>Ga0214473_10000063_pt1 | contig 151942 bp, 172 predicted proteins | sample RVTome_7_FD_203509 | JGI IMG/M metagenome (GOLD analysis project Ga0214473, IMG submission 203509) | Soil microbial communities from uranium-contaminated site in the Upper Colorado River Basin, Wyoming, United States - RVT98D197 | ecosystem: Environmental > Terrestrial > Soil > Contaminated >...
CCCCCCGGATCGAGCAAGACCTTATGGAGCTTCTCCCTAAAAAAGAATGGTTCGGGTTTTCGTATCGTTTGATCATGTACGGCAGGCAGATCTGCCCGGCCCGCAAACACGAGTGCCGAGGGCACCCTCTCACCGCCATTTATCCTCCCGCTGCCAAGCGGTGGTTTTCTGCTGCCGATAGGGGAAGACGGGGGGACCGAACTGGTGCAGTTGTTAAGTAGGTTGCAAAACAATGGATAGGGGAAGATGGTAAAGAGTGCAGGACAAGAGGAAAAGAAAATATCGTATTTCCGGTGCCCGCACTACATCCTTCTTTCTATTTTTCTACTTGGTTTTTGGCATCTGGTTTTTTCTCTCACTTACTACACTATAAGGAAAGTATAAACCATCCCAGTCATGTTCATAGTAACAATTGAGAAAAGACTGGATTGCGGCAACATTGGCATTAAAAGGTATGTTGCGCCCTTTTGCTCTTTTTCTCAACATAGCCAAGATTATTAGCTGGGGGTGCTGTATAGATGCAATTTGTCCTTTCATAATATTTTTAAAAGTGTCATTGAATGTCGAGGATTTTAGTTCTGCTTGTCGATCTGTGCAAAACGAAACCAACTTTTCATCATAGTAGTTTTTAAACGATTCCAGAACGAATATCATTTGCTCATAGGAGTTCATGATTTTTTGCTTCAGCTGATTTAGGTTGCTTTGATATTCATCTAAAATATCGCTATGCTTGATAGCTTCATTGAAAAAACGAATGATAAGGCTAGAAATTCGCTCCAATTCGCTATCGTTTATGCGAAAAGTTTCGCGATTTTTAGCCTTGTGATAACACGTTACACACAGAAATCTTAGGAGATACCCCTCGATTTCAGAGAGAGATTTTATTTGACTGGCTAAATAGGCAGGAACGGTATTGCGGTAAAGATCGTAATCGCCTAAAAACCCACACTGATAGTCAAAAAGATCGCAATAAATCTCACGACTTATTTTCCCGATCTGCTGCAATAATTCCTTCTCCTCGGAAGTAGTAAAAGACTCTTGAAAAATGTTGTCTTCCGTTAAGATTATTACATGGCATATTTCGTGAAATAGCCCCCAATATTGATCAACATTGAAAGCATAATTCACAGGAATGCTTAATATCTTATACGAGTGATGATAATTATATTGCTTACCAATGACTACATACCCTGGCCACTTTATGCCTATCCCTTCGAAAATATCTTTACAAACTGACTTCAGTGCCTTAAGCAATCTTTGTTTGCCTCCCTTGAAGGGAGAAAAGTCCTCTGTTCCCTCTTGAAGCAGAAATCCACTCAATCTTTGGTTACACCCATACCGTATGCTTTCAGGGAGATTCTCCAAGAGCTGTAAAACTTCTTTATTTTCCCCTGATCTATTATTGACATCTACTTCTTCCAGCAAATTAATCGTCATAATTACGTAATCAATCATATCTTCTATACAATCGGACAGTAACTCATTCTGCATGTATTGGTTAAAGGTGTAAATAGTAGCGAGAATACTTTCTTGAACCGGATGCCCCAAATTTCCGAGCTTTGCGATGTGTTTTTTGCTGATTTTTATGCACATAGGGCTGAATTTCCACATCCTCTTAAATTTAAATTTAGAAGGCAAATCATAAATGCCTGAAATCTGTACACTGGTTTTAAAGATCGCTGCTTTATTGGCTTCTCGAAAGCGAATAAGTCTTTCGATGAACTCTCCCCAAGTGATGCCCTTTATGGGTAAAATAAAATCAAAAATGCCATAAGTTAGGCTTGTTTGACGAGTTTCGACTTGCGGCATTTTCATTGCTCTAAAAAAATCCCGTTGTTTCAGCTCAATCTCCGAAGGGCGGCACGACACGGAGACAGACGGGTATAGCTTATCTTGGATCATTTGGTCGCTTAACGTTGTACAATCAATTTTTGGATTGAGTAGGTTGTAATTGATGCCAACCAAGAGAAACGGCTTCAGGAATAGACTGATTAACTCCTGATTTTCTGTGATCATAGCATATGATAGAGTTGTATCTATAAAATTTTTTTGTAGATCGTCGAATTTGCTTGATGGGTACATTACAACAAATTCGCCCCATCCAAAACTACCAAGGCAAAATATATCGGGGAATTTACCAAGAAGTTCCGACACCGCAGATTCTACTTTAATTTTCGTTTCCTTGATGACCGGTGGTTTGAGTTTTAAGATATTAATAAAGATTAATGGTTTGTCGAAGTATCGCTTCTCGAATTGTTTACGCTGGCCTTCTCTGCCCCATAAATAACAGAGAAGTTCAGTGCTGTAAACTATGCCTTCTATCGTGCCAGCGTATGCCATATCTTGTTCGAACATTTGTCTCTTGATTATGAAACAAATATCATACTCGCCGAAAACCTTGTACGCCCACCAATCTTCAATATCATACTCTTTTTTATTCTTATCAAGAAAGTTTCCGAAAGCCCTAGAAACTTGCCGTTCATAACCTACAACGGTTTTTAAAAGTATTATTCTGATTGCTGGGCTGTCGATAATCTTGAGTTGGCGCTCGGGAACTGCCTTTTGCTTCATGTTCTCACCTTCTCCTTCTTGCATTTAACGTTGGCCAAGCTATTCTTGGCATAAACTTGCTAGATTCCTCCCACTTTTTTTTGAAATCCTGATCCAATGTTGTCGAAATACCAATGGAGGAAGCATTAGTATTCAGCGTGTCTCCCAGCCAGGTACGAATAGGTTCTTTGATTGGTACTACATGGACATTAGGAAGTCCTTTTATTTTTCCTGGTAGACAATTCCCGATACCCTTTTCTTCCATTGAGTCATATTGATTAGATGTATTGATAACCCAGATGGGAATATTGGTATTCTTTGCCAGATGCTCTAAGACAGAAACAAGTTCCTCCTGCCGACGCGTGTTATTCTTATCTGGAGAACAATAACCAACAAACCCAAGCACTAAAATACCGGCCGTTGTAGTTAAATCCGATATATCCGAAGTAGCAGTTTCTATTTCCGGTTTATATGGTTCCCTGAAATCATTGTTTAGCCAGTCTATGTCGTGCCTATAGATACCCGTTGAGTCGCACATCGTCTTTTCATGATCAAGCCAGCAATGCCACAAAGGAACTTTAAATTCTGGAGGAGGAGGATCAATCGTGGGCCTCAACAAAAAAAGAGGCAGGGCAAAGCGGTGCCTACAGGAATTGAAGCGTACAAAATCTAATCTTCCGTGCATAGTAAAAATTTTGAGACATTTTGATGTCTCTCTTTTTTCGTAGTATTTATCCGAGACGGGGGGGTGCTCAAGGGGATTGATTGCCAATTTCACACGTGATGCTTTTCTATTCTTTATCGACGGCCAATAGCAGTCATAATTTGGCGTCACTACTGTTGAAACAATATCTTCTTCCGCAAGACGAAGAACATAGAATAGGGTTCGGTCTGGACACTGATTATAAGTCTTCATCCTTGCATATTCATAGAAGTGCCAAATAACCGCATGGTCTTCAGGGGAAAGAGTTTGAGGATCAACAGCGTCTTCGCGGTCCAGAATTGTTTTGGGGTTCCCTATCTCCAGAGTTGGATCGAAACCGTCTCCAAGAATCACCTTTAATTTTTTTGGATTACTTGGTTTCCGTTTGATCCACCGCATCAGTGCTGTCAAATCAGCAACACCTGCAGGGAGGGCGTAACGTTTTGACCTCTTTGTCACTTTCTGAGGCTACTGACCTTCCGCGGGCGAACTACTTTGGGGATATTGCTCTGAAATGCCTCTTGATACTTTTCAAGACCTCCGTGGTCTCTCTTTTGTCCTGGAGGTCATTCAAAATATCAATGGCGCGCCTGATAGTGCGGCTTGGACTTTCGGATGGTTTATTCACTATGCACCCGGTTAGACTATCAGGGCTAACATGCAAGGAGTTTTCTAAAGACAGGCTTATTTCATTGAATCTACTAGGATCAAGTCTTTTCGCCTTTCGGGCTACCGAAACTGCGTTTCGCATATGATCCTCCTTCAGGTTAATATTTTCCCAAAGTTGGGCCATTTTAAAAAACCTGGGGTATGATGTCAAGCTCTTTTTTGTGGAACTTGACGTTTTAATCTAGCTTCTATATTAAGATAATCTCAATCACCTCATTTGACAAGATAGGAATTTTTTCATCATTTTCTTTCTAAATAAGCCAGAACTACCAGGGATAATTCTGGCGGCCCATTTCTTTATCCGCTTGCGTGCCAGGCGATCTTCCCAGATACGCTCCTCAATCAGATTATTTGATTCTTTTAGGACCCGTCCCTATGTCTAGTCGAGGGCCTGGGACAGGGGGACGATCCGTATCCCCGCGGACTTGATCTTGGCGATCATCCCCTTGAGGGCGGTGACGGTGGAGGGGTAGGGGTGGCATATCCCGATGGCCTTGCCGTGCTCCCGGGCGAATCGGATCAGCCCTTCCAGTTGGGCCCGGATGTCCTGCACATCGTTCTCGTTGTCCAAAAAGATATCCCTCTCCCCTGCAAGCAGGGCCAACTCGCGGGCGATCCGATACCCTTGGGTCTTGGCCGTGGTGCGGCTGTCGAGGAAGAAAAGCCCCCTCTTTTTCAACTCTCCCAGCACGAGCCGCACCGATTCACCATGTTCCATGAATCTCGATCCCATGTGGTTGTTTACCCCCGCGATGAAAGGGACTGCATCGAGGTCCTTCCGCAGCTGGTGCAAGAGCTCTCGTTCGCTCATGGCGACGAAGAGAGCCCCCTTGCCCGGATCCTTTAAGGGAAACCCCCGGGGTTCCATCGGGAGATGAAGGATTACCTCCCGGCCCTGGGCGTGGGCCTCTTGGGCGATGCGGCGGGAATGCCTCTGCAAAGGCAGGATGGAAAAGGTCAGGGATGCGTCCAGGCGCAAGAGCTCCTCGGCGATCCGTTTGTCCGGCCCGAGGTCGTCCACCACAATGGCCAGGCGAGGCCGCGGGGGCCTCAGCGGGGGAGGCTTCAGCTTCGGGGGGTAAAAGATCAGGTGATGGGCCAGGAGGTTATCGACCTTTATATCTACCTCCCGTGCGCCGTCCTGGGCCTTTGACTCGGTGAGGGTCACCCCCGGGCAGGCACCCTGAATCCTCCGGACCAGCTGGGAGGTGACCTTGTCCGGTTCTACCCCTTGGGGCAGCGTTACCTCCCAGCGCGAGAGGGTCCATGTCTTACTTCCGTACCGCTGTTCTTCTCCCCGCTTCTGGATTGCCCCTTGGGGTATCTCCAGTTGAGAAAGCTGGGCGAGGAGGAGCTGATCAATGGTCCGCACCCGCTCGGCCAAGGGAGGCGGTTGCTTCACGTGGAGATAGAGGAGGATGATCGAAAAGAGGACCCCGACGAACAGGAGGAACTTGAAAAAGAGGGGAATCTTTCTCCCCCTCTTGTGTCCCCTCCGCGGTGGGATGCTCCTTTTCACGGTGGGCCTTTGCCTGGCGTATGTCATCGGCGTAGAGGTCTTTCGCCTTCTGCCCTTCACCAATCAGCTTCGCTTATTTCGTCCCCTTATCGAGGTACTTCTGAAGGATCGTCATCCCTTTCAATTGCTCCAAGGCCCTGTCCAGATCGCGATCCGCCGCCGGTTGCTCTTCAACCATCTTCTGCGGCGCCTTCTCAGCCGCCGGCAGAGGGATGTCCGGTTCAATCCCCTTCTCATGGATGGTGCGGCCCTTCGGGGTGTAATAGCGGGCCGTGGTCAGCCTGATACCGGAGCCGTCGTCCAAGGGGATGATGGTTTGCACTGAGCCTTTGCCAAAGGTCTTGGACCCCATGATCACCGCCCTGCCATAGTCTTGGAGGGCGCCGGCTACGATCTCCGAGGCGCTGGCACTGCCTTGATTGACCAGGACGACCATCGGCCAGTTGGGCATGGTCCCCTCCAGGTGGGCGTTAAAGGCCGTCTTTTCCTCCTCATTTCGCCCCTTGATAGTGACGATTACCCCGTCATCCAGGAAAAGGTCAGATACCCCCACCGCCTGATCCAGGAGTCCGCCCGGATCGTTCCTCAGGTCCAGGATGAGACCTTTGATCCCCTCGGGATTCTCCTTCTGCAGCGCCTCCAAGGCCCTTGTGGCGTCCGCCGAGGTCTTCTCCTGGAATTGAGATATCCGGAGGTAACCATATCCCTTTTCGAGGGTCTTATACTTGACGCTCTGGATCTTGATGATATCCCTGACCATAGAGACCTCTTGGGTCTGGGTGAACCCCTCGCGAAAGATCGTGATGGCGACGTGGGTGCCCTTGGCCCCCCGCAGCCTCTTCACGCACTCCATAAGATTCAACCCCTTGGTCGATTCCTCATTGATCTTCAGGATCTTGTCACCCGACTTGATCCCTGCCCGATAGGCCGGCGTGTCCTCGATGGGCGCGATGACCGTCAGGATCCCGTCCTTTATGGCTATCTCGATCCCCAGCCCGCCAAAGCTCCCCTTGGTCTCCACCTGGAGCTCACGATACATGTCGGGGTCGAGGTAGGCGGAGTGGGGGTCGAGGCTGTTGAGCATGCCCTCTATCGCCCCGGAGATGAGATCTTCCGTCTTGACATCCTCCACGTAGTGCTTTTTGATTATCTCCAGGCAGTCGGTGAAGACCTTCAGTTTTTCGTAGGTCTTGTTCGAGAGGGCCGAGACGTTGTGGACGCTGAGGCCACCCACGACGAGGCCGAAGACGAAGCCGAGCAGTATCAACCAACCTAGCTTTTTGTTCTTGAACATGCTTTCCTCCCTTGCGTCATCTGTTATTTCTTCTGTCCTTTGTTCGGCAGGGCGAGCCACGTTAAGGGATCCACAGCCGTGCCGTGATATCTGATCTCAAAATAGAGCATGGGGCCCTCGATGGACCCCGTGCTGCCAACCAGGGCCACCGGCTCGCCCATTCGCACCGCATCACCCACCTTTTTCAGGAGGCGCGAGGCATGAGCGGCAACCGAGTGGTACCCTTCGCCATGGTCGATGATCAGCAGATTTCCATACCCCTTGAACCACGCAGCATAAGCTACCTTCCCGTTGAAGATCGCCTTAATCTGCGCCCCTTCCGGGGCCTCGATGCCTATTCCATGGTCCCTTCCCTTGGGCGAGAAGGTGTTACCTTCCAGCGGCGGCGGTAGTTGTCCCCGCAGGGCCTTAAAGCCCGTGCTTTTGAGGGCAGCGGCCTTGATCGTCAACTTCTGGATCAGGGAGCGCAAGGCCTTTTCCCTCTCCTTTAACTCAGCGATCGCCTTCTCAGAGGCCGCTCGTTCATGCTGTACAGCGGCCAGCAGTGTCGCCTTCTTCCGCATCTCCCGCTCTACTTCCCCCTTTTTGGCCTCTACCTCACCCCTTTTTTTTGAGAGGGCTGCCTTTTCCGCTATCAGATCTTGTTTCCTGTCCTTCTCCTCCTCAATGCCTTGCTGATATGCCTGCAGAAGCTGCACATCGTTTCCCACCACTAATTGGAAGGCCTTATACCTTCTCAAGGCGTCACTGTAGTCCTCGGCAGAAAAGAGGACACGCACCGCCCCCACCCGATGGAGTTTATACATGGCCCGTACCCTGGATTGAAACAGCTCGCCCAGCGCAGCCAAGCTGGTTTCCAGCCGCGCGATCTCCTGTTCCTGGCGGGCCACTCCCTGCTCAAGCGCCTTCATCTCTGCGTCCAGTTCCCCGAGCTCTTTCTTTTTTCTATCGAGCTGGCGCTCGATCTTATCGAGAGCATCGGTGATCCTCTTTTCCTCCCACCATTTCCTCTTAACCTCCTTCTTCTTTTCTGTGAGCTCTTTCTCTACCTCCGTCAGGTCGCCCTTCTTCTTCTGGATGGCTTTGTCCAGTTCCCTCTTCCCTTGGCCCCACGAGGGTGCAGGAAGGAGGAATGCGACGACGAGGATGGCAATGAACACCTTCACCCCCTAAATCCCCGCGGCTTTTCTCAGAGAGAGGAGACCTCCCAGCAGCCCCGATGCCACCCCGATCCCCAGGATCCAGGCGATCATAGCGGGGGGAAGGAAACTCAGACGCAACTCGCCGAAATAAAGGCTCACGTAGGGTGCAACCTTGAGGGAGAAGAAGTGGAAGAGGGCGAGCAGCAGCAGGATAGATCCCCCCGCACCCAAGAGCCCCTGTACCCCGCCCTCGAGGTAAAAGGGGAGTTTGACAAAGGCGTCCGTAGCCCCCACCAGCTTCAATATCTCGATCTCACTTTTTTTATTGTAGAGGGTAAGGCGGACGGTATTGGCGGTTACGGAAACAATGATGGCCACCAGCACCCCGCCCAAGATCCATACCCCCCACCTGAGCGTGTAGAGAAAAAGGGAGAACCTCTCCAACCAAACCCCACCGTATTGGACTTCCTCTGCCTCTTGAATGGCACGGAGTCTCGCCGCCAGGGCCCGTATGCGCTCCGGGGTCCTGAAGCGCTCATCCATCTGGATCTCAAGGGATGCCGGAAAGATTTCCTCCTTCACCCCCTTCAACACCCCTCCATAGCCGGCAAGATCCCGCTCAAAGGACTCCTTGGCCGTGCGCTGAGAGATATACTGTACCTCTCGAATTCCCTCTTCCTTTTGCAGTTCTCCCGTTAGGTGAAGGATCCTCTGCTCCTCTACGCCGTCCTTGAGATAGAGGATGATTTGCACCTTCTTCTCCCACGCCTCCAGCAAGGAGGTGAGATTGAGGGGGAGGAGCAGAAAAGCGGCGAAGAGGAAGAAGGAGATAGCGATAGTCCCTATGCTTAAGATATGGGCAGGGCCGTTTTCCTTCATAACCCCAAAGGTCCTTCGGAAAAGGGACAGGGCACCCATGCTTGCCGTCACGCTGCCATTTCTCCCCGGTAAAGGGGTATGGTCCTCTTCCTGTATTGAGCCACCAGGCCTGTATTGTGGGTTGCCACCACGACGGTTGTCCCCAAGTTGTTGACCTTCTCCAAGAGGTCCAGTATCTCCACCGTGAGGTCAGGGTCCAAATTGCCCGTGGGCTCGTCCGCCAGGATGATGGATGGGGTATTGGCCAAGGCACGAGCGATGGCTACCCGCTGTTGCTCCCCTCCCGATAATTTAAGGGGGGGTTGTCTCAAGACCCGCTCATCCAATCCCACCACCTTCAAGACCTGCCTGGCCCTTTTCGGGATCTCCCTCTTGTTGTACCCCAGGGCTCTGAGGACCAGCGCGATATTGTCATAAACGGTCTTGTTGTTTAACAGTTTGAAATCCTGGAAAACAAACCCCACCTCTCTGCGCAGCAGCGGTATCTGAGAGTGCTTGATCCTGGACAGATTTCTTTTGTTGACCAGGATCTCCCCCTGATCCGGCCTCTCCATACGGATGATCAATTTCAACAGCGTCGTCTTTCCCGCCCCGCTGGGCCCGGTGACGAAGACAAATTCGCCCTTTTCTATCTTAAAGCTGACATTGGCCAGGGCCTTGATATTTCCCGGGTATGTCTTGTAGACCTTAAAGAATTGGATCATATAACCGTCTTTATGCCCACCTCCGTCAGGGCTGCCCCTGTCTCCGCTCATGCGGATACCATCTTCTCGGAAAGGACCCCGCGGCGTCTTCGTCAAATAATATCAGCGCTATAGTAGCCTATTATGACATTGAATGCAAGGATGAGCAGGATGATGCGAGGCGCTTGCGATTTCATCCGATTTCCGTTAACCTGTGGTGGTAGAGAATAGGACACGGTACCCTGGGCCACAATAGAAATCACCATGGAACAAACCACGAACAGGTGAAAAGGGAAACGCCTTTGATAATCCGGTTACTCTTCTACGGGGCTATCGGTTGCGGCGTGCTGGTTTTAGCGGCGTACCTGTGGCAACGGAGGATGGTGTATTTTCCCGATCGCGCAAAGCCGTCGGAGAGCCGCGTCCGGGCACTTGGCTTGCGGTTTTGGCCAGACTCCGGCGATGCATACAGGGGTTTTATCGGTATGGCGGCCCCTGCCGGCAAGAAAGGTACGGTCGTGGCGTTTCACGGCAATGCAGGGGCCGCAGGGGACCGCACCTACTATGTGCACGCGCTGGCGCCGTTGGGTTATCGCGTTGTGGTGGCCGAATATCCGGGGTACGGCGGGCGGCCGGGAAGGTTGGGCGAACGTCATTTTGTAAAAGATGCGAAGGAGACGGTGCGACGCGCGTATGAGGAATTTGGCGACCCGGTGTTCCTGTTGGGCGAATCATTGGGCAGTGGGGTGGCTGCGGCAGTTGCCGCCGATTCATCGCTTCCCGTGGAGGGGGTGGTTTTGATAACGCCCTGGGATTCGCTGCCGGACGTGGCCCAGACGCTCTATTGGCACTTACCCATACGGTGGTTGGTGCGCGACAAATACGACAACATCCGCGCTTTACAAGCGTTCAGTAAGCCGGTTGCCGTTGCGCTGGCGGAAGGGGATGAGATCATACCCCAAAAACGTTCCCTGCGGCTGTATGAGGCATTGGCTGCTCCGAAACGGCTGTGGGTTTTCAAAGGCGCCGGACACAACAGCTGGCCGGCAGGTCCGAACGAGGCGTGGTGGCGCGAGGTAATGGATTTCGTATCGGCACAACACGGCAAGCCGGGGCCCAGGTAAGAATATAAGAATTATCTGGCTTTTCTTTTCAGGCAGGTATATGATTGGACAATGGTATGGAGACCCCGCATTGCATCTTCAGGCGCGCCTTATCCCGGGATAAGGCGGAGTGATTGTCTTGAGCGTACAGAAGCAGTGAGAAGGAAGTACATGTTTTTTTGGATTGATTCCTTTTATCCTCCTAGTTCTCCGCCCAGGTAATCAGAACCTTCATCGAGCCATTAATAATAGTATAGTGAGTAGCTATGAAACAGGGTAACATTAGAAATATCGCCATCATCGCCCATGTAGATCACGGGAAGACAACGCTTGTAGACCAGCTTTTCAGGCAGAGCGGGATGTTTCGCGATAACGAGGTGGTCGAAGAGCGGCTCATGGATTCGCTGGATCTCGAGAGGGAGCGGGGCATCACCATCTCTTCAAAGAACGGTTCCTTTGTCTATAAGGATTTCTTCATTAATATTATCGACACCCCGGGGCATGCGGATTTCGGCGGCCAGGTCGAACGGGTCCTTAAGATGGCTGATGGCGCCCTTCTCCTTGTGGATGCGGCGGAAGGGCCAATGCCCCAGACCCGCTTTGTCCTGCACAAGGCGCTCACCATGCACATGCCCGTTATAGTCGTTATCAATAAGATAGATAAGCCGGCGGCCCGGTGTGCCTGGGCAGTCGATCAGGTTTTTGATCTTTTTGTAAAACTGGGGGCGCCCGACGATCTACTTGATTTTCCCGTTATGTATACCTCTGCAAAAGAGGGTTACGCCACACGCGACTATACCCAGAACCACGGCACCATGGTTCCTCTTTTCGAAATGATCGTGAATGCCGTTCCTCCTCCGACCGGAAACCCCGAAGCCCCCCTGCAGATGCTGGTGAGCTCGCTCTCCTATTCTCCCTTTCTCGGGAGACTCGCTATAGGAAAGATAACCTCCGGGCTGTTAAACACGAACAGAGACGCAGCCGTCATAAAAGCCGACGGTTCCATGTCGCCTGCCCGCATCACGAAGATCTACCGGTTCAGAGGCAACGGCAAGGAAGAGATTGAAACCGCCGGTGCCGGCGAAATCGTGTCGGTAGCAGGGATGGAATCCGTTGTGGTTGGCGAGACCCTTGCCGACCCTGAATATCCTCTCGCACTTCCCGGCATCACGGTCGATCCGCCGACACTCTCCATGAACTTCATCCCTAACGACTCGCCCTTTTCCGGCAAGGAGGGAAGGTTTCTTACGTCGAGACATCTCCGTGAGCGTCTCATTCGCGAGACGCTGTCGGACGTTGCCCTCGCGGTAGAAGAGATGCACGATGGTATTGGATATAAGGTATCCGGCAGAGGCGAGCTTCACCTCTCGATCCTTATAGAAACGATGCGCAGGGAGGGCTATGAATTTCAGGTCACACGCCCCAGGGTTATACTCAAAGAGGGAAAGGGGGGAACGCTTGAACCCTATGAAGAACTGACGATCGATGTCGACGGCGCCTATGCAGGCACGGTGATCGAAAATCTCGGGAAAAGGAAAGGCCAGATGGTCGACATGCACCACGATAACGGGATGGTCAGGATGCGGTACCGGGTTCCGACCAGAGGGCTTATCGGTTTCCGCTCGGAATTTCTGACCGAGACAAAAGGTATGGGCACGATGAGCTACATATTTGACTGTTATGACAGTCACGCCGGCGCAATAAAGAACCGGAACAACGGAGCCCTTGTGGTAAAAGACCAGTGCAGCACCGTGGCGTATGCCCTGTTCAACCTTCAGGAAAGGGGGCAGCTGTTTCTCGGGCCCGGCGAAAAGGTTTACGGTGGCCAGATCATCGGAGAACACAGCCGTGAAAACGACCTCGTGGTGAACCCTGCCAAAGGGAAAAAGCTTACCAACATGAGGGCCGCGGGCTCTGATGACGCCGTTGTCCTTCCCCCCTGCAGGAAGATGAGCCTGGAAGAATGCATTTCCTACATCAATGATGACGAGCTCGTTGAAATAACCCCCTCCTCAATCAGATTGAGAAAGATCATGCTCGACGAGAATCAGCGCAAAAGGGCCAGATTGACCGCAGAAAAGCAATGAAAGCACCGCGCCTTTAACAGAAAGGCACCGGGGACAGCGGCACGGAGACTCAACATGAAGGATCTTTATAAAAAGGCAAAGAGGCTCGTAATCGCGATAATAGGTTTTACCGTTTTGTTGATCGGCGTTTTAATGATTGCGACGCCCGGGCCCTCTATACTCGTAATACCGCTTGGCTTGGCAATCCTTGCCACTGAATTTATTTGGGCTAGGAGGCTGCTTAACAACGTAAGAGGTCCATTACAAGACAAGGCACTTCGCCCCTTTCGCTGGTTCAAACGGCGGTTTCTTTAATCACAGGCAGAGATGTCCGGTATCATGAAAAGAGAATGAGCCCCGCACCCTAATTTTTATGGTTAACCGCTTTTGCTAAATTGGATACCTATGATAAAATCATGCTTGCCCAAACTGGACAATTTCGGCGATAATTCAGCAACACATCACAGTTACGCATAATTTCACGATACTTATTGTTGGGGCGAACGGTCCAGGCATTCCCTGCCGAGGGAGGTCAAAGCGATGAAGATTGTGTCCCTTGTGATTGCTCTTTCAATTATTGCACTCCTACCGGGTGCCGGCGTGTGCTCGGGGTACCGTTGTGAGGGGAAGATAATCTCCGTCGGTGATACGAGCGGCGAGCTACTCGCGAAATGCGGCGAACCCGACTGGAAACAGTCCCACACCGAGGAAATCGTTAAGACCCTCGATGAAGACAATAAACGAAAGATTATCATTGATGTGGAAGAGTGGACCTACAACCTCGGCCCCCGGCGCTTCATGCGCATCTTCAAGCTCAAGAATGGCAAGGTAGTGGACATACGGCTCGGAGATTACGGCTACGCCGAAGAAGGGATGAACCAGATTCAATGCGGCGCACAGAGCGTTTCGGTGGGCGACTCTGCTGCCGAGGTGGTGGCAAAATGCGGTGAGCCGGCGTGGAAGGATGAGCGCGAAGAGATCATCCGGGAGCGGCTCGACGACGACACGATACGCAAGGTCTACATCACGGTTGAGGCTTGGACGTATAATTTCGGGCCGAACCAGTTCCTGCGCATCTTCACCTTGCGAAACGGAAAGGTCACGAACATCCGGACCGGCGGTCGCGGCTACGAGGTGAAGCCGAATCAAGAAGAGCAGTAGCAACCGGCTATTGTCCAGAGAAAAAACGTTTTCCCATTTTTTTGACAGCTTGGGGAAATGATGAGTGCCAACGGTTCTCAAAACGGGACGCGTGAGAAAAAATCGGCAGCACTAACCTCCGTTATTGCTGCGGTTGGCCTGACCGGTTTCAAGATCGTCGTCGGGCTTAGCACGGGAAGCTTGGGCATACTTGCCGAAGCCGCCCATTCCGGGCTTGATCTCATGGCTGCCGTGATGACCTTCCTGGCGGTTGGCATTTCCGGCAAACCGGCGGATCGCAATCACCTCTACGGCCACGGCAAGGTGGAAAACCTCTCCGCACTTTTTGAGACCCTGCTTCTCCTGTTGACATGTTTTTGGATCCTTTACGAGGCCGGCCACCGCCTTCTGTATCATGCCGCCCATTTGCGGGTCACCTTCTGGTCCTTCGCCGTCATGATCACATCAATCGTGGTGGATTTCTCCCGTTCCCGTGTCCTTTATAAAGCAGCCGGGAAGTACAACAGCCAGGCTTTGGAGGCGGATGCGCTGCACTTCAGCACCGATATCTGGAGCTCCGGCGTCGTTATCGTGGGATTGATCTCCGTGAAGATCAGCGATTGGATGCCGAGCGTAGCGTTCTTGCGCAACGCGGATTCGGTGGCAGCCATCATGGTGGGGCTGATCGTGGTTTACGTCGGCGTAAAACTCGGTATTCGCACGATTCAAGCGCTGCTCGACGTTGCCCCATCGGGCATCGAGGATACAATCATCTCTGCCGTGGAATGTCTGCCGGGCGTAACCGATTGTCATAATGTGAGGCTTCGATATTCCGGATCCCAGCTTTTTGTGGATATCCATATCCTGGTAAATGGCAATCAAACCCTGAAACAAGCCCACGATCTCACGGAAGAAATCGAATACACCATCCAGCGACTTCTGCCGAATGTCGATGTCACTATTCACCCTGAGCCAAATATGTAGTATGCTATCGCGCACACGGTGATGCACAGGGCGGGTATAGGATCATCAGCGTGTCTGTGGGAAAGGTACTCGTAGGAGGCTTTGGCGAGATGCCCCTCTATCAAGGAGAGATGGCGCCGGGGCTGGTGCCTTATGATGCGATGGTTTGGTTTAGACTTGAGAAGGATTGAAAAGATGATGAACATAAAACTATACATAGTTATTGCCGCTTCTTCCTTCGGCTTGATGATTGTCGGAAGCATTATCGCCGGCCTTTTTGGTGCCAGAGGGTACACCCCTGATCCCCAGCTGGAAAAAACAATGTTAATAATCTATGGTGTCCTTTTTCTCGCCCTTTCCTTTGCGGCAGTGCCGATCTTATTGAGGGTATTTACCACGCTGCAAGCGCAGATCGGCAATGGGGATCTACCCCCCATACGGTGGATCAGAAAAAATGAATTTGTCATAAGCTGTTGGGTGTGGGGGATTTTTCTCCTGGGGTTGATCATCGCGCTGCCCACGGCTCTCAAGGATTGGTTTTCGAGATAGCGCAGGGAATCACGGAGCGCTTAGAGCGCACCTACGGGACTCACAAGATAGTATAACGCTGGGGCCCATAAATATCTTGACGCTGCCGATATCCCTCTGTTATAGTTCATCATGCGATCACGTGCGCACTTCGGAGAATTCCTTGATTGAGGTTCATAAATCATGAAGCGTATTTTTATCATATGTTTTATATCTTTCCTGGTGGCGTGCAACGCCTTTGCGGAAAGGAAGGGTGAATCAGGTATGAAAGCACAGAATGACCTCATGGCAGTACTGTCATGTTTCGGTTACGGGTATACCGTAGCGGTTGTCATTAACGGGGTCCCCACCTCGATAAAGGGGGGCAAATCGGAAAGCATGCGGCTCTTCAACCAGGATAATGAGATGGCAAAAAACGCATCACCCGACATGAAGAAATTATTCATCTTGAAACCGGGTGAAAACCAGATTCAGCTCGAGTTCAAGAAAGAGGGCGGTGCGAATGATAAGCTCACCCTCTCGCTTGAGCTGGAGGCTTACCCGGCGCCGGTGTTCTTGCTCTACAGCGCCAGGAAGCCGTCGGGCAAGGTGAATACAAGCGTCATCCTCCAGAAGGACGTCCCTCAGAACTTCAAACCGGTATTTATCTCTGACGAGGGAGAAAACAAATCCGTCTTTGTCCATGTCAGCACCATGGATGCCACGGTTACCCCTATCCTGAACGGCGTTACCGGGATGACCCTTGGCGGGATGCCGGGCTCAATACCGCTTGAGGGGACAAAATCAGGCAAGAATGAACTGATCGTCAAGTATAAGGCAGATCCTTCCTCAACAAAGGAATTGAGGTTTGCCGTCATTACCCCGGAGGGGGCGCGCTTTATCACCAAGAAGATAACTGATCCGTCGGAAAAGGAAGAAAGGTTCCCGTTCAACGCGAGATGAGCGAGCGCCTGCTCAAGCTCCTTCAGGGTTATCTTTTCTTCTCTCGCAGGATGTTCGGGGCCGGACACCGCCTACAGGATCCTCTCCATGCCCGCACGATATGAAAAGCCCTTGCCGGGCTTGATCTTTTAGGCTGTTACAGAACCAGCTGTCCCCTCTTGGTTATCTGTCATGGGCATAACGAAGCGAGATATCAAGGTCCTCCAGCAGACAAGCTCCAAACAATTCCGCTTGGCGTGTACCATAGGCATTGCCCTGGTAATCGTGGTCTTCTTGGTAGGGGCGGCGAACAATATACGGCTGTGCCACGGCTTCGGCGCTCTGGCCGGGCTCGGCGTTGGACAGGTCTTCGTCACCTGGATCAGGGGTGTTTCTGAATCGCAGGTTTCCCTCGAGATAGTGCTTTTGGCGATACAGAGATTGCAGATGGCGCTCATCTCGCTGTCGGTGGTTGCCATCTTATCGGTAGCGCTCTGGGCGCTGCTCGCTACATCTTACAGAAACGCCCGCATACTGGAGTCACTCAAGGGTAAAAAACGCTGACGTTGCGGGGAAGGAGGCAGTTATGAATATGAAGAAACAGGATGCGCTGCTGGACAGGCTGGCCGGGATCTTTATCCGCTGCTTCTTTCTGTCCTTCGGGCTATTGCTCCTCTGGTTCTTTCTCTACGCGCTGGGGGGAGGAGAATGGAGCTATACTATAATTTCCCACTGGTCCGCCCTGAGCAGGCATGCCTATGATCTGTTGAATTATTGCGCCATGGCATTCGTCAAGATGTGCGCCATCCTCTTCTTCTTGTTTCCCTATCTCTCCATCAGGCTCGTGTTACGAAAGAAGAAAAAGAACAGATAACCGTCAATGCATCAGGACGCGGCACTGCCCAAGCAAAGCGGATGTACCGCATGTGCGGTAAAGGAGGCCATATGACCATTCGCACGTATACGAAAGCCGTTTTGCTCACGGCACTTGTTACCCTTTCTCTCGGGGGGTTCTTGCTCCACGTCAGAATCCACCCGGTCTCGCAAAATTCGGCAAACTTTATTCCCTTGATCTCCGGCGTGCTGAGCATCCTGGTAGTCCCCCTGCTTTTTTCCTTTAAGAAGACGGTCGAGTACGGCTACGTGTTAAACGGCATCTTGGTGATCATAGGCACGATCGCGATGGCCCACCTTTCCATAGTTAATTGGCCTGCGCCGGCAACAGCGGGATCGATCATCTTCAAGACACTGCTCATCGATATATTGATTCTCTGGAGCAAATTCTTCGTCGGGAAGGCCCTCTTTGATTTGGAATTCTTTGGCTATGATCCGCACAAGGCCAAAAAGGGTATAACGTACCGTTACCCGAACCTCGGGTGGTGGATGGTCCACCTGGTAGCGATCAGCCTGGTCTATCTACTCGGCAACCTGGTATGGAGGTAATTATGCGAAGGTTTAAACTGTTTACCTTAAACTGGTGGATCCTTCATCTCCTGGCCATCTTATTTTTCTTGTACTTGGGCCATGCCGTGCACTTTGTGAAGGCATTGCCCGGGTAGAACCCCTAATTTTTTTGCTATCCAGGGGAAAACCGCCTGCGATGGAGCCGGGTCAGACAAAGAGCTGACCCGCTTTCGTTCCATATATGCAGGCGGATCTAAGGTTAGGTCCTATCAGAAAATGCAAACATGCAAATACTGCGGTCGATTAAAAACGCTCGTTAAATCGCATATCATCCCGCGCTCATTTTGCGAGATTAAATCCTTCCAACAGAATGCACCTCATAACGCGCTCTCCCTGCCGTCGGATTCCGCGGATTTAAAACCTGTCAAGCGGTCGATCGGGATGTGCGATGACGAGCTGTTCTGCAAGGTTTGTGAAGATAAATTTATGATCTACGATGCGTACGCATTCAAGCTATTGCACGAACAAGGCAATCGCAGAAAAACCTTGAGAGATGAGCAAGGGCAGGTGCTCGGCGCTTACTATGAAACCTATGACTATAATAAACTAAAACTTTTTTTCATCTCTGTTTTATTAAGGGCCGGGCTGAGCGACGTTTTTTTCTTTAAGCATGTCAAGGTCGGGCCATACCTGGAGCAGCTCAAAGACGCCGTTGATGCCGGGGCAGCTCCGGCATCAAATGATTTTGCGGTCTTTCCGGCTTATTATGATGAGATAAAAAGGGGGCCGATACTCTTCCCGCCGTCCCAGAAAAGAATACAAAAAATAAAGTTTTTCTATTTTCATATAGGCCAGGTTATTTTCTACATTAAGATCGATAAGAGAGCAACTCCACAGGAGTTGCAACCGATTATCCTGCAACCATCGGGCAAGCTTGTTCTCATGACATTAAGCCACAAGGATCCCGCGAACTTCGACATACTCAAGGGCATCGAAAGGATTCGCCATGGAATCGAATAAAACAATTCGTATCTTTGACGGCGCCACCGCGATTATCACGGGCGGCGCATCGGGCATCGGCCGGGCGCTTGCCGAGGAATTGGCAAAACGCGGCTGCGAGGTGATGGTGGTTGATCTGCAGATCGCATTAGCACAGGAGGTTGCCGCAAAGATCCGTGCCTCCGGCGGCAAGGCAAAGGCGGCGAAGGTGGATGTGACTGATTTTCCCGCTATGAGAAAGCTGGTCAAGGAAACAGTTAAACGCTTCGGCCGGTTGGACTATATCTTTAATAATGCGGGGATCGTCATCGGCGGCGGCGTCAATCTGTACGGCATCGCGGATTGGCATAAGGTTATCGATGTCAACCTTTGCGGCGTCATCAATGGCATTCAAGCAGCTTACCGGATCATGCTGGAGCAGGGATTCGGGCATATCGTCAATACCGCCTCCATGGCCGGATTTATGCCGGGTCCCGGGAACACAGTCTATACTATGACCAAGCATGGGGTAGTGGGTCTTTCAACATCGCTGCGTGGCGAGGCCGCACAGATGGGGGTGCGCGTGAGCGTCGTATGCCCCGGCGTTATTCGGACGCCTATCTTAGAAGGGGGAGGGCGCTATGGCAAGATGCTTGTAGATATGTCCCCGGACCAGCAGCAACGCATGTCGGAGATGTTCGAAAAACTCAAGCCCATGCCTCCGCATATATTTGCACGCAAGGTGCTCAATGCCGTGGCGAAAAATAAGGCGATTATTATTGTGCCGGCATGGTGGCGGGTGTTCTGGTGGATCAACCGGTTATCCCCTGCCCTTGGGATATTCCTCGCTCAAAGGTCCTTTCAGCATAACCTCAAGAAGCTCGGCCTGTTGCCGATGCAGTAAACCGCATTCTCTATATAAGGACTTGCTTGACAACCACAGTGCATGTGTTTCATACTTCCGATACGTATTCTATTGCGCCGCGATAACACCGCATAGAGGCAGGGTGCTCTCAGGCTGATTTCCTTTCCGGTCTTTTTGAGGAGTATGCAGTATGGCTTCGTGGAATGACACGCCGAAGGTCGGGGGCGGAAGCTGGACCAACAGGTTCGGAGGGATCGAATGGCGCTATGACGGCAGCGGAATCTACATACGTGACCGAAACGGAACCGTATCCGGGCCGCAGAGGACCTCAGGCGCTCCCACAACCTGCCAGTCGATCATTGATCACTTTGAGGCCATACTCATCGCTCGCTCGATCGAGTACGGCATTCCCCCCGAGTTGTTGATCATGACGATTGCCACTGAGGCGGCCTCGTATAGAAAGGTCGGATTTACCGGCCCGCCGACGTTTCGCTGGGAGCCTCACGTTAAGGTGGATGACGACCCCCCTTCCTTTAAGGGTGATTACAGCCTCGGTCCCATGCAGACCTTGGCAACAACGGCCCGCTGGATTATTCGGACGCAATCGCTTCCGTACACCGCGCTCGAGGTGTTTCCGGCTATTCGCACACAGCCTAACGTTGCGCCGGAAGAACATCCCGGGTATTCCCCGGATGTCAATATTCATATCGGCGCGGCAGAAATCTTTCAACGCCGGCCAAAAACAGGAGAAAATCCTATTCTCGTATCCGCTGCATTCAACGCCGGTGGTATCTACGACGCCTCCAATCCGAACTCAAAAAATTTCAACAGGTGGCACATCCGATCGTACGGCAATCATCTTGATCGCGCCTCCCGTTGGTTTGGAGATGCGTGCTCTTTAGTCGCGGGCTTACGAAGCTGACAAGCCCGAACTTTCGGCACGTATTCTATTGGCCGTCAAGCAGAGCCGCATAGAGGCAGGCTAACCTGAGGTTAGGCACAAGCCGTCACGTATTCCCCAAAATAATAGCATGTCTATATACATATTTTTTGCTGGTACTCTTCTCCGCTTTCTGCCATGCGGCGTGGAACTTTGCGGCACGCAAAGCAGCCGGAAATCTGATGGCTATATGGCTGGGCTTGTGGCTGGGATGTGCGGTTACTCTTCCGGGTGCAATAGGCATCATTATCCATGACGGACTTCGTGAAACGGCACAGCTGCAGGGGATCATCTGCATCATCGCCACGGGCTTGATTCATACTGTATATTTCCGTTTGCTGGCTGCTGGATATGAGGAGGGCGAGATTTCCCTCGTCTATCCAATCGCGCGCGGCTCAGGCATTGCCCTAACCGCTATCTTAGCCGGCTTACTCCTCAAGGAGCAGCTAACGGTTCTTGGGTCTATCGGCATCGGCCTGGTTTGCCTGGGCATTATTTCCTTGAGCACGGGTGCACACAAGAGGGCAGACGATAAAAAGGCGGTAAGATTAGCTTTGTGTATCGGAGCTTCCATTGTTGCTTATTCATTAGTTGATAAGACCGGCGTCGGTTACATCAATCCCGTTGTCTATATATGGTCCATGTTCCTGATTGCGGGAATTGCCCTGACACCGTTGCTTGTAAGGCGTTACCGTGGGCGGCTGTGGCAGGTGGCCAAGCAATATAGGGGATACGCCGCAATCATTGGTATTGGATCAGTCGGGACTTATCTGATGATCCTTTTCGCCTTTACCAGAGGGCCTGTCGGCTACATTGTAGCTGTTCGGGAATTCGCTGTTGTCCTGGGCGCCCTCGCCGGCATCATCTTTCTGAAGGAGCGATTTACCATCACAAAGGCACTGGCGATTTGCGTTATTGTTATCGGCATTATCGGTATCAAGCTGGGTTAATTGATTAGATCTTTGCTGGGGACGGAGCAGGGGTGCCATGCAGCCCGATTTCCATATCGCAACTTTTCTTGGCCCTAAGCCCCTCGGCAAGCTCGGGACACGGGGTTTTTTGATATGCAGAGCCTGTCCCGTGCCGTCGGCCTTAGTGCCGGTGAGCCGGAGAGTAGACCCTGAGCCTTAGTCGAAGGGTTGACAATCATACTTAATCTGTTACATACTTCCAACAACTATTCTCCTGTGCCGCCATAAAATTGCAGAGAAGCAGGGCAATCGCATGCAAGCTAAAAAATGTGACGAAGGTAAGGATATACCCCGATACCTTTGTGGATGATCAACTTATGAGGCAAGGAAGCAAGGCGATTGGGTGTGCTTGACAGCCCATTATCAAGGGCGGGGTTGCAGAGCGGCTTGGAAGGGGATCGAGAAGAAGAGGATAGCAGAGGCCCGGTCTTTACACTAATACCGAGGAGGCGTGTGATGAAGAAATTTTTGTTTCTGTTTTTGTTGATGAGCCTGCTCGTTGCAGGGGTTGCTTTTGCCCAGACAGCGGCTTCCCCACCGCCCAAAGTGGATTCAGGGGATACTTCCTGGCTTCTCATCTCCGCGGCGCTGGTGATGCTGATGACGCCCGGCCTTGCCCTGTTCTACGGCGGCATGGTGAGAACAAAGAATGTCTTGGGGACGATTATGCAAAGCTTTATTGCCCTGGGCGTGATCACGATCCAGTGGATACTTTACGGCTACAGCCTCGCCTTTGGGCCTGATATCGGCCACGTCATCGGGAGTCTGAAATGGGCCGGGCTCAGAGGTGTGGGGTTGGATCCCTTCCCCGCCTACGGAGCCACCGTTCCTCATCAGGCATTTATGATCTTTCAGATGATGTTTGCCGTGATTACACCCGCTTTGATCGCAGGGGCCTTTGCCGAAAGATTTAAGTTTAAGACCTACCTTGTCTTCCTCATTCTTTGGGCAACATTTGTCTATGACCCGCTTGCCCACTGGGTGTGGGGGGTAGGAGGTTGGATCAGAGATCTTGGGGGCCTCGACTTCGCAGGGGGGCTGGTCGTCCATATCAGCGCCGGAGTTGCCGCATTGGCGGCCGCCCTGGTCGTGGGAAAAAGAAAGGGTTACGGCGACGAACCCATGTCTCCGCACAACCTGACCATGACCCTTCTGGGTGCAGGTATTCTCTGGTTTGGTTGGTTTGGATTCAATGGAGGGAGCGCAATGGCATCGGGTTCGCTTGCAACCTCTGCCTTTGTGGTGACCCAAATTTCCGCCGCTACCGCAGCGCTTTCTTGGATGATAGCCGAATGGGCATATCGCGGCAACCCAACGGTTCTCGGGGCTGCGTCCGGTGCGGTAGCAGGCCTGGCTACCATAACACCTGCCTCGGGTTTCGTAGGACCCGCTGCGGCCATCATCATCGGACTTGTTGCCGGCGCACTATGTTATTATGCCATTAACCTGAAGACCAAATTAGGATACGATGACTCTCTCGATGTCGTCGGTGTTCACGGGGTGGGCAGTACATGGGGTGTATTGGCCACAGGGTTGTTTGCATCAAAGGCAATTAATGCAGCAGGAAATGACGGCCTATTCTTCGGCAATCCCTCACTGCTCGGGATCCAGGCGCTCAGCGTCGTTTCCGTATGGATTTATTCCTTTACGGTAACATTTATCATATTGAAGGTTCTTGATTGGACTATGGGTTTGAGGGTAAGTGAAGAGCATGAAATCAACGGTCTGGATATCAGTCAGCATGGCGAAGCGGGATATTCTTTTTAATTAAGTCCGGCGTGATTAGTTCGGAGTTCGGAGAAAAAGAAATTTTACGCTCCGCGCTCCCCGACCAAACAAGGAGGTCTTACATGAAAAAGATCGAGGCGATTATCAAGCCATTCAAATTGGATGACGTAAAGCATGCACTAACCAAGATCGGCGTTCAGGGGATGACGCTCACCGAGGTCAAGGGCTTTGGGAGGCAAAAAGGGCATACCGAGGTCTACCGGGGAGCCGAATACAAGATCGACTTTCTTCCCAAGGTCAAGATTGAATTGATCACCACCGATGAAATGGTCGCTCAGGTGATCGAGACCATTGAGCGGTCTGCCAAAACAGGAAAGATCGGAGATGGAAAGATATTCATATTCCCCGTGGAAGAGGTGATTCGCATTCGGACGGGTGAACGCGGAAGAGATGCTATGTGAATGAAGGTGGAAGTGAGCATACGGGGTTGAATCTTTGACTGACTATCCGGTATCGATTAAAAAATTGCCTCATGAGAGAAGGCAAACAAAGACACTAGACTTATGCGCCGGCCACAGAAAGGAGACTCTATGGCCTTAAAAAAAAGAATGGATGAGGATCTGTGCAAAACCGAGGCGGCCCATACCTATGAATTTCGCCGGGAGATCCCGCAGATTGTGGAGGAGCTGGTGCGCTCCTGCAACCGTGAGGAGTGCTTTGATCATATCGGGCCGGAGCCTCTCCCTTCCCGCGACCTGATTATCGACGTCCTTGCTCGGCTGAGGCGCATCCTCTACCCCGGCTACTTTATCAACACCCGGGTGGACGAGGTGAACCTGTCGTATTATTTTGGTGAGGAGACGACGGCCCTCTTTGAAATCCTCGCAGAGCAGATTACCCTGGCCATCCGCCATGAATGCCTGCGGCATAGCCTGCCGTGCACCAATTGCGAGGAGCGCGGGCAAGAGGTAGCAGTCACCCTTATCCGGGCTCTGCCCTCGTTGCGCGCGCAGCTGGCCAAAGACGTGCGCGCCTCGTATGGAGGCGATCCGGCAGCCAAGGGCTTTGATGAGATCATCTTCAGCTATCCCGGCGTCTCTGCCATCACGGTCTATCGCATCGCCCATGTGCTGCATGATCAGCGCATCCCCCTGATCCCGCGCATCATGACCGAATATGCCCACAGTCTGACCGGCATCGACATCCATCCCGCCGCCCATATCGGTGAAAGCTTTTTCATCGATCACGGCACCGGCGTGGTCATCGGCGAGACGTGCGACATCGGCAACCGGGTGAGGCTCTATCAGGGCGTGACCCTGGGGGCCTTATCGGTGCCGAGCGACGCGGTGGAAGAACTGCGTAACCGCAAGCGGCACCCCACCATTGAAGATGATGTGATCATCTACTCCGGCGCCACGATCCTGGGCGGCGAGACCGTCATCGGGGCCAGGACCATCATCGGCGGCAACGTCTGGCTCACGGAATCCGTGCCGCCGGACACCAAGATCTTTCTCAAAGAGCCGCCCATGATCTATAAAAGCAAAAATCAGGCGGTGAAGGGGAAACCGGCAAAGACCTGAATTGTTTCGTTCATGATCAGGGTCGGAGCAGGGGGCTAAATCACCCCGATTTCTCTCTCACAACTTTTTTATGATGCCGGCCTCTTGACTTTCTGTATGCCTTTGTATACAATGTATTACACTAGCATCAGGAGGTGCCTCATGAGTACAGCGATATCAGTCAGGCTTCCGAAGGTCCTTGCGGAACAGCTTGACGCCGTAGCCGAAGAAACGGAAAGGCCTCGTTCTTACATCATCCAAAAGGCCATCGAATCGTATATACAAGACTACGCAGATCTCCAGGTGGCCCTGGACCGGCTCCACGACCGGACAGATCCGATTATCTCGGGCAAAGAGTTGAGGAAAGCGCTTGGCGTATAACATCGTTTACAAAAAGTCAGTTCAGCGCGATTTGAAAAAAGTGCCTAAGATGGAAGTTGATCGCATTTTAAACCAGATTGAGCAGGAGCTTTCCAAGAATGCGGATGCCTATCCGGTGCTCAAAGGCCAGTTTGCAGGACTCAGAAAATATCGCATCGGTGATTACCGGGTAATCTATGCTATTGTCGGGGATGATTGCCTCGTGCTGAGAATCGGTCACCGGAAAGAAGTGTATAAGAGGGCAATTTAACTTTTTTTAGTGGGGGTCGGACCCAGCGTATCAGTCCAGTAAATACTCAACAAAAAAGGGAGATGATACATGAAAATCAGTGCGAGAAACGTCCTCAAGGGCAAGGTTGAGAGGGTAACTGCGGGGGCAATCAATGCCGAGATCGTCATAGAGCTCGCCGGCAAGGATCAGATTATCTCCATGATCACCAAGGAGTCTGCGGAGAAGCTCGGCCTCGCCAAGGGGAAAGAGGTCTATGCCGTGATCAAGGCCTCGAACGTGATGGTCGCGATCGACTGATCGATCCGGCAATCGAAGGCGAAAGGCCGGCATAGGAGTTCCACTTAACCTAAGGGGACGAAAGGAGGAAGGCAATGAACTATGTATTTTTTACGGTATCCGCCTACATATTCATGAGGGCATTCGAGGTGATATTCGCCGACCAGCAGAAGAAGCAGTGGTACAAAAACGCCTCGAAGATCATCGGGATCGTTGTGCTCTACACGGCCGTCTCCGCGATGCTGATATTCTACTTTACGAAGCTCCAGCCGCTCGGCTTCACGGCGGGGTAGAAAGGACGCGCGGCGAGATCGCTGCCCCCTGGACAGTCGCTGACGACTGCTCGGCAAGGGTCGTGCACCCAGAGAGGGGATAGAGGGAGGCGCACTGCGGCGGGAGGTCAACCAAAGACGTGATCAGGGCTCGCCATCTCAAATAAACTTTGGAGCAAGAGCAATATGGTAGCTACTTCAACCCTGGCTATTATTGTGTATGTGGGATTGGGAATGCTTCTGGTTATGACGATCGTTCGTCGCTTGACCAGGGAGAAGCAAATCGAGGCAATACTGCGAACGCCCCCCGACAATATAACCCAAACCATAGATGCGTATAGAACGATGGTGAAAGTCTCTAAGGCCCTGATTATCATCGATATGCTTCTCATTCCGTTGTTTATATATCTGCATTTTGGTCCCCAGGAAAAACAAGGAATTCTTCTCGTCGTTGCCGGGTTGCTGGTCCTGATGGTTATCAAGGCATTCGAGGATATCCAGTACAGAAAGAGCGTGATTGCCAGGCTGGAGGCGGAACAAGGAACATCACCAAAAGGGGGCGCCGGCCATATCTCCAAGAAATAATTTGGGACAAGGCTGCGAATTACTGCGGTCTCGGCCGCGGCCTAGGGCTCTGGATGGCGTATAAGCAATAATAATTAATAATAAGGAGAGCCGCACTTAAAAGAGGGAGGATGCACTATGGCTAGGAAAAAAAAGGAGCGCGGAAATAGAAGGGCGGATGCAGGCACGGTTTTTGGGCCGGTCTGGATAATCGGCTGGCTCTTTACCATCGGCTATTGCGGCATGCCCTTTTTTTGGCAGGGGGTGCTCGCGCTGCTGATCTGGCCGTATTTTTTGGGAATAGCCTTGCGGTAGCCCTTGCCTCGGTTGACGTATGTCAACTTGTTGGCATGGGGTTAACATCCTCGCGGACTCGTCTGTCCGGCAAGGCCATGCAGCCGCTAAATCTTTGAATGGGACTGGATCGGGGAGCTGTCAGCCAGGGTAATCTAAGACCCGGCCAGAAAAAGCACAATTCTCTCCTTGCCAATTCGCCGGAAATAGACTACGCTTGAACAGCGTATTACGATATATTGATCGATAGGAGGATCGTATGGGTCTTGTTACCGTCTCTCCAAAATTCCAGGTGGTCATCCCCCGGGCCGTTCGTGAGGCGCTGGGCATCAAACCAGGGCAGAAGGTCCAGGTAGTCCACTATGACAACCGGGTTGAGCTCATCCCGCTCAAGCCTACGAAGCGAACGAGGGGGTTTTTGAAAGGGATCGACACGACGGTGGAAAGGGAATCCGACCGCATATGAATGTGGTTGATTCCTCCGGTTGGCTTGAGTACTTCGCCGATGGCTCCAATGCGGATTTCTTTGCGCCTGCGATCGAGAAGGCTGGCGATTTGCTGATACCGACCCTCAGCCTCTATGAGGTTTTCAAGCGGGTCCTCCAGCAGAAAGGGGAAGGCGAAGCCCTGCAAGCGATCGCCGTTATGCACCAGGGGGCGGTTGTGGATTTGGACGCGGTGCTGGCGCTCAATGCTGCCAAGGCCTCGGTGGAACTGGGTCTGCCCATGGCGGACAGTATCATGCTGGCGACTGCCCGTGCGTATGGGGCTACGTTATGGACGCAAGACGCGGACTTCAAGAACATTGAGGGCGTGAGGTATATTCAAAAGCCTTAACCATCCTGCCCTGCTCAACAACTCGCTGGATTCGGCCCCGCCTTCGATATCACAGCCATCCTTTCGGGAAGACACCAAGGGCACTGAAGATAGGAGAGGGACGCATGATCCCCCAGGTGTGACAGTCTATATCAGGGCAAGGCTGTCAGCCACGGCAAGGCCGGCACGGGTCGGATACAGATAACCGTCCTCAATAGCAATGAGGCCTTCATCTTGCAGTGTGGTCAACCTATCCCCTTTTTGGGTGAGCAGGTCATAACGGTAGCGGGCTGCGTAGTCTTGAAGATGAATCCCTTTTTTCGTCCGCAGGCCAAGATAGAGGGCTTCCAATTGCAGTTGTTCCCTCGTCAAGCCTTCCGAAGCCTCAACAGGCAATCGCCCCGATGTGAGTGCGGTGATGTATCGGTCAACGGATCGATAATTCCACCACCGCCGATTCGCCGAAAAGGAGTGGGCGCCCGGGCCCAGGCCAAGATAGGGTGTATGATCCCAATATTTTTGATTGTGCCGGGAGGCGAGGGTCATATCCCGGGCGAAATTTGAGACCTCATAATGGACATATCCGGCATCTTCGAGCATTGCAGCCGTCTTTATAAAAAATTCGTGCTGCAGAATCTCATCAGGCAGCGAGAATGCCCCTTGTCGATAGCTGATCCCGAGCAAGGTCCCAGGCTCCACGGTGAGCTGGTAACACGAGAGATGCTCCGGTGCAAACGAGAGCGCACGCCGTAAGGTGTCCATCCACGCATCGATTCCCTGCCCGGGGATGCCGTAGATCAGGTCCAGCCCGATATTGGTAAATCCGGCAGAGCGAGCAGCCTCTATGGCATTGACGGCCTGGTTTGCGGAATGCCTCCGTCCGAGAAAAGCCAGGATGGCTTGGTCGAAAGACTGGCAGCCGATAGTGAGGCGATTGATCCCCAGCGCTCGAATCGACGCCAGGGATGCTTGATCCAGGTCCGCGGGATTGGTCTCCAGGGTGATCTCCGGATTCGGCAGCAATTGGAAGTTTTCCCGAACCCTTTTCAGGATTGCCTCAAGCTGCCGGGGATTAAGGATCGAAGGGGTACCGCCTCCTATATAGACCGTATCGCAAGGCCCGATCATGCCGCGGTATAGCTCCATCTCCTTGAAGAGCACCTCCAGAAAAGCGGGGAGCATCGAGATGGAGCTCACCGAGTAGAAGTCACAGTACGGGCATTTGCTCAGGCAAAAAGGAATATGGATATACAAGCCGGGAGTTTTAGCGTTTATCATAATACCGCTACTTGTCTGAGTCCGATCTCAACACGGACAGAAAGGCGCTCTGGGGGATCGAGACGGATCCGACCATCTTCATCCTCTTTTTCCCTTTCTTCTGCTTCTCCAGGAGCTTGCGCTTGCGGGTGATATCCCCTCCGTAGCACTTTGCCAAGACATCCTTGCGAAACGGCGAGACCGTCGTCCGCGCTATGATTTCCCCGCCGATCGCTCCCTGAATGGCTATCTTGAACATCTGACGCGGAATTTCCTCCTTCAGTCTTTCGCAGAACTGCAAGGCGCGCGCACGGGCGCTGTCGCGGAACACGATCTGGGATAGGGCATCCACCTTGTCGCCGTTCACCAGGATGTCCAGGAGCGCCAGCTTGCTTTCCCGATAGTCGATAACTTCGTAATCAAAAGACCCGTACCCCTGCGTCATGGACTTGAAGCGATCATAAAAGTCGTAGAGCACCTCAGCCAGCGGCAGCTCATAGATCAATTCGACGCGCTTGGGGCCCAAATAATGCATCTTCGAGTCGACGCCCCGTTTCTCCGTGCAGAACTTGATGACGGAACCGAGATACTTGTCCGGCATGATCATGGTGGCGCGGATATAGGGTTCCTCCGCCTTTCCGATAGAGCTTGGATTCGGGTAATACGCAGGATTGTCCACATACTGTGTCGTTCCGTCTTGCAAGGTGAACCGGTACCGGACGCTGGGCACGGACATAATGATCGCAAGATCATACTCCTGCTCGAGCCGTGCCTGGACGATCTCCAGATGCAGCAGCCCCAGAAACCCGCAGCGAAAGCCATGGCCCAGGGCGATGGAGGAATCTTTTTGATACGAGAACGCGGCGTCATTCAATTTATATTTCTCGACGGCGACGGCCAGGTCCTCATAGTCATCCGAGGCAATCGGATAGATAGAGGCGAATACCACGGGTTTGAATTCCCTGAAGCCGGGCAGGGGTTTCGCACGGGGTCGGTGATCGTGGGTGATCGTATCCCCGATGTGTGTGTCCGAGACCGTCTTCACGCCGGCGATGATATACCCTACCTCGCCGGCAGAAAGCTGGTCTGCCTTTACCCGGGTGAGGAGGAAATTGCCTACCTCCTCGACCTTATAGACCGCCTGATTGGACATGAGGCGGATCTGATCCCCGGGCCTTACCAGACCGTCAAAGACACGGCAATGGATCACGGTCCCGCGAAACGAATCATACTGGGCATCAAAGATCAAAGCGGCCAGGGGCGCTGTTGGATCGCCCGTGGGAGGAGGGATCCTCTGCACGATAGCTTCCAGGATCTCCTCGATGCCGATCCCTTCTTTCGCCGAGCACTGAAGGTGCGAAAGAGGGTCCAGCGCCAGCTCGGTGTCGATTTGCTGCAGCACCCGTTCTATGTCCGCGGTGGGGAGATCGATCTTATTAATCACCGGTATGATTTCCAGGTTATTCTCCATAGCCAGGTAAAGGTTGGCGATCGTCTGGGCAGCGACCCCCTGGGCGGCGTCGATCACGAGGAGAACGCCTTCGCAGGAGGCAAGCGCCCGGGAAACCTCGTAAGAAAAATCGACGTGCCCCGGGGTGTCGATCAGGTTGAGGGTATATGCCGTTCCGTCCCGGGCCTGATAGGGCAGGGTAATGGCCTGGCTCTTGATGGTGATCCCCCGCTCGCGCTCGATATCCATGGTATCCAGGATCTGATCCTGAAAATTGCGGGGGTCGATGACGCCGGCATGCTGGATCAGCCTGTCTGCCAGGGTTGATTTTCCATGGTCGATATGGGCGATGATGCTGAAGTTGCGGATATTTTTCATCATAGGATGAACCTTAACCAACCATTATACCCTAAAGGGCGGCAGTTTAGATACTGCCCATTTTGGGCAGCTTGCACTGCTACATACACGCAATCCGCCGGCAAAGCAAATCCTTTTTTATGTCTGGAAGCAGTGAGATGGAATGTTTTGTATTTCCGGGTTGACGTTGCTGATGTGGCCGTACTATTTAGGAGTGGCCTTGCGATAACTGCTTTTTCTTGCGTTAGCCTGTATAGATCTCGTTGCCCTTAATCAAAAAGCTTTAAAAATTCAGAGGGCTTGATGATCTTGGCGGATTTATACTGCTTCAGATCGGTTAGCGCCTTGTCGCCGCTCACGAGGTACTCCGCAGACGCAGAGAGGGCGCACGAGATGAACTTGTCGTCTGCAGGATCATTGCATATCCCCTTCACTTCTTCGCTAACATCAATCACCTCAAAAAAAGGAAGAATTTCTTGTTCGAGCATCGCCCGGGTCTCATTCGGTGTGAGAGAGAATTTGGGATACGCCAAAACGGTTTGTAATTCTTGGAACGTGTCTTTGGAAATGACGGGAACGATGGCGCCGCCCTGCCATAGGTCGATGACCCTTGATAGGGTTGTTTCGAAGAGCAGGGCGGATACTAAAACATTGGTATCCAGTACGACCCTGATCACCGCTTTTCGCTACGCGCCCATCGGATCGCCTCGCCCACGTCTTGTTCGCTCACTCCCAGTCTCCGCATCTTCCCCCTCACATCTTCCAGGGTCGCACTGATTGGCTGTATCTTAACCGGCAATAAGATGATCCTGTTGTCCTGGATACTGACATCGAAGTATCGCGTGTCGGGAAAAGCATTAGCTATGGCCTTGGGCAAGGTGATTTGATTTTTAGAGGTCTTCTTCGCCAGCATATTTCCTTACCTCCTTGTTATAAGAATACTTTACTTACTCAATTATTTCCATATAAAATTGCCGTTATCGCAGCTTTTCTGCTGGTTGACAAAAGGTATATTTAAGGTATAATAATTATATCATGGAGTTTGAATTTGACTCACAGAAAAGCGATGGTAACAAGCAAAAGCATGGGATTGACTTTTACGAAGCGCAGACATTCTGGGACGACCTTGACTTAATCGAAATTCCCGTCAAAACCAGCGATGAACCAAGGTTTTTGATAATCGGAAAGATTTCAGGAAAGCATTGGTCGGGGGTTATCACGTATCGGGGTGAAAAGATACGAATTATTTCGGTGCGACGATCCGGGGAAGAGGAGGTTGACATATATGAAGGCGAATGAATTTGATAAGGCGTTTGATGAAGGCAAGGATATTTCCAAATACCTTGATAGGTCAAAAGCGAGAAGACCGGACCAGGAGCAGAAAAGGGTCAATGTAGATTTTCCGAAGTGGATGATCACCTTATTGGATAAGGAAGCAAAACGGTTGGGGGTGCCACGACAATCCATTATCAAGGTCTGGGTTGCCGAGCGGCTTGGAAAGGCATCGTGAATAAGAGGTAGGGAGAAAATTGTCTGCGCACCAATGTCCCCTAGTTTCCCCCACTATTTGGGAGCAGCCTTGCGTTAACCCTTGCCTTATAAGTTAACTTATGTTAACTTATAAGGGCTTGGTTAACATCAGCAGCACGGATCAAAGCTATGGTTCATGAAAAATACATCACTATCCCTGAATTGGCCAAACTCCTCGGGGTCAGCCGCATTGCCGTCTACAAGCGGGTCAAGAAAGGACAGATCCCTGCCGAGAAGATAGGCAAGACCTACGTTATCACGGATCGGACTATAGCAGATATCCTCGGCAAGGAGCTAACGAGCAGGGGAAAGGAACGGATAGATGCCGCTGTTCGCAGAACAGTGCGGGAATATAGAGAAGTCCTGAAGCAGTTGGCTAAGGGATAGTGAACATCATCACCATAGCGGACGTCGAATACCTCGCCTTCCAGCTCGCGAAGGAGCATCTCTCTTTCGATGAGCCCATCCCGGATTTCTCTACCCGGTTTCCCAATGTGCTTGAGAGCTGTGTCGTGACGCCGTTTCAGAGCTTCTCGGGCAAGGCCTTGTACCCGACGTTGGTTGCCAAGGCCGGTATCCTCTTTTACCTTATGATCAAAAACCATCCTTTTCAGAATGGCAACAAAAGAATTGCCATAACCACCGTGCTCACCTTCTTGTTTAGCAACGGCAAATGGCTGAAGGCCGATGCCCAGGAGTTGTACAATTTCACCGTGTGGGTAGCGCAAAGCCCATCGGAGTTCAAAGAACAGGTCGTCTCGGCTATACAGCAGTTCATTCGAGGTCATCTGGCAGATGCGGATTAGCCTGCCGGACAAGACCAGGCAGTGTTAAATCTTTGATCGGGAACAGAGCAGGAGAGCAGGGGGTGTTTCATCCCGATTTCGATAACACAATTTTTCTTGACAAATATATTTAATTTTTTGTATACTTTTATTGTAAATATTACTTTTTGAAGGGTCTGCGATGAAGCCGTTGAAGAGGATAATATTTGATCCAGAGGTTATGGGGGGAAAGCCTTGCATTCGCGGCATGCGGGTAACGGCCGGTATGATCGTAGGGCTGATAGCCGCGGGGCGAACAAAAGCGGATATCTTGAAGCTGTACCCCTATATAGAAGCGGAAGATATCGATGAAGCCCTGGCGTATGCCGCATGGAGGGTGGAAGAGATTGATGTTCCCCTTGCTACGGCATCAGCATGAAATTCCTGATTGATGAAAAGAAACTGGGGGCGCGAATCCTTCCTCTGAATGATAAGGTGATATAATAAATAAGAGCAGGGAGAAAGTTGTATTTGAACCAACGTCCCCTAGAGCCTGCTCACCCTTGACATAGAATTTGCCGATCTTCGGAAATACCCTCCGGGCACTCATCCGGGGATCATCTTGTTCCGTCCACAATCCTTCGGCCCACTGTCTGTAAACACGTTTATTGCCGATTTTATCCGTTCCGCGGATCTGAGCAGGTTTACCTCCTGCGTCGCTATTGTTGATCCTACCCACGTTCGGGTAAGATCGCCGGAGAAACGCCCATGACACGTGGCGGGGTAATAAAAAATAGGGGCGATTGAGGGTTGAAGCAGGGGTGCTTCATCCCGATTTCAATATCAAGGACATCCTTGACCCATACGGCGGCGCTAAGCCCCGCTTCCCTCGACAAGCTCGAGACACTGAGTTTATCGAAGTGCAGGGTCAACCCTGAGCCTCGTCGAAGGGTTGACACCGCGACTCATTTGTTCCATACTTCGAACAAGTATTCCCTTGTTCCGCAATAAAGCTGCATATGGCACGATAAGCTAGGGTAGCTATCAAAAATTCTCATGCTGACAAAAGCATATCAGTTTATAGAAATATTGATGTTTTTTGCTGTTGTAATCTTCCCAATAACTACAGGCATAATGATTTTTAATTTAAAACGTGCTGGCTTTGACCCTGTTGGAGTTACCGCTAAAAGCAAGTTTGGCTTTAACATTGATTTGGCTTTTTTTAAAAAACTGAGAAGAGGCTATCAAGAGTTCAATAAATCAAGTTATCTGCCTCTTTTGAATCAGATAAGTTTTTACGTCTTGCTCCTTGGTATTTTTTCTCTCTTAGTCTTAGCAATAAGTGGGAATCTTATTTTTTAAAGTGGCAGCTAACCAAATCCCGACGCGCCACACCTTAATCAAAAGGCTGAGTGATGTTTTGTCCCATCTGTAGAGTTGAATATCTGCAAGGGTTTACCAAGTGTAGTGATTGTGGGGTTGAGCTGGTAGCAGAGCTACCGCCAAAACCTCCCAAAGCCGAGCCAGAGTTTGTTGATTATAAGGAGGTTCTAATAACATTTAACCCCGCGGATATCGCGTTTATTAAGTCTGTCCTCGATGCAGAAAAAATAACTTATTTTTTTCAGGGTGAAAATTTTCTCCGTATACAGCCATTGGCACTTCCAGCTAGACTTATGGTCAAAACAGATCAAGTAGAGGAAGCAGTAGAGATTCTGAAAGATATCAAACTGAATTTTTTGGGAATCACTGTACGTGATGATTCTGAAAAAAATCCTTAATAAGCGGATGCAACGGGCGACTTACAGCGACCTCAGATACGAAACGTTAAATCTTTGATTCGGGTTGGAGCAGGGGTACTTCAACCCGATTTCCATATCAAGGACATCCTTGACACCACGACTCATTTGTTTCATACTTTCAACAAGTATTCCCTTGTGCCGCAATAAAGCTGCATAGAGGCAGGATAATCTGATGTTAGGATCGTAAGCCATGAGCAAAGCCAAACGGGCGAAGCTTAAAGGCAAGCAATTGGCGCATCGGCTCACTGGAATTTCTACGCCGATCGGGGGCTTAAGCTGGACCCCACCTGTTGATGAACGTGAGGTCGCCAAACAATTGCTTGTATTTCTGGAAGACCGACGTGCGCTGTTTATGCCCTATAACATGGAAGTGGCTCCCTACGTAGACGATTCGATCCTAGAGATTCGGCAACGGCTCACTGAGGATTTAGAAAAAATTTCACGCTCAAGTGTTCTTGGGGAATCAGTCTCTGCCATGCGAGCTAGTTGCCGCAAATACCTTACCGAAACCCAAGACGATACAGGGCGAATGCACCACTGGCGAATGGAAGGTCATATGTGGCAGGCTCTTGGCGAATTGAGAGCAATTTTCGGTATTCACATCGCACGAATCGCGTGCGCCTACGATCTTGAGGTTGAGGAGCAACTGGAACCAATTCTCCCAGCAGAATACGAGAAAGAAAGTTCCGAACCAGTGGTGGCAAGACGACGCGGAAAACCGCGCCGCTGATCTCCATCATTGGGCTCAAAGGAGGTAACTTAAATGTCGATGAAGATAAATGGCTTGGACAAGTTGCAAAAAAATTTAAATGAACTAGCGACAAAAGTAAAAAATCTTAACGGTAAACATAATGTACCTTTAAGCGAACTATTAAATGATTCTTTTATCTCTAGTTGCTCTTCTTTTTCTAATCTTGATGATTTATTCAAAACCAGTGGATTTAAAGTAGAGTCTCAGGAGGACTTTGATGCAATTCCCGACGATGAATGGGATTCATTTATAAGCTCAAATACTTCATTCAATAACTGGCAAGATATGTTGCAAGCTGCTGCGGCAGAATGGACTAAAAAGAGGATTGGCTTATAATGGTAGTACCGCAACAGTGGTACAGAGCGGGGACGTACTTAACCTTAACCGCATTAAATAATGATTCGATGCATCCTGCGCCAGTCAGATATCGGAATTAACGGCCCTACGTCCCTTAGCCCTTCGCCCATGGGGGGGAAAGGCGATGTGTTAGGATGGGCAAGGGGTTGAACGTCTCATAGCACTTAATAGCATGACAAGGCCTTTATATGAAAGAACGTGCGAAAGAGATCTTAGAGAGAATTCTGGAAAACGGTGAATCTGCAATTGATGCTTTTATTGCCGACCGTGAGGCTGAGAGTTTATTTCTTGACTTCAAGCGTTCAGCTGATGATGGCAACGGGAAAAAACTACACCAAAATGACAGAAGTAATTTAGCTAGAGCCATTTCTGGTTTTGGTAATTCTGAAGGCGGCGTTATGATATGGGGGGTAGACTGTAGAAAAGGAGAAGACTATGCTGATGTTGCACGTGCTAAATTTCCGTTAGAAGATGCCCAGAGATTCTTGAGTTGGTTAGAAGGGGCTGTATCATCAGCAACAATACCCGTTCATTCTGCGGTCGAACACCACGCTATACTCATTGGGAAAAATGAAAAAGGCTTTGTGATTACATATATACCTAAGAGTAACCATGCCCCACATCAAGTCATAACTTCCGGCAAGGGCCAGTATCACTACTATATAAGGGCAGGATCGGATTTCATGCTCACTCCTCATGCCGTGTTATCGGGCATGTTTGGACGCCGACCTCAACCTTTCGTTTTCCAAACGTTTATAACAGCGCCCCCCCAACTGATTGAATCAGCCGTTCCCAAGCTGAAAACCATTTTGGGGATTCAAATTGCCAATGGTGGGCGGGGTATCGCGACGGATTTGTTTATGTCACTCAAGTTTATTTCCACGCTAGGAGATAATTGTACATTTGAAGTGCAAACGCCAGATTTAAATAATTGGACAGCGTGGTCTTTCATGAAGTTGCATTTTACAGCAATCAGTAAAGATACCATTAAGCTACCACCAGATGCTCAATTGCAGCCGTTTATCATAAACTTACTTCTTCAACCTCCTTTTGAGAACAATCTTAAGATAGAAGGCTTGTGCGGGTGCGGCCAATCTGAGTCATTTAGCTTTAGCATTGAAAATGACGGACATGTCATTCAAAAATTGTACAATGATTTTTTAGAGAAATCTAGTAAAGGTGAACTCGCGGACTGGACCGAGATAGATGAACAATTCGATTTCTGGAATCTTAAAGAAAAGACGGAATTAGCCAAAAAAGCTTACACGTGATGCCCTAGCTGAAGTTTTGTCCTATGCTTTTAGTGATTTTTATCCACTAGCATAATAACAGGCTGAACCAGTACGGCGATAAATAGTACTGTCCGAATGCCAACCTATTAGTATGAGCATTGTTATCTAATTCATGAATCTCACAAAATTCCCTTCACATATTTTCAAAGCTTCTCATTTTAGTCCAAAGGCACCAAGCCTATTTCCCCTTGACACTACCCCCCATTTTCGTTTACAGTTTTCTATAGTTATGGGCGGTTAACTCAGCGGGAGAGTGCTATCCTCACACGGTAGAGGTCACTGGTTCAAATCCAGTACCGCCCACCATGTTGATCTTATTAAGGCCGCAGAGGATGAGAGGAACTCGGTGGTTAGACCGCAGGGTAAGAAGATGCTATCCTCCTCTCTGCGGTTTTTATTTTACCGACTTTTTTATTCCCCTCTCCCGCCGGCGGGAGAGGGCGAGGGTGAGGCCGAAGCCGAAGGTGGCCCCTTGGTCAGTGGCCCTTTGGCCAGTGGGCATGAAGTTAGATGATTCCCCCTCACCTTAATCCTCTCCCCCAAGGGGCGAGGAGGTTATTGAAATTATCCTCTCCTCCCCTGCCACAATGGTGGCGGCCGAAGGTGGCCCTTTGGCCAGATCTTCGAAGCAGGAGGGGGTGATTTGAATAATTCTCAGGGTTTTAAATAAAGGACGGTGTTATGTCAGGTCATTCAAAGTGGTCGCAGATCAAGAGGAAAAAGGGCGTGGCGGATGCCAAGCGGGGGCAGGTCTTCACCAAGCTGATCAAGGAGATCACCGTGGCTGCCCGCACAGGCGGGGGAGATCCCGAGGGCAACGCCCGGCTGCGCGCGGCCATTGCCGATGCCAAGGCGGATAACATGCCCAAGGACAACATCGAGCGGGCCATCAAAAAAGGGACCGGGGAGCTCGCGGGCGTAACCTATGAGGAGTTCCCCTATGAAGGGTATGGGCCCGGCGGCGCGGCGGTGCTGGTCGAGGTGATGACGGACAACAAGAACCGGACCACGGCGGAAATCCGGCATATCTTCTCCAGGGGCGGCGGGAACATGGGGGAGGCGGGGTGTGTGGCCTGGATGTTTCACAAGAAGGGATACCTGGAAGTGAGCAAGGCAGCGGTGCAGGAAGACCGGCTGATGGAGGTGGCCCTGGACGCCGGCGCGGAGGATATCAAAGAGGGAGACCAGGAATACGAGGTGACCACCGATCCGCAGAACCTGGATGCGGTCAAGAAGGCCCTGGAAAAGGCGGGGATCAAGTACCAGGCGGCGGAGCTCACCATGTACCCCCAGAGCACGATAACCCTGGATGAAAAACACGCGGAACAGATGCTGCGCCTGATGGAGCTGCTGGAGGACAATGACGATGTCCAACACGTCTACTCGAACTTCGACATCCCCGACAGCGTAGTGGAGCAGTTGGGCAAATGAGGATATTAGGGATAGACCCCGGCACCCTGGTCATGGGTTATGGGGTGGTAGAGGAAAGGCAGGGGGGATTGACGCACGTGGTGGATGGGACCATCGCCCCTACCGGGGAGCTGGCTGTGCGCTTGAAGGAGCTCTACGACGGCTTGCAGGAGATGATCCGCGTCTATGCCCCGGATGCCGTGGCCATGGAGAGCCCCTTTTTTTCCAAGAACGTCGTGAGCACGGTGAAGCTCGGGCAGGTGCAGGGGGTGGTGGTGCTCGCCGCCACCCATGCCGCGCTCGATTCCTGCTCGTACACCCCCATGGAGGTCAAATCCGCCGTTGCCGGCTACGGCAAGGCCACCAAGGTCCAGGTCAGGGAGATGGTCAAACGCCTGCTGGGGATCGACGGGCCCCTCTCGCTGGACGCCTCCGACGCCCTGGCCGTGGCCATCTGCCACATCCACACCGCCGAGCTCAAGCGCCGGTACCAACAACACCTTTCCTCTGAAGCCTCGGGAAGATGATATCTCAGATCCGCGGCCGATTGGCCAACAAAGCCCCCGGAGAGATCATTATCGATTGCAACGGGGTGGGATACGGCATCCGGGTCCCCCTCTCGACCTTCTATGAGCTGCCGGAGCTCGAGGAGGAGGTCCTCTTGCAGGTCTACACCCATGTCCGCGAGGATGCCCTGCTCCTCTACGGTTTTTTGACCGCGAAGGAGAAAGAGCTCTTCTGCCTCCTGATCGGGATATCGGGGGTGGGGCCGAAGCTCGCCATCAACGTGCTCTCCGGCATCTCGGCCCGTGATCTGGAGAGGGCCCTGTGCGAGGGCGATCTGCTCGGCTTGACCAGCATCCCCGGCATCGGGAGGAAGACCGCCGAGCGGATGCTCGTGGAGCTGAAGGACAAGGTAACAAGCGCCGGCACGGCGCCGGGCGGCGGCCTGCCTCTCAAGCAGGGGGTGGTCAAAGACGCCCTGTCCGCCCTGGTCAACCTGGGCTATGCTAAGCCCATAGCCGAAGGGGCTGTCCATGATGCCCTGCGCCAACAAGGGAATGAGCTCTCGTTGGAGGAGCTGTTAAAAGAATCCCTGCGCCTGCTTGCTAGACACTGAGCAATTTATTGGCTAAAGAGCCACTGGCCAAAGGACCACCTTCGGCTTCGGCATGATGGATATGAAACCCACTGACCATAGGGTCACCCGTCGGAACTATAACAATCCCCCTGTATCCCCCTTTCTCAAAGGGGGAGGTTACACCTCCCTGGCCAAAGGGCCACCGTCGGTTTTACAAAGGTCCCGCACTGTCGCACAGCGACATCCCATCATTCAGATTTTTATACAAAGCAGGGCGGGACGCTGTACATATATCAGAGAGGTCGGGATGTATCGCTATGCGATACAGAGGTGGGGAGGGATTTAATAAAGTCTTTTTCTAGGCAATATACCATGATGGAGCGTCATCCATTGACCAAAGGACCACTTTTGGAAATTATAAAAATCCCCCCATCCCCCCTTTCCCAAAGGGGGGTGAGGGGGGATTGGAGACTTATTTTCTGACCATGGTCAAGCCATTAGTCACCGAGGAAGAGATCAGGTTTGAGCAGGGGGTGCGCCCCCAATCCTTTGCCGAGTATGTCGGTCAGGAGCGCGTCAAGGAGAACCTCAAGGTCTTTGTCGACGCCGCGAAGGAGCGGGGGGAGGCGCTCGACCACTGCCTGTTTCACGGCCCCCCGGGGCTCGGCAAGACCACCCTGGCCCACATCATCGCTCATGAGCTCAATGCGGGGATCAAGGCCACCTCGGGCCCGGCCATAGAGCGCCCCGGGGATCTGGCCGCCATCCTCACCAACCTGCACGAGCGGGATGTCTTTTTTATCGATGAGATCCACCGCCTCAATCGGGTCGTGGAGGAGGCCCTCTACCCGGTAATGGAGGACTTCAAGTTCGACATCGTCATCGGCCAGGGCCCCGGCGCCCGGGCCATCAAGCTCGATATCCCCCATTTTACCCTCGTGGGCGCCACCACCAGGGCAGGGCTCCTCACCTCCCCTCTGCGGGACAGGTTCGGGGTGGCCTTTAGGGTGGACTACTATCCGCCGGAGGATCTGGCCATCATCGTCCAGAGGTCGGCGCGCATCCTCGGGGTGCATATCGATGAGGCCGGCGCTCAGGAGATCGCCTCCCGCTCCCGGGGCACGCCGAGGATAGCCATCCGCCTGCTGCGCAGGGTGAGGGACTACGCCCAGGTCAAGGAGGACGGCTCCATCACCAAAGAGGTGGTCCAAAAGGCCCTGGCCCTGATGGAGATCGATCACCTGGGCCTGGACAACATGGACCGCAAGATCCTGCGCACCGTCATCGAGAAGTTCGGCGGCGGGCCTGTCGGGATCGATACCCTGTCCACGGCCATCAGCGAGGAGAAGGAGACCATCGAGGACGTGTACGAGCCTTTTCTTATTCAAAAGGGGTATATCAACCGCACCCCGCGCGGGAGGGTGGCGACAAAGCTCGCCTACGAGTACCTGGGGCTCAAGCCCGAGGACACTGCCCAGGGGGATCTGTTTAAATAATCACACCTTAATTTTTCACCACGAAGCACACCCGGAGGTGGCTCTTTAGCCAGAAGATCACGAAAAATCCTTAATCTTTTTTATTCTTAACCTTCTAGCCCCTTCGTGCCCTTCGTGGTTAGGCTTATCCTGTGTTGAGTAAATTTTTTACCACGAAGCACACCCGGAGGTGGCTCTTTAGCCAGAAGGCAGAGAAAGATGCTCAATGTTTTTTTCTTAATCTTCTTGCTTCTTCGTAACCTTTGTGGTTAGACGTTCCCTGTGTTTGGAAAATAGACCGTCCAAAAGCTTTTTACCACGAAGAACACGAAGCTCGATAAAAATGCTCAATCTTTTTCTATTCCTGATCTTCTTGCTTCTTCGTGGCCTTCGTGGTTAAACTTACCCCGTGTCTAGAAAATTTTTTACCACGAAGCACACCCGGAGGTGGCTCTTTAGCCAGAAGGCAGAGAAAGATGCTCAATGTTTTTTTCTTAATCTTCTTGCTTCTTCGTGGCCTTCGTGGTTAAACTTTCTTTTTAGGATATAAGATACGATATAAGATAATGACGCGGGTGGAGATCATCGCCGTCGGGAAGGAGATATTACGGGGGCAGACCCTGGATACCAACTCCTCCTGGCTGGCCAAGCGGATCACGGCGCTCGGGGGCATAATCGGGCGCATTTGCATCCCGGATGACGACGTCCCGGCCATCGCCAAGGAGATCAAGGCCTCCTTCGGCAACAGCGCCCGGGTGATCATCACGACGGGCGGGCTCGGCCCCACCTTCGACGACAAGACCCTGGCCGGCATCGCCGAGGCGATTGGCCGTCCCCTTGCCCTGCATCCCCAGGCCCTGGAGATCGTAACGCGCCGGTATAAAGAGTTCCACGACCAGGGGTTTGTGGAGGACGCAGCAATCACCCCTGCGCGCGAGAAGATGGCCTATCTGCCGCAGGGGGCAGAGGCTTTAGACAACCCCGTGGGCACGGCGCCGGCTGTCTCTTTAACGAGCCCTGAATGGGTGATCTTCGCGCTCCCCGGCGTGCCCAGGGAGATGCAGGCGATCTTCGAGCAGACAATCATTCCCCGCCTCAAGGCGATCTTAGGGGCGGAGTTCTATCTGGAAGAAACAATGAACACCGGCATGGGTGATGAGTCCGTCATCACGGGGATGATCGATCAGGTCATGCGCGAGGTCCCCGGCACATACCTCAAGTCAAAGGCAACCGGTTTTGGACGAGATGTGGGGCTGGAGGTGATTATAACGGCAGCCGGCGCCGATAAGGAAGGGATCAAGAAGCGGGTGCAAGAGGCAAAAGAGCTGCTGCTCGCGCTTATCAAAGCCCGCCCCACTCGTACTGCAGGATAGCGCAGGCAGCGATGGCAGCCGTCTCGGTCCGCAGTATCCTCCCCCCCAGGCCGGCGGCACAAAAGCCCTCTTGCAGAGCCTGCTGTATCTCCTCCTCTGCCCACCCCCCTTCCGGCCCGATTATCATGGCTACGCTGCGAGGCGGCGGCATATTTCTTATCAGAGAGGCGAGCCTCGTCCCTTCTTTTTCCCAGAGGATGACCTTGAACTCTAAAGGCTGGGCCTGCTCCAGGGCCTGCGCAAAGGAGCAATAAGGGAGCACGTCAGGCACCGAGGCCCTCCGGCATTGCTTGGCCGCCTTGAGGGCGATCTGCTGCCAGCGATGGGTCTTCGGCTGGGTCGCTTCCCGCTCTTCCAGGGAGATGGAGTGTCTTGATTTGAAGGGGCAGATGCAGCTTACCCCGAGCTCTGTGGCCTTTTGGATGATGAGCTCCATCCGCTCCTTTTCCGGCAGGGCCTGAAACAGGAAGAGGTCAAAGGGGGGCTCAGTCGGCCCCGTCATCTCCTCAAAGATGAAGACGCGCGCCTGGTCCTCCTTGAGCTCAATGATCCTCCCCCTGAACGCCTTGCCCGCCGCATCCTGGACGGTAATGATCTCACCCGGAAAGGGCTCGCGTTTGCCCAGGGCGGAAAAGAGGTCCCCCTCCAGGACAATCTCCCCTTCCTCCTTGAGCCGGGCCGGGAAGCAGATCTGCCGGTGATTGCGGTTTCTTTGCGAATGGTTCGTTCTCATACCGGGTGCTATTATATCCTACTTTAATGTAGATGTAGCACGTCTTCAGGGGTCATAGGAGATAAAATAGCGCCCTTTCGATCTCTATGGTCAGAATATCCCAACGGCTATGCCGGCGCCCACCACGAGCAGCATCACCCCGACGATGATTTGGATGGCGTGCAGGGTGATTTTTTTCATCAGCCAGGTGCCGGTAAAAGATCCGATGAAAGCAGCCAGGGTAGCAACGAGGATAAGCCCCCTCATGCCCGGCGCGATGTGGGCAACGCTGCCGGCGTAGAAGCTCAGCCCATAGACCAGCAGACGGGCCGCATCCACGATGATTGCCGATACAATGCCGGTGCCGATGAATGATTCCTTGTCCAATCCGGCCTTGATCAAGAAGGCGGAGCGCAGCGCCCCCTGGAGGCCGGATAGCCCGCCGAAGAAGCCGGAAAGCATGCCTCCCAGCGGCAGATACCTGCGGTTAAAGCTCAGCTTGTTGAAACGCGGCAGGAGATCCAGGATGGCAAACCCGACGATCAACGCCCCGATCACCAGCTCGATTGCCGCGATCTCGTGCCTGTGATGGCCCAGCTGATACGACCAGAGAGGCGGCAGGCCGGCAAATACGTTCAAGAGCGCAGCCCCGGCCATGGCGGCAGCCGCGCCCGGCAGGGCAAACCTTACCACCACCGACCAATTCGCCTTGCGCCCCACCAGGGCAAGCTTGAACAGGTTGTTGCCCAGGTGCACCACGGCTGTGGCAGCTATCGCCGTTGACACCGGAAAGAACAGGGCAAAGGCCGGCATGAGCAGCGTGCCCAAGCCAAAGCCGGAAAAGAGGGTTAAGCCCGATACGAAGAGGGCCACCAGACACACCACTGCATACTCTATCACTCCAGCTCGCTCCTTGATTTTTATAGGCGGTGTACGTCAGGGGATATTTCTTTGTCTTCTTCTGCTCAGCCAGCCGCAGCGCAGTACAGTGGTTTTTCCAGGTCATCGCCAGATAAATCACACAATAGCAACATCATGATCATCTCCCATCCTGCGCTATCTGCCACCGGCAGAGGGGGTTTCCCTTGAAAAGGGTAATCTTCACAATAGGTGAGGACTTCGGGATGGTCCACCTTCAAGCTCTCCCATATGGCGCGTGCATGATTTGATTGCGTTGTTGCCCCGATGGCATCGATGATGGAGATCTTGCCGTCAGGAGTGAATCTCACCGGCTTGTCATCCAGGTGCAGCGTAAAAGGTTCTTCCATGGATATGCCCTCCTTTTGGGTTATATAACAAGTTTCATGCCAATCGGGCCGAAAACATATTTTCCCTTTGAATTCAATATATTAGTTATTTGGGGAGAAAAAAGGCAGGCAAAGAAACCTTCACTTTCGTCCTGCTCAGCAGGACACGGTCCTGCCAAACAGGACAATTTTGATTGACATACGGGGGAATACTCCATTAAAGTTGGTACTGTACCCTTCCCCTTCCAGCACTCAATTCCAGAGAGCTTGAGCACAAGTAAGAATGAGGGGGGTCTCTTGCTCACGGAAACTGACGAGGATGACCCCCTGCGCAGGGGTAGAGAGGTCATGACGGACCATTGGTCTCTGAGAAGAGGTTCAACAAGCCCCGACGACTAAGAAGGGTGTCGGGGAGGAGGGATAAGCATGGCAGCCAAGGCAAACAAAAAGAAGAAGACCGCCTCTCAATCCTCCGCCGAAAGGAGGCGGAAAGAGCGCTCTCCAAGCACGCCTGATAGAGATGTAATAGTGCAAAAACAGATGGAGGAAAGGCTTGCTCCCCTTGCTTCTTTTCCTGAGCTCAACCCAAATCCCGTAGCTGAGGTAGATTTAACCGGGCAACTCCATTATCTCAATCCCGCAACCAAGCAATTGTTCCCGGACCTCCGGACCAGGGGGCTCCAGCATCCCTGGCTTAAGGATTTGGAGGCGACAGCTAAAATTTTTGAGCAAAAAGGAAAAACATCCCATACGCGGGAGTTGAAGATAGGTGAATTCTGGTACCATCAGACCATTAGTCCCGTTTTCGAAGGCAAGCGGCTACGGATCTATGGCTTGGACATCACCGAGCACAAACGGGCCGAGGAAGCGCTGCGCAGCAGCGAGGAGCGCTATCGCGGGCTCTACGAGGCCATCTCCGGCGGTGTAATTGTGCAGGATCGGGAGGGCACCATCCTGGGCGCCAATGCCGCTGCCTGCGAGATTCTCGGCTTGACACAGGAACAGATCGAGGGACGGATCTTGCTGGACCCCCGCTGGCACGCCATCCGCGAGGACGGCTCGCGCTTCGGGGGCGATGACTACCCCTCTATGCTGGCCCTGCGCACCGGCATTGCCGTTCAAGGCAGGGTGATAGGCGTGTTCCATCCGGCTGACGGCGCGTATCGGTGGATTCTGGCCAACACGGAGCCGATCCTCGATCCCCGGACGAGCCAGGTGCAGTCAGTCGTGACCACCTTCCTGGACATCACCGAACGCAAGAAAAGGGAGGAAGAACTCCGCAGGCTGAACCGGACACTCACGGCGCTGAGCAATAGCAGTAAGGCAATGACGCGCGCCAGCGATGAATCCGAGTACTTGCAGGAAGTATGCAAGATTGTCGTAGAAGACTGCGGCCACAAGATGGTGTGGATAGGATTTGCCGAGGAGGATGAGGGCAAGACCGTCAGACCCGTAGCCCATGCCGGTTTTGAAGCAGGGTATTTGGAAACATTGCATATTACCTGGGCCGACACCGAGCGCGGGCGCGGCCCCACGGGCACGGCCATCCGCACCGGGAAGGTGGGTATGTGCAGAAATATGCTCACCGATCCCACATTCGCGCCCTGGCGCGAGCAGGCGATAAAACGAGGGTACGCATCGTCAATCGTCCTTCCTCTCATGGCCGACAACAAGGCGTTCGGCGCCATAAATATCTATTCAAAAGAACCCGATCCATTCTCGGAAGATGAGGTGAAGTTGCTTTCCGAATTGGCCGACGACCTTGCCCATGGGATAATGGCGCTCAGGCTGCGCGCCGCACATGCGCAGGCCGAGGAGGCGCTGCGGGAGAGCGAGAAGCGGCTCACCAAGGCACAGGAGATTGCCCATCTCGGCAGCTGGGAGCTCGATCTCGTGAACAACCGCCTATCCTGGTCGGATGAGGTATACCGAATCTTCGGTCTTGAGCCGCAGGAGTTCGGCGCGACGTACGAAGCCTTTCTCGAAGCCGTGCCCCCCGAGGATCGCGCAGCGGTGGATGACGCATATTCAGGCTCACTGCGAGAGGGTAGAGATGCCTACGAGATCGAGCACCGGGTGGCGCGGAAGGACACAGGCGAAATGCGCGTGGTCCACGAACGTTGTCAGCACATCCGCGACGCCACCGGCCGGATCATCCGCTCCATCGGGATGGTCCATGACATCACCGAACGGAAGCGAGCCGAAGAGGCGATCCTGCGGGCCAAGGAAGAATGGGAACGGACATTCGACGCCGTCCCGGACCTGGTAACGATCTTGGACAATGAATATCGGATTGTCCGCGCGAACAAGGCGATGGCGGACCGTTTGCATCTGACATCCGAACAGTGCATCGGGCTGAAGTGCTATGAGGCCGTCCACGGGGGGTCCCAGCCGCCGGCGCTCTGCCCGCACGCCCTCACCTGCCGGAGCGGCCAACAGCATATCGCCGAAATACACGAACCCCGCCTCGAGGGCGACTTCCTGGTAAGCACAACGCCTTTACACGATGCGCAGGGCCGGCTCATCGGCTCCGTGCACGTTGCCCGCGACATCACCGAGCGCAAACGGGCGGAGGAGGCATTACGAAAGGCCCATGATGAGTTAGAGAGACGGGTTGAGGAACGAACCGCGGAACTCAAGGGAGTCGTTGAGGCATTGCAGGACGAAATGGCCGAGCGCCGGGAGGCTGAGGATGAGCTGAGAAAAACCAAGGCAGTGTTAGAAAAGACCATGGCCAGCCTCGTCGATGCGGTTTTCGTGGTGGAGCCTGTGAGCCGCACCATCGTTACCTGCAACAAGGCCGTCGAAAGAATGTTCGGATATACCGAGGAAGAGGTAGTAGGCCGTCATACCGAATTCCTGTATGTCAATGGGAACATGTACGAGGAGCTCGGCAGGAGGCTTTTCCCCGTCCTCGATGCAGGGGGGGTATACCATACTGAATATCCAATGAGGCGAAAAGACGGCAGTATCTTCCCGGCAGAGATTACCGTCAGCGAGATGGTTGATGACTCGGGGAAGAGAAGCGGGGTAGTCAGCCTCGTGCACGACATCAGTGAGCGCGTCCACGCCAAAGAGGAACATATGCGGTTAGGGGCGGCCATTGAAGAGGCCGTAGAAGAGCGATTGCGGCTGATCACCGCTATTGAGCAGTCCAGCGAATCTATCGTGATAATGGACGATGCAGGGGTGATTCAGTACGTCAACCCGGCGTTCGGCACTATCAATGATTACCTGCCTCAAGAGGTCCTGGGAAAGAATTATTTTGATATCCTGAAAGGGGATGTCCGGGATAAAGGGTTTAAGAAGAAGGCAGAGGATACCTTCTGCAGTGACCAGTCATGGAGAGGTCACATTACACGGGACAAGAAGGACGGCAGCTCCTATGAACTGGATGTGACTATTTCCCCGGTAAGGGATCAATCGGGCAACATCATCAACTATTCAATCATCGAGCGTGACGTGACCCGTGAGACAATCCTCGAACAGCACCTTCTCCAGCAGCAGAAGATGGAGGCCCTGGGGACCCTGGCCGGCGGCATTGCCCATGATTTCAATAACATCCTGATGCCTATTATGATTAATACGGAGCTGTCCTTGTATGACACCCCGGAAGCAAGTCCGATCAATCAATATTTGAAGACCGTGCTGCAAGCTGCCCAACGGGGGCAGGATCTGGTGAAACAGATCATCGCCTTCAGCCGTCAGAAAGAACAAGAGCGGAGCCCAATAAGAATAACCCCTGTTATTAAAGAGACCCTGAAATTCCTCAGGGCAACGGTATCGAAGAATATCGAGATCCGCGAGAATATCGCGGATAAATCCGGGATGATCCTGGGTGATCCGACGCAGATCCATCAGGTGTTGATGAATCTTTGCAGTAACGCCGTCCATGCCATGCGGGAAAAGAGGGGTGCGTTGGAGGTGAGCCTGGCCGATGTGGAGGTTGATGCCCATATGTTGGGCAAACATCTGGATCTGAAACCGGGACCCTACCTCAAGCTCGTGGTAAGCGATACCGGGCATGGCATGGATCAAGCAATAATGCAGCGGATCTTCGACCCCTTTTTTACGACCAAGAAACCGGGTGAAGGAACAGGCATGGGGCTTGCGGTTGTGCATGGGATCGTCAAAAGGCATGAGGGCGCCATCATCACCTATAGCGAACCGGGTAAAGGATCTACCTTCAATATATTCTTCCCGCGCATTGAGGGCGATCCGGCAGCAGAGACGGCGGATCTAGGGGCGATATCCATGGGCGAAGAGCGCATACTTTTTATCGATGACGAAGAGGTTCAAGCCCAAAGCGGACGGCACCTGTTGGAACGGCTGGGTTATACCGTGATTACCAAAACGGATAGCCTCGAGGCCCTGGAGGCATTCCGATCGAAACCGGACGCCTTCGATCTGGTGATCACCGATCAGAGCATGCCCGGCATGACAGGTATAGAGTTGGCGGCGAAGCTGATGCGCAGCCGGCCCGACATCCCCATCATCCTTTGCACCGGATTCAGCGAAGTAGTTGATGGGAAGGAGGCGAAGGCCATGGGCATTCGCGAGTTCATGATGAAACCTTTTTCCGCCCGGCAATTGGCCGAAACCATCCGGCGCGTCCTGGATGGAAGGGATTGAGGAGGCTCCTATGGCGCATATACTCATCATCGACGACGACCCGATTGTTTGTGAGACCATCTCTCATATCGTGAAGCACCTGGGGCACGAAGCAATCACCGCTCACTCCCTGCAGGAAGGGATCGAGAAGGTATCCTCCGAAGCAGTCGACGTCGTGCTGCTCGACGTGCAGATGCCCGACGGCAACGGGCTGGAGGCGGTGCCCGGGATCCGGAAGGCGCCTTCCTCCCCGGAGATCATCATCCTCACCGGCTATGGCGATGCGGACGGGGCGGAGCTGGCCATCAAGAACGGCGCGTGGGACTACCTGGAGAAGCCGTCTTCCAGGCAACAGATAAGCCTCACCCTCACCCGCGCCCTCCAATACCGGCAGCAGAAGGGGGCGATCAAGCCGGCCGAGGCCATCAAGAGGGAGGGAATTGTAGGCAACAGCCCCCAGATGAGGGACTGCCTCGACCTGGTGGCCCAGGCGGCCAAGGGCGATGCCAATGTCCTCATCACCGGCGAGACCGGCACCGGCAAGGAGCTCTTTGCCCTGGCTATTCATAACAATAGCCGTCGAGCCAACAGCAGCTTTGTGGTGGTCGATTGCGCGGCCCTGCCCAAGAACCTGGTGGAGAGCGTGCTCTTCGGGCATGAGAAGGGGGCGTTTACCAGCGCGGACAGGGCGCAGGAGGGGCTGATCAGACAGGCCGACGGGGGGACGCTCTTTCTCGACGAGGTGGGTGAGCTCTCTCCCTCCGTGCAAAAGTCCTTTCTCCGGGTGCTCCAGGAACGCCGGTTCCGTCCCATCGGGGGCAAGGAGGAGATAAAAAGCGACTTTCGGCTCATAGCCGCCTCCAACCGGGACCTCGACGAGCTGGTGCGGCGCCAGCAGTTTCGGGAGGATCTCCTGTTTCGCCTGCGCACCTTCGCCATCGAGCTGCCCCCTCTGCGTGAGCGCCTCGAAGATATCAAGGAGCTGGTGCGGCACTATATAGCCCAGCTGGCCGAGGAGCACGGGCAACAGGCTAAGGATCTCTCCCCGGAATTCATGGATCTCCTCGCCCGGTATCCCTGGCCAGGCAATGTGCGGGAACTGGTCCATGCGCTGGAGCGGGCCTTTGCCGCGGCACCGGGTGAACCGACCCTGTATCCCAAACACCTCCCCACGAACATCCGCACCCAGCTGGCGCGCACCTCGATCCGGAAGAAGGCCGCGCCTGCCCCCCCTTCTCACAGGAAAGGTGATCCCGCCCCGAGCTTTCTCACCCTTCAAGAGGTGCGTGAGGCTGCCCTCGTCGACGTGGAACGGCAATACCTGAAGGATCTGATCGAGCGCACCGAGGGAGATATCCAACAGGCCTGCCTTACCTCGGGTCTTTCCCGCTCGCGTCTGTACTCGCTCCTGAAGAAGTACGGCATATCCACCGCCACCTGACCCCTGCCCTCAGGGCATTGCCCCCCTTAAAGTCCTGCTGTGCGAGACAGCGTCCCGCCCTATGGGACTCCATCCTGTCCCGCAGGACTATTTTAGCGCGTTGCCGGCCCTCGCCGCCATCACCTCCCCCTGCTCGCATAAGCTAACAGACTGAAGATAAAGGCATTTCTTGATTTATTCGCGACTGAGTGCCTCTTGGCATGGTTCTTGTTATTGGCTTAGAAGTAGAGGGAGGTGAGACGGTGGATCTGGTTTTTTATTCCCCGACGAACGGGAGCTCGGAAGAGAGATTGCAGAGGGTGATCGAATCGGTGACCCCCGCATGGGAGGGGACGGTCTGTCGGACCATCGAAGACCTCTCGGAGAGGCTGCTCCAGCCTAAAAACGACCTCGCCATCGCGCTCCTGCTAGCGGAAAAGAGAGAGGACATCGAGGGACTCTTGCCCGTGAGCAATCTCTTTCGCAACACGCGCATCATCCTCATTGCGCCTGATCGGGATAAGGAGACAATCGCCGCCGCCCACCGACTGCGGCCGCGCCTGTTGACCTATAGCGACAGCGATTTCGCCGATGTCTTTACCGTATTGGCCAAGATAATTGCCGACCATCATAACCCTAATGGAATGGGGGGGAGGTGAGAGCATGCAAGCAGCAGCCCGGATCGTTTCTCAAAACAAGCCGTTTCGCCAGCCGTCATCGAGCATCACCACTACCTTGTTTGACTTGCTCGAGGCCATCCATGACGAGGTGCCTGCAGGGTCCCGGGGAGAGAGACTGGCAACCGAGGTGGTGGCGCATCTGCTCGATTCCGGACGCATCCATTTTATCGGCAATCCGTCTAGTCTGGATGCGTCTTGATCACGCATCCGTTTTAAAGGATCGCAACAGGGCACGGGGGGAATCAATTATTTCATTTGCCAAGGAGGGGGAGGGAGATGCAGCAGCAAGCAATCCGATACGCAGATTACGAGATGGAGGTATTGCCGGCCTTTGAGGCCTTGACGGCTCACGACCATCTTAATGTCCTGGCAATGGTCCTTGCCGGGGGCAGGGGCGAACGGCTCTATCCCCTGACCGGACACCGGGCAAAACCGGCAGTGCCTTTCGGGGGATCGTGCAGGCTCATCGATTTTGTCCTCAGCAACCTGTTCAACTCCGCGATCCCCGAGATCCATATCCTCACCCAGTACCATGACCGGTCCTTACTGCGCCACCTGCAGCAGAAATGGATACGGCCCTATTTTTCCGACGGTCCCCTGATCGTGCCGACGCCGGCCCATCATGGCACGTACTATCTCGGCACCGCCGATGCGGTATATAAAAATCGCGTCCTCATCAATTGCGCCAAACCGGATTTAGTCCTCATCTTTGGGTCCGATCATATCTACCGCATGGATGTGAGCCAGATGATCAAGTATCACCTGGAGCAGGGGGCGGAGGTCACGGTATCTACCATTCCCATGCCGATAAGCCGCTGCGCCCAATTCGGGACGGTGGTGGTTGATGATGAGTGGAGGATCAGGCACTTTGAAGAAAAAATCCCCTTTCCGACGCCCATGCCCGATCGTCCCGATCAGGCCCTCGTCTCCATGGGGAACTACATATTCGATACCGACGTGCTCCTGGAAGAGCTCGAACAAGACGCCCGCGACGGCGACAGCAGCCACGATTTCGGCAGGGATATCCTCCCCAGGATATATGCGCGGAGAAGGATGTATGCCTATGACTTCCGAGCCAATCGGATCTCGGATGTGGAGGGACCGAACGATTACTGGCGTGATGTGGGGACCGTAGAGAGCTATTATCTGGCCAATATGGATCTGAATAATCCTCGCTGCCGCCTGACTCTCGAAAACCCAGCGTGGCCTTTGCGCTCCATCAACCGGCATGGCCGGCCGGCGCAGGTGACAGGCGATGCATCGGGGAAAGCCGGGTGCGTCGAGAATTCGGTCCTGGGGAATTCCAGCGTGGTGTCGGGCGGATACGTGAGGGACTCGGTGATAGGGCAGAATGTCTATATCGCGAGCGGGGCGGTGGTTGAAGAATCGGTGCTTATAGGGGACGTCTTCGTCGAGGAAAAGGCGAGGATTCGCCGGGCCATTATAGACCACGGCAATGTCATCAGGGCGGGGGAGAAGATCGGATATGACGTCGACAACGATGCCGCCCGGTATCATGTCGATAGGTGCGGGGTGGTGGTTGTCCCCCACAATGGATACAGGGGCCCATCGCTGCAGGCAGCGAAGAGCCGCAATCTTGTCAGGGAACGGAACTCCGATCACAAAAATACTGAAAGGAGAATGCAGCCGTGATCTTATGGCAAGGATCTTTTGATACAGCCGTTGAAAAGGCAAGGGCCGAGGGGAAGCTGATCGTGATGGATTTCTTCGATCCCGGTTGAATCGGGTGCCAACAGCTGGAGGCTGTTACCTGGATAGATGAAGGCGTAGCGGATATGATGAACTCGCGATTTATTCCCTTAAGGATCAATTTGGAGAAACAGAGGCCGATGTTCCAAGAGCATCTTGTAGCCTGGACGCCGACCATTGCCCTCCTGGATATGGAGGGAAGGGAGCATTACCGCTTTATTGGATTCCTTACTGCTCCGGAGATGAGCGCGCGGATTCTATTGGACGGGGCAAAAAGCGCACTATTTCTGAAACGGTACGATCTCGCCCAAGGGCATTTGGATGCAGTATTTGCGGACTATCAGGGGACTTTTGCCATGCCGGAGGCAATCTATTATTCCGGCGTATTACAGTATTTGACAAGCCATGAGCCGAAGTTCCTGCGCCAAGGGCTCGAACGCTTGCGCAAGGAATTTCCCGGCAGTGAATGGACGATGAGGGCGAAGCCGTCTGAAGGATTCGCCTTATGATCGATCTCGTGCCGATAGAGAAGGAGATGTCATTTCTTCAGGAAATATAAGGAGGGAGCTATGAAGCAATCAAATAAAGCTGCGACGGAAGAGAAAAAATATGACAATCGATACCTCACCTGCCCTCGCTGCGGGACGATCGTCTCCTATGAGCGAAGGGGTAAGCATCAGTGTTTTCGGCAACATCTGATGGAGGTGGAAAGGGATATCGCGCGTATGGGCTGGGCAAACAAGATACGGTGAGACGGCCGTGTCCAGGTGATGACCTGCCAACCTCCCTGCACCGTCATGACTTCAGGGAGCAATGAAAAAACACTAAACAGAGAGGAGTTATCCGATGGCTCTATCGGGAAAGTACGGGAAACTGGATATACCCAAGATAGGAAAGGATGAACCGGTGTTCATCCTCCGCGCCCAGGACAAGCTGGCGGAGCAAACCATAGAGATATACAAGGTGCTTGTCTCCCCCCATAATCAAGCCATGGCGAAAGACCTCCAAAAGGAGATCGAGGCCTTCCGCCAGTGGAGAGGCGCGAAGAAGACGCCCGATTAGCTCATAAGCTCTTTCCATAGAAAAACGGGGGGAGAGAAAGGGGCAATGAACAATGAAGGACGCACTGAAGGCCCTGGCAGGCAAGACGGTGAGGATTTACACCGTGAGCGGAGTCGAATCCTACTTAGGGATCATTGAGGACGTTAAAGAGGACTATGTCGTTCTCAAAAGTTTTTTCAAAGATGACAGGACCTATCTCGCTATTCAGTATATCGAAAGTTTTAAAGAGGAGAGGCAAAGAGGAGCGTAGCAAAGATCCGCTTAAGAGGAAGCGAAAAGAGTGAGAGTAATTGTCGCTGAAGACCTCTGTATAGGGGACGAGACCTGCTCGGCGATCCGCCCTGAGAGCGGCGAGAGGGAAGAAGAAAGGGCTTGGGTGAAAATCGCCGGACAGGGAGAACCATCCGCAGACCTGGAACGGGTTGAGGCGTGTCCTGTTGAGGCCATTATCCGGAGTTGGAGGCAGTTGAGGCGTACCCTGCAGAGGCCATCGCCGATACAGCATAGCCTTTTGGCCATTCGTTGATACGCATATTACAAAAAAGGAGGTAATAGCATGAAAAAATTAGGGGACTTTTTGCAGACGGCTGATTGGAAAAAGGAAAAGCACGTGCCGACTATCGAGAGTCCTGATTCGGTGAAGAGCGGAGAGATGTTTGAGATCAAGGTCTCCATCGGCAAGGAGGTCTCCCATCCCAACACCACCGAGCATCATATCCGGTGGATTCAGGTCTTCTTTCATCCCGAGGGCGAGCAGTATGCCTATCAGCTCGCCCAGTGCGAGTTCACCGCCCACGGCGAGTCGGTAAAAGGGGCCAATGAGGGGCCCGCATACACCCACCACAGTGCGGTTGTGTCGGCCATGATCAAGAAGCCGGGGACGATCCATGCCTTCAGCCTCTGCAACATCCACGGCCTGTGGGAAAACAGCGCGGAGATTAATCTCAGCTAAATTCCGAGACGGTTTGCGGCGAGAACGGGACCGTTATCGCTCACCGCCTCATGTTTTGTATAAGGCCATTGAACTCACCGGCGGCTGAGGCCACACGGTATCGCCGCGCCCGTCATGGTGTCCGGTAGAGAGAGCAGAGCCGGGATATGCGGGACACAAGAGGCAGGGGGGAGGAATGGGCAGAAACGAGGGAAATTATGTGAACGTGGTGATAGGAGGAGAGGCAGGCCAGGGCCTGGTAACCGTAGGGCAGCTCCTGGCAAAGTCCCTGGCGCGCAGCGGCTATTCCATCCTCGTGACCCAGGCCTACCAATCCAGGATCCGGGGCGGGCATAACACCTTTGCCGTCAGGGTCGGGATCGATGAGGTTATGGCGCCGCAGGAGGCCATTGATTTGTTGGTTGCCTTCAGTGCGGAGACGGTACATCTGCATCGAGAGGAGCTCTCCGCACGGGGGCTTATCCTCGCCGATGCCCGGTTTAACATATCCGACGATGCTTGTCTGCACGTGCCTTTCGAGAAACTGACAGCGGAGCGGTACATCAACACCGCCGCCTTGGGAGTCATCGCCCAGATCCTCGGCATCGATCAAGAGGTGGCGGGTCAAGCCGTGCAGGATCTCCTCGGCAAGGTGCATCTCGATATTGTACAAGAGAATAAGAAGGCCCTGGAGGCGGGCTTCGGCTGGGGAAAGGAGCAGGCCGCATCTGCGCTCCATCTCCCTTCCGTCAATAAACCTCCACAGCGCTTACTGATGAACGGCAACGAGGCTATCGCCCTGGGGGCGGTCTCGGCAGGATTGAAGTTTTATTCTTTTTACCCCATGACGCCGTCCACCTCCATCGGGATCAGCCTGGCAGGGTGGGCGCGAGAGCTCGGATTGATCGTGGAACAGGCAGAGGATGAGATCGCTGTTCTCAACATGGCCCTCGGCGCCTCCTTTGCCGGGGCCCCCAGTATGGTGGCTACCGCCGGAGGAGGCTTTGCCCTGATGGTGGAGGCGGTAAGCCTGGCGGCCATGACCGAAACCCCGGTGGTAATCGTCGTGGCCCAACGACCGGCGCCTGCCACGGGCCTGCCGACCCGCACCGAGCAGGGCGACTTGGAGTTTGTCCTCCACGCCGGCCACGGCGAGTTTCCGCGCGCCGTCTTCGCCCCGGGCTCGGTGGAACAGTGCTTCGAGCTCGCCAAGCAGTCCTTTTACACAGCCGAACGTTACCAGGGCCCGGTCTTTATCCTGACGGATCAGTTTCTTGCCGATTCCTATCGAACAATAGCCCCCTTTGCGCTCGACGGAACCCCTCCGGTTCAGCCGTGGTCGACACAAGGACTTAAGATTGAAGCCCCCTATCGCCGGTTTGCCCTCACCGCTACGGGCGTCTCCCCGCGCCTGCTGCCGGGTTTGACGGAGCATCTGGTAGTGGCAGACAGCGATGAGCATACCGAAGACGGACACATCACGGAAGACCTCTCGATGCGCACACGCATGGTCCTTAAGCGCCTCACCAAGGGAGAGGGCATGCGTTCCGAAGCGGTGCCGCCCGAACACCTCGGCGACGGGAAACCGGAGGTGTTACTGCTCTGCTGGGGATCGAGCAGAGGGGCGGTGTTGGAGACAGCTGCAAGCCTGAGATCGCAGGGAGTACGTGCCGCTACCCTGCACTTCTCCCAGGTCTGGCCCCTGGTGCCGGAGCAGTTTATGGGGCATCTGCAGGAAGCACAACGGGTGATCTGTGTGGAGGGGAACGCCACCGGCCAGATGGCGCGACTGATCCGGCAAGAAACCGGGTTTCATATCGAGGAGCGGGTCCTCCGGTATGACGGGCTTCCCTTTACGCCGGAGTACATCCTGCGTCAGCTGGAACACTAGGCAGCTAAGGAGCCGCATATATGGCAAGCGTGAAGGATTATGGACAGTATGAGACGGCCTGGTGCCCGGGGTGCGGTAACTTCGGCATCTTACTGGCGGTAAAGAGGGCCCTGGCTGCCAGGGGGATCGAGCCCCGTCAGATCCTCTTCGTCTCCGGTATCGGCCAGGCGGCAAAGGCGCCCCACTATCTCAATGCCAACCTCTTTAACGGCCTGCATGGCCGCTCATTGCCGGTGGCCACGGGCGCCAAGCTCGCCAATCCTGGGCTCACCGTCATTGTGGAGAGCGGTGATGGGTGTACCTATGGCGAGGGCGGGAACCATTTTCTGGCGGCCATCCGCCGCAATATCGACATCACCATGCTCGTGCACGACAATCAGGTGTACGGGCTTACCAAGGGGCAGGCGAGTCCCACCTCCGGAGAAGGCTTTGTCACCAAGACCCAGCCGGAGGGTTCTACCTCGGCCCCCTTTAACCCCATCGGCGTGGCCGTGGCCATGAGGGCCGGGTTTGTCGCCAGGGGGTTTGCCGGCATGACGGACCTCCTCTCCGACCTGATCCAGCAGGCCGTCATCCATCCCGGTTTTGCCCTCATCGATGTGCTGCATCCCTGCGTCTCTTTTAACAGGGTCAACACCTGGGAATGGTACCAGGAGCGCTGTGAGCCGCTGCCAAAGACATATGACCCCACGGACTGGAACGCTGCCATGGCGATAGCCCAGCAGTGGGAGGAGCGGATCCCCGTCGGGGTCATCTACCGTAATGCGAGGCCACCCTTTACTGAACGCATGGGGCGAGGGCCGTTGGTGGGGCAAGGGGTGGACAGAGATAAGATCAAGAGGATTATGGGGGGATTTCTATGAGCAATCCATCTTTTTTCTTTCCCTCTCCCCTCAGGAGACTGTGTCGCACTTACATGTTGGCACCCAATATCCCTTCTCCCCTTAGTAAGGGGAGAAGGTGGAGTCCCGCACCGTTTTGCATAAATCAGGGACTACGGGATGCCCTAAGGCGGCAGATGAGGGGTTACAATAAAAACAATAACTTATATGCTTTTTAGCTGGACCCCTCACCCCCTCCCTCTCCCCATTGTCGAAGATCCCGCCATCCTGGCGGGGACGTGGGGAGAGGGAAATATTTGAATTGCGACACAGCTTCTCAAGGGGAGAGGAATAGAGTGGAGGCTTATTTTCTGGGCAATCGCTCTGCCGACAAAGAGAGGAGGATGAGACGATGGCTACCATAGCAATCATCATCACGGATATGTTTGAGGATTCGGAGTATAGCAAGCCGGCCGAGGCCTTCAAAGAGGCAGGGCATCACTTAGTGCACATCGGATTAAAAAAGGGGCAGACGGTCAAGGGCGCAAAGCAAGGAACCCCGGTCCTGGTGGATCAAGCGGTGAAGGATGTATCGGTGGATGCATTTGATGCGCTCTTGATCCCGGGCGGGTATTCACCGGATAAATTGAGGGCGGACGATGATGCCGTGCGATTCGCCAAGGAATTCGTCGAAAGCGGCAAGCCCGTCTTCGCCATCTGCCACGCCCCCCAGTTGCTTATTACCGCCCAAGTCTTGAAGGGGCGCAAGATTACAGGATGGAGATCGATCATCCAAGACATCAAAAACGCGGGGGCCGAATTTATCGACCAAGAGGTAGTGAAGGACGGCAATCTGATCTCCAGCCGCAGCCCTCATGATCTGCCGGCCTTTATACGGGCGTCGCTGGAGAAACTCGGGTGATTTCCGCGCAGCATTTTTCCCCTCGGGACGAAGAAACATGGTAGTATATTCTCCATCACCGCGAAAGGGAACACAGCGATGGCAGCCATAGAAATCAAGCCCGATGTCTACTGGATTGGGGTCAACGATAGGACCAGCGATCTCTTCGAGGGGCTCTGGCCCATTACCCAGGAGGGGATTTCCTATAATGCCTATTTCATCAATGATCAGCACAAGGCCATCATCGATTTGACCAAATCCTTTAAGGCCGATGAGTTCTTTGGCCAGATCGATGAGGTAGCGGATATCTCCCAGCTCGATTACATCATCATCAACCACATGGAGCCCGACCATACCGGCGTCGTGAATCTCATCAGGAAGATAGCCCCCCGGGCAACCATCCTGGGGACCGAGAAGACGGTCCAGATGCTCAAGGACTTTTTCGGCATTACGGAAAAGGTGCAGGCAATCAAGGATGGTCAGACGCTTTCCCTCGGCAAGAGGACCCTGCGGTTCTTTTATACCCCTTTTGTCCACTGGCCGGAAACGATGATGACCTACGAGACCTCCCACGGGATCCTCTTTTCCTGCGACGGGTTCGGCGGATACGGGGCCCTGCGGGGCGCCATCTTCGATGATGAGTGCAAGGACTTTGATTTTTATCAGCGGGAGGCGCTCCGGTACTATGCCAACATAGTAGCGCGATTCAGCAGGAATGTCCTCAGCGCCATCGACAAGCTCAAGGCGATATCGATCTCTATCGTAGCCCCCTCGCACGGGCTCATCTGGAGGGAACAACCCGGACGCATCATAGAGCTGTACGAGCAGTGGGCCCGGTACGCCACCGGCCAGGCAGAGGCAGGGATAACCCTTATCTATGGATCCATGTACGGAAACACCGAGACCATGATGAATGCGGTGGCCCAGGGGATATCGCGTACCGGCATCCCCTTAGAGATCTTCGATGCGGCGAGGAGCCATGCCAGCTATATCCTCCCTTCCCTGTGGAGGAAGCAGGGGGTGGTAGTCGGCGCCCCCACCTATGAAGTGACCCTCTTTCCCCCGGTGGCCCATGTCCTCGATATCGCCGTGCACAAGGGCGTGCGGAATAAAAAGGCCGCCTTTTTCGGCAGTTACGGGTGGAGCGGCGGAGCCCAGGGAGAGTTCAAAAAGATTGTCGAACCAGCCACGTGGGAAGTGGCTGATTCCTTTGAGTTTATCGGCGCCCCGACCAAGGAGGACCTCAAAAAGGGAGAAGAGTTCGGGGCCGCCTTTGCGGAACGCATCAAGAGTGGTTGAGAGTCCCTTCGGAGAGGCTGGTACGGAAATGCCGTCGACGGGACGTTATTATCCCCAGACAGACAAGGAGGTACCGTGAGGTGACCGAGTGGGCACAAGAGGTAAGTGAACAGCACCTCGGCGAGCATCTTAAACGAAATCCCCAAGAAATCTGGAAACTCTTCCCCGGTGCCAAGGAGTTGATAGAGGACGTAGACCAAAAGATAGAAGAGGGGGAAATACTGGCAAGTGAGGCCGAAGAGTTGGTGCGAAACAATACCGAACAGGCGCAAAGCGAGTGGGTCCTGCAGGCCAGCCATGATCTGGTAGACTTCATCGTTGAATTTGAAACGGGCCGGAGCCTCGACGAACTGTCGGAGAAGATTCGGTTGGGGGATACAAAGGCCGCCCTGGTGCTTGCCGGCGCCGTTGACCCTGAGCCGGGAACACCTGCCTCTGAGGCATTGATTGAGCTCAGCCGATTGTACAAAGACGATGCCGTTTTTTTGTCGGCAATCAATCAGGCGCTAAAACAAGCCCAGGCAAAGGAGAAACCGGAGGCAACAAGACAGAGTCGGGAAGGAGAAACCCTCTCGACAGAACGCCTTATCGATATCTTTTTTTGGATCAAATTCAACGAAGAGTGGCTGCGTGAGGATCTCCGCGACCATGAGGCCGCTTACGCAGCCCTGGTTGATCATTTCGGCAAAGGTACCGAGCTCCCCGGTCCAGGGTCTTTTCGACGTATGCTTCAGATCCTCGGGGTGGAGAAAGCATGAATTGCCTGGAAAATAAGCTTTCAAATCCCCCCTACCCCCCTTTAGACAAAGGGGGGAAAAGGGGATCCAGGGAGATTTTCCCCGTCACGGCGGGATTCCCGCCGAAGCCGACATGAGGCATTACTTAGACCATAAATTCCTTTCCTCTCACCCGGTGGGCACACATAAGGGACCAGGAGAAGATTTGGGACACTATCATCCCGTAGGAAGGATCTATGGCCCTTTTTCGTGATCGTTTTCATGCCGGCCAAGTGCTCGCCGAGAAGGTACGTAAGTATGCCGGCAGCCCCGCTCTACTGGTGTTGGGCCTGCCGCGCGGCGGCGTGCCCGTCGCTTCCGAAGTCGCCAAGGCGCTCCGGGCTCCGCTGGATGTCTTCATCGTTCGCAAACTGGGCGTTCCCGGCCATACCGAGCTGGCGATGGGGGCCATTGCCTCAGGCGGCGTGCGCGTGCTGAATGAAGAAGTGGTACAATCGCTGAACATCCCCGATAGCGTGATCGATCAGGTAGCTGCTCAGGAGCAACGGGAATTGGAGAGGCGTGAAATCGTTTATCGAGGCAAGCGTCCCGCGCATGCGATAGAGGGCCGCACCCTCATCTTGATAGATGATGGTCTTGCAACCGGCGCGAGCATGCGCGCTGCCGTGGTTGCGCTGCGGAAGCGAGAACCTCGTCATATCATCGTCGCCGTTCCGACGGCGGCGCTCGATACGTGCGCGACTTTTGAGAATCAGGTGGACGAGATCATCTGCGCCGCAACCCCCGAGCCGTTCGTTGCCGTCGGGAGGTGGTATGAAGACTTCTCGCAGACCACCGATGAAGAGGTCCGTGAGATCTTGGAGCAGGCTGAAACATGGGTGGTGCAGGAATAGGGATCACCAATGATCTCACTCCGGGAAGGATAGCATGAGCAGGGCCGCAGGGTCGGGCACGGAAGAGCACCTCATTCAGATAAGGGCCGCTTCAGTCACCTTAGAAGGCAGCATGGCCATTCCCGAGGCTGCCGAAGGCATCTGCCTCTTCGCTCATGGCAGCGGAAGCAGCCGTCACAGCCCCCGCAATCGGTATGTGGCGCGCGAACTCCAAGAGGGGGGGCTTGCCACGCTCCTCATCGACCTGCTCACGGCCGCGGAAGAGGAGGCTGACAAACGGACGGGGCATCTCCGCTTTGATATCGATCTCCTTGCCCGTCGCCTCATCGGCGCTACGGACTGGCTCTTGCAGCACGCCGAAACCGAAAGGCTCGACATCGGATATTTCGGCGCCAGCACGGGAGCCGCCGCTGCCCTCATCGCCGCCGTGGAGCGGTCGGAGGCAGTCGGTGCCGTTGTCTCGCGCGGCGGCAGGGCCGATCTTGCCGGAGCTATTCTGAGTCGCGTGACAGCTCCCGTCCTCCTCATTGTCGGTGGAGATGATCTTCAGGTCATCGAGCTGAACCGGCAGGCGCTCGACCAGTTGCCCGGAGAAAAGAGATTGGAGATCATCCCGGGTGCAAGTCACCTCTTTGAGGAGCCGGGGGCCTTGGAAGCTGTGGCGCGATTAGCGCGACACTGGTTTCAACAATACCTTCAAAAATAATACCGTGGCCTTGAGAGGATTTGTTGAGCAGAGGGCAGAGAATCAATACATGGAGGAAAGGGGAGAAAGCCATGATGCCCATCGGACCTTTAATGATCGAGCACAGACTCATCGAGCGCATGGTCGGCGTGTTGAGCGAAGAGATGCACGGCATACAAAAAAAGGATGAGGTGCATCTCGAGCTTATTGAGAGTGGCGTAGATTTCTTTCGGACCTATGCCGACCAATGCCATCACGGCAAGGAGGAGGACATCCTCTTCAGGGACCTTGCGAAGAAAAGGCTTTCCCTTGAGCACAAAAAGATCATGGATGAGCTGATAGAGGAGCATCGTTTCGGCAGGGAGACCGTGGGGAAGTTGCTCAGCGCCAAGGAGCGCTATGTGAAGGGTGACACGGCTGCGCTGAACGGGATCATAGGTTTCTTGAAAGAGCTGGTGGAGTTTTATCCCGCCCATATCGAGAAAGAGGATAAACATTTTTTCCTGCCCTGCATGGAGTATTTCAGCAAAGAAGAACGGGAGGTCATGCTCCGGCAATTCGATGAGTTCGACAAAAAACTGATTCACAAAAAGTATAGACAGCTGGTAGAAGGTTTCGAGCGCAGACGATGAAGATGACGGAGCGGTTTTTTCTCAGAGGAGGTGATGGCAGCATGGCAAAAGAGCGACTCGTGGTTATCGGCGGCGACGCAGCGGGCATGACCGCGGCTTCGCAGGCCCGCCGCCAGAAAAGGGATCTGGAGATCATTGTTTTCGAGCGCGGCCCGCATACCTCGTACGCTGCCTGAGGGATCCCTTATTACGTCGGCCAGGTGGTCGACGATGTTGCATCGCTGGTTGCCATGACTCCCGAGACCTTCCGGAAGGAACGGAATATTGATGCCCGTATCCTCCATGAGGTGACGGAGATCGATCTCAAAGGGCGACGTGTCCGCGTCCGCCGGCTGGACGAAACGAAGGAATGGTGGGAGTCGTTTGATCAGCTCATGATCGCCACCGGCGCCCTCCCCATTAGGCCGGAGGTCCCGGGCGCCGATGCCCAGGGTATTTACGGCGTCAATACCCTGCAGAGCGGCATCGAGGTGAGACAGGTAGTGGATCGGCAGGGGCCGAAACGCGCTGTCATCATCGGAGGGGGCTATATCGGCCTGGAGATGGCGGAGGCGCTGGTCAGGCGCGGCTTGGAGGTCGCCCTGGTCGAGCGGACACCCCAAGTGATGAACACGCTGGATCCCGACATGGGGGAGCTGGTCTCCGAGGCGCTGATGGCGGTCGGCGTCACCTTGTATAGGGAAGAATCCCTCCAAGGCTTTGAAGTCGGCAAAGGCAGGTTGCAGGCCGTGGTTACGGACAAGCGCACCCTCCCCGCCGATATGGTGATCCTGGGGATGGGGGTCCGTCCCAATGCGGCCTTAGCGGAAAAGGCCGGCATAGTGCTCGGGGAGAGAGGGGCCATACAGGTGGACGAGAGGCAGCAAACCAATGTCGAGGGTGTCTGGGCCGCGGGCGACTGTGTCCAGTCCTTTCACCTGGTAAGCCGCCGGCCGTTTTACGTAGCCCTCGCAACTGTTGCCAATAAACAGGGACATGTGGCAGGCGTCAACATCGGCGGCGGCTCTGCCGCCTTTCCCGGGGTGGTGGGGACCGCGGTAAGCAAGATCTGCACCGTGGAGGTGGCCCGCACCGGCCTCCAGGAGAGGGAGCTCCAACAGCTCGGCTGGGAATACGTCAGCGGCAAGATCGAGGGCAGGACGCGGGTGGGTTACTATCCAGGGGGAGGCAGGATCACGGTGAAGGCCCTTGCGGAGAAGAAAAGCGGCCGGCTGCTCGGCGGACAGATCGTGGGCCTGGAAGGGGCGGCCAAAAGGATCGATATCTTTGCCACTGCCCTGCACGCAGGGCTCACGGTGCAGGAGATGGGCAACCTGGATCTCAGCTATGCCCCTCCCTATTCCCCGGTATCGGACCCGGTGCTCGTCGCCGTTCGCCATGTCGCGAAATCGATTTAGAAGGCGGTTTTCTCGGAAGGTCTCGGCAAGGGCTGTAACCATGGGAAAAATGGGGCATGAGCTTGGAATTGTGAGTAAAGTGGTTATAGTTAAAGCTGAAGTAAAAAATGGTGAAAGGGGGTAAAGAGATTTGTCGGAAGCTGTGCAACCGAAAAAAACGTTGGATTGTATAGGGTTGTACTGCCCTGAACCGTTGTTTCAAACCCGGGAGCAGATCGATAGCATTGCCGTAGGGGATATATTGGAGGTGCTTTCGGATGACCCCGCGGCGGAGGAAGATCTAAAACGATTTGCCAAGAGGACCGGCAATGAATTGCTGGCTTTCGAAAACCGGGAAGGCAAGCTGCGTTTTTTAATAAAAAAGATGAAATAGGAGGTGTACCATGGCCAAGAAAAAGACCATTCTGTATGTTCAAACGAGCGACAACGCGGAGAGGCAATATTCTCCCTTAGTGCTGGCTCAAACGGCTAAGGCAATGGATATCGATGCCCAGGTGTACTATTTGGGGCAGGGATTGAGGATATTGTTACCCGGGGCAGCGGAAAAGATCAAGCTGGGGACCTTCCCCAGCGTCCTGGAGATGATCAACAAGACACTGGGCATGGGAATCCCGATCTATGTCTGTGAGGCCTCCAAGCAGATGCTCGGTTGGGAAAAGGTTTCTTTGATCCCCGGTCCCAAGATCGTGGGGGCGGGAACCTTGAACGACCTTGTCCTTGAGGCCGATGGGACGCAGTGGTTTTAGGTGATGTCATCGTTTGATCCGAACAGTGCGTGATATGACCAGAATGATGGTTTATCACGCACTGTTCGAAAAACAGGTAGAGACTCGGGTATAGACATGAGCAGCTATCTCGATTACCAATCGTCAAAGCCCGTCGATCCTCGCGTTATAGAAGCAATGCTGCCTTATTTTCATGAGCACTTCGGCAATCCCTCATCATTGCACGGGGAAGGGGATGAGGCGACAAAGGTTTTGGAGGATTGCCGGCAAACGATTGCCGGCTTTATCAATGCGGAGCCGGATGAGATTATATTCACCTCCGGCGCGACAGAATCGAATACCGTAGCTCTTATCGGCTATGCATCGCGCAATAGAGACAAGGGTGACCACATCATCATCTCCGAGGTTGAGCATATCTCCATACACAACATCGCCAAGTATCTGGAGAAAGACGGCTTTAAGGTTTCCAGGCTGCCTGTCGATCAATACGGGAAGATCAATGTGCAAAAACTTGCATCCAGGATAACACCGCAGACCATCCTCATCTCCATCGGCTACGCCAGCAATGAGATAGGGACGATACAGCCCATAGCGGAAGTCGGCGCATTGGCCAGGGAGAAGAGGATTGCCTTTCATTCAGATGCCGTCGCAGCCGAAGGCCTTATCCCCTTGGATGTGAAGAAGGATCAGATCGACCTTCTGACCATCTCCTCCAATGATATCTATGGTCCAAAGGGCATAGGGGTTTTATATGTGAGAAAAGGGATGAGAGTAAATCCCGTGATCATCGGCGGCGGGCAGGAGCGCGGCTTGCGATCCGGAACAGAGAACATCGCGGGCATAGTCGGCATGAGCAAGGCCGTCGAGATCATGCGCAAAGAGATGACGGAAGAGGTAAAACGCTTAACCGGATATCGTGATACATTGATTAAAGATCTATTAGCGCGCATCCCAAAGAGCCATCTCAACGGGCATCCGATCGACAGGCTGGCCAATAACGCACATGTTAGATTTGAGGCTATCGAGGGGGAATCATTGATCCTGGCCCTGAGAGATGAGGGCGTCTCCGCGGCGACGGGTTCTGCCTGTTCGTCTAAGACCCTGGAACCCTCGCATACGCTGATCTCGACAGGGCTTTTACATGAGGAGGCGCATGGTTCTCTGGAGTTTACCCTCGGCAGATTCAATACGGAAGCGGACGTGGACAGGGTTATAGAGGTGTTGCCCCCCATCGTCGAGAGATTAAGAAGATTGTCGCCCTTATATAAAGCAGAGGAGATGGCTACATGAAATCCACGCAATATTCGGAGAAGGTGCTGGATCATTTCAGGAATCCGCGCAATGTCGGGACCCTCGAGGGAGAAAATGTAGCGTGGGGAGAAGTTGGGAATCCCGTATGCGGGGACTTGATGAAGATGTATATAAAGGTTGCAGATGACAAAATAGCCGATATAAAGTTTCAGACCTTTGGATGCGGCTCCGCGATCGCCACCAGCAGCATGATTACCGAGATGGTCAAGGGGAAGACCCTGGATGAGGCCCTAAAAGTCAACCGGCAAGACGTTGCCGATGCATTGGAGGGATTGCCGCCGATCAAGATGCATTGTTCAAATCTCGCTGCAGACGCCCTTCACGAGGCGATTAAAAATTATCGAGGTCAAAAAAAGGGGAAGGTACCCCTGCCGGTTGTTCGCGCGACCAAAGGACCGGCGAAAGAGATTGCCGGGGAGAAGGAATTCCTCAAGAAAGGCGTATATGATACCGTCGACGATCTGTCGCTCTTTAAAGATAAAAGGGTAATGGTATTGGACAGAGGGGATAAGTCCATAAAAACAGCGCTCGAATTGACCAAGCATACCGGCAGGGTAATCATGCTTACCCCTGCAAAGGTTATCTCATCAACCGATACCGGTTTGGCGAAAGCAATAAAACAATCGGATATTAAAATTATCTATGAATCCGAGCCCCTGGAAATCAGGGGGAGCGACGAGGTGGAGAAGGTCCTCGTCCATGATCTGAACGAAGATGAGGAATATGAGTTGTTCGTCGATGCAGTAATCATTTTAAAGTGAACTATCCCGCCTTTGGCGGGAGTGGGGCTTTTTCGAGGCAAGAAAAATCTAACTGATGGCAGAAGTTTTCCTTCCTTCCCCGAAGACAATAGAAAGGTAAGACAATGCAGAAAGATCCAGTCTGCGGCATGGAGGTCGACGAAAAAAAGGCGGCAGCGACAAGCAAATATAGGGGAAAGACATATTACTTTTGCGCCCAAAGCTGCAAGGAAAAATTCGACCAAAGACCCGAAACATTTATCAGAACACAGAACAAAGAACACAGGGTACAGCCCCCCTCCTCCTTGATGGGGGAGGGCAAGGGGGAGGGTGAACAATCGCTCGCTGGTCAGGGCTCTGCTGCTATGGCGAAAGACCCTATCTGCGGGATGGTGATTCCCAAAGACCGCTCTATAAAAAGGGAAGTCGGAGGCAGGACCTACTACTTTTGCAGTGAAAGCTGTGTAAAGGCATTCGAGTCTCCCGAGGCTGAACTCAAGTCGATGCGGAGAAGGGTTACGATTGCCCTTACAGGAGTTCTCGCTCTCGCGATTTTAAGAGCGGCAGTGTTTCTCGGTCTTGCAGCAGGGGCAACGGTTCTTACGTGGGTTCCCATACCGTGGCTTCCCTGGTTTACATGGAGTATATGGCTTTTTATAATAACAACACCCATTATGATCTTCGGCGGAAAGGGTTTTTTCATAGGAGCATATCATGCCATTAAAGATCGTGTGGCAAATATGGATCTGCTCATCGCCGTCGGCACATCTACTGCCTACCTGTACAGCGCCTTTGTCGTATTCTTCCCTGGTGTCTTGCCTGTTAAAGAAAAAAACGTCTACTTCGAGGTTGCTGCAATAATTATAGCCTTTGTCCTCCTCGGAAAGTACATGGAGGAGATAATCAAGAAGCGCAGCTCCGCAGCCATTCGCAAACTGCTTGATCTCAAGCCCCAAACGGCGAGAGTCATAAGAAAGGCGTCAAGGGGGCAAGGGGAGGAAGAAGTTGAAATATCTGCCGAATCGGTAATGGTGGACGAAATAGTAATTGTAAGACCGGGAGAAAAGATACCGACTGACGGCATTGTAATCGAGGGTCATTCATCGGTGGATGAAAAGATGATAACAGGCGAAAGCGTTCCAGTAGAAAAGAAAACAGGCGATGAGGTAATCGGCGGCACAATAAACAAGGTCGGCTCTTTCAAATTCAGGGCAGAAAGGGTCGGCGCGGATACGACGTTGAGTCAGATAATCAGGATGGTTGAGGATGCGCAGACGTCATCGTCTCATATTCAGAGACTTGCCGATAAGGTTGCCTCCTATTTTGTACCTGCGGTCATCGGAATTGCGATTCTGTCTGCCGTTATATGGATTCTCATGGGGAATTTCACGTCAGCGCTTCTTTCATTTGTTGCGGTTTTAATAATCGCGTGCCCCTGCGCGCTCGGGATTGCAACGCCTGCTGCATTAATGGTCGGGGTAGGTAAAGGCGCTGAAATGGGGATACTTATAAGAAGCGCTGAATACCTTGAAAGGGCTGAGAAATTAAATGCGGTTGTCTTCGACAAGACAGGCACCCTTACAAAAGGAGAGCCCGAAGTGACGGGAATAGTGTCTGCGGATAGTGTCAGTGAAAGTGAAATCATTAAGCTTGGCGCCATTGCTGAGAAAGGGTCTGAGCATCCGCTTGCTGAAGCCATAATTAGAAGAGCGACTATGGCGGGGGTGAGTATCCCTGATGCGGAGACATTTGAGGCAGTTCCGGGATACGGCGTTAAGGCAATGTATCAAGGCAGGGAGATTCTCATCGGCAACAGAAGATTAATGGAGGAGAAAGGCATTTCAATAAAAGATAAAGAGGCTATCATCTCGGGGCTTGAGGAAAAAGGCAACACCGTCATGATCGTGGCGGCGGATAAAAAACTTTCGGGATTCATCGCGGTTGCCGACACATTAAAAGAGAATGCCTCAGATGTAGTCCGCGGACTTAAAGATGAGGGCGTTGAGGTCATAATGCTTACAGGAGACAATGAGCGCACGGCAAAGGCCATCGGCTTGAAAGTAGGGATTGAGAAGATCATTTCAAATGTCCTGCCCGGCGATAAGGCAAAAGTGATTAAAGAACTTCAGGCAGAGGGCAAGGTGGCGGCAATGGTAGGAGACGGTATAAATGATTCACCGGCGCTCGCGCAGGCCGACATCGGGATAGCAATTGGGAGCGGCTCTGATGTAGCAAAAGAGACCGGAGGCATCATCCTTGTAAGAGACGACCTGAGAGATGTGATAAAAGGGATAAAGCTGAGCAGGGCTACAATGCGCAAGATAAAACAGAACCTCTTCTGGGCATTCATTTACAACAGCATTGGCATACCTCTCGCGGCGCTGGGTTTCTTAAATCCTATGATTGCCGCAGCGGCAATGGCGCTGAGTTCATTATCGGTTGTAACCAATTCTGCCCTTCTCAAAAGGTTAAAAATATGAAGAACAGGAACTTTTTTATTGTAGCGCCTCTTGTCCCGCTGTTAGCAGTAATTGTCCTTGCAATTTTCGGCATAACCTTGAATCACTGGGTATATGTAATTCTTGCCCTTGTCTGCCTGCTTGCGGCGGCAACGGTATGGTTTATTTAAAAAATGCCATCCCGTCTGATCGGGACGGCATAAGGAGGTGAGAACTATGGCTATCGATCCGGTTTGTGGCATGGAGGTGGATGAGAAGAAGGCGCCGGCGCAGTACGAATACAAAGGCAAGAAGTATTATTTTTGCGCGGTTGGGTGCAAGGAAAGGTTTGCGAAAGACCCCGAGCGGTTTAGCAAAGAAAAGAAGAAATAGCTCCGGGCAATTTCAAAATTCAAAAGGCAAAAGGTGGCACTATGAAAAAGGGAAATCGTAATCATTTTTTGTCGGCACTCCTGATTTTTGTCGGATGTATCGCTTTGCTTTTGCTTCCCAGCTGGTCCATGGGCCAGAAAGGCTATATAAATATCTCAGTGGATCAGTTCGTGGAGATGTTGAAAAAAAAGGATTTCGTTCTGATCAACGTTCACATTCCCTATGAGGGGGAGATTCCGGGAACAGACCTCTTTATCCCTTATAATGCCATCGATCAGTACAAAGAAAAACTCCCCCGGCAAAAGGATGCCGGGATCGTCGTCTACTGTAAAACGGGGCCTATGAGTACGATTGCTGCCGAAAAACTGGTCAGCATGGGGTACACGAACGTATTTAACTTCCAGGGCGGCATGCGGGCATGGGAGCGGAGCGGGAGGCAGTTGCTGTTTTTTGATCGAAAATGAACAAGTAGATGGTCAGAGAAAAGATACCAGTCGTTATTGAATGAAAGAAGGAGGGTCCCATGGGATCAATCTGCAGAAAACTCACTCTGGTCTTTGCGGCCGGCTGTCTCGGCGGGTTCACCAATAGCGTGGCCGTGTTCCTCTTCGGGCAGATGGGGATTACCGGCTTGCTTGGGGTCGCTCTTGCACCTGCCTGGACTCCGCAGTGGCTCTACGGTCGTATCGTTTGGGGCGGCATATGGGGAATTCTCTTTTTCATTCCGTTATTAAGAGGATACCCTTCAATGCGAGGTCTGGTGTTGAGCCTCGGCCCTACCATTGCGCAGCTGCTCATCGTATTTCCCTTCAAAATCAATAAGGGCTTGTTGGGTCTCGACCTCGGAGCGTTGACTCCTCTTTTTGTACTATTTTTCAATGCAGTATGGGGTGTTACTGCAGCCTATTGGCTGCGATTTGTGGGCGAGGATAAGTAGGCGCTCTTCTATGAAGGTGGACATTAGCTTATAAAGTAAGGAGGATAATGCCATGAAGATAGACCTCTTGACGAAAATAGCCCTCTTGGTTATCGCTGTGATGCTCGTGCTGAACTTCGCGCACCGCGTATTCATCGCAAGACCTGCCCTGGCAGTCAGCGATGGCGGTGTAGTAGGGCGTTACCAGATCAGTTCCTGGGCGGCATCCACCGGGATCTCCCACCACATGGGATATTACATTGTGGATACCGTTACCGGCAAGGTGGCAGATAAACAAGCCGAAGTACACACCCGAGGGGAATAGGGCTGAGTTGAAAAGCGGTTTTTGACAAGAGAGATATGAAAAGTAATAAACAAAAGGGGCAGGAAGGACATCAGACGCATCAAGGGATGCAGCACACGATGGCATCACACCCCCCGTCAATCGGCACAGGACAGGGAGGGCGCACGGGCGGCGATCACCACGCCCACATGGTAACCGATTTCAGAACGCGGTTCTGGATTTCCCTCGCCATTACGGCGCCCATTCTGATTCTGTCGCCCATGATCCAAGCCTTTTTGGGCTTTAAGGAAGCTTTTGAGTTCCCCGGCGACTCGTATGTCTTGTGGGTTCTTTCTTCAGCTGTTTTCTTTTACGGCGGCTGGCCTTTTCTCAAAGGTATCGTCGATGAGCTTGGGAAGAAACAACCAGGCATGATGACGCTGATCGCTATCGCCATCACTACAGCCTATGTGTATAGCAGCGTCGTGGTGTTTGGATTGAGCGGCATGGTGTTCTTCTGGGAGCTGGCCACCCTGATCGACATCATGCTCCTGGGGCACTGGATCGAAATGAAATCCATAATGGGTGCCTCCCGTGCCCTTGAAGAATTAGCTAGGCTTATGCCCTCAGATGCCCACAAGGTGATGTCCGACGGGAGCGTCCAAGATGTCCCGTTAGACGAGCTTAAAGTAGGCGACAGGGTCCTTATAAAACCTGGGGAGAAGATCCCTGCCGATGGCGAGGTGGTGGACGGTGAGACATCGGTCAATGAAGCTATGTTGACCGGAGAATCGAAGCCCGTAGCAAAAACAGTGGGCGTCAAAGTCATAGGAGGCTCCATTAATGGCGAAGGCTCGATTACCGTAGAGATCAAAAAGACAGGCAAGGATTCCTTTCTCGCGCAGGTAATAGATCTTGTCAGAGAGGCGCAGGAAAGCAAATCCAAGACACAGGATTTGGCAAACCGGGCCGCCCTCTTGCTCACCATAGTTGCCCTTGGTGGTGGAGCGATAACGATATTTATCTGGTTGGCCATAATGAACAAGGACTTTGCCTTTGCCCTGAACCGAACGGTCACGGTAATGGTTATTGCGTGCCCCCATGCACTAGGACTGGCTGTTCCTTTGGTCGTTGCCGTCTCAACCGCTATCTCGGCACGAAATGGTCTGCTGATTCGAAACCGCGCAGCCTTTGAGCGGGCAAGGAATATTCAGGGAATCATATTTGATAAGACAGGCACCTTGACACAGGGGAAATTCGGCGTTACCGACACAATTACCTTCTCAAACGACATTGAGGGAAAAGAACTTCTGAAATACGCAGCTTCCGTGGAATCGCGTTCCGAGCACCCGATAGCACAGGGAATTGTCTCTTCTTCAAAGGGAACCTTTGCGGTTGAGGGCTTCAAAGCTATTCCCGGAAAAGGGGCCGAAGGAAAAGTGAAAGGAAAAGAGGTAAAAGTGGTCAGCCCCGGCTATCTCAGAGAAAAGGGAATCACCGCAAATGATGAAAGGATCAAAAAGCTCAGTTCCCAAGGGAAGACCGTGATTTTTGTCATGATGGACGGAAAGCTAAAGGGCGCCGTTGCTCTTGCCGATATCATCAGGCCTGAGTCCAAAAGGGCGATCTCGATTCTGAAGGAGATGGGCATCAGGTGCATGATGCTTACCGGGGACAATAAGCAGGTTGCTCAATGGGTAGCTGACGAAATAGGGCTTGATGAATATTTTGCGGAGGTCTTGCCTCATGAGAAGGCGGCAAAGATTAAGGAGGTTCAGTCGAGAGGCCTTGTTGTCGCCATGACGGGTGACGGGGTAAACGACGCCCCTGCCCTGGCCCAGGCCGATGTAGGGATCGCCATTGGTGCCGGGACCGACGTGGCCGTGGAGACGGCGGATATTATCCTGGTGAGGAGCAGCCCCCTTGACGCGGTAGCAATAATCGGTCTGGCACGCGCGACATATAGAAAGATGGTACAAAATCTCGCCTGGGCCACCGGCTATAATGCCTTTGCCATCCCCCTTGCCGCAGGCGTGCTGTATAAATGGGGAATTCTCCTTACCCCTGCAATGGGGGCGGTGTTGATGTCTCTAAGCACGGTGATCGTCTCAATCAATGCGAGGTTTTTGAGAATAGTGAAATGAATATTATTCTGATGGCTATATAACAAGTTTGCTTAATTGATATCTTGGACCACTGACTAGAGACAAGCGTATGAATCAACTCAGGTTACGGGAAAAGCGCATGAGCCTTTTTAGGGATTATTACTGTTTTTGATAAGACAGAAAAACTGATTAAAATAATGAATGAATGGTTGATATTTTCATTGTTTTTATTTGGTATATGGTTAGTTATTTTTATAGCTAAACCCTTAATGAGAAAAGAAATGTTCTTGGTTAGCTTATGCACGATGCCTTTTGGCTTAACGGAACCTCTGTTCGTGCCCGGATACTGGAATCCTCCATCTCTATTTAATCTGGCCGGGCGCACCGGTTTTGATATTGAAAGTTTGATATTTTCCTTTGCCATAGGAGGTATCGGCGCTGTTTTATATGCAAGTTTCACAAGGGTCAGATACGAAAAGATGAGTAGAATAGAAATGCGCAGTAAGAGGCACAGATTTCATCTTCTGGCCCTGATATCACCAGTAATAGCGTTTCTTCCGTTGAAGATCTTTACACATCTCAATCCGATTTATTCAGCAAATATAGCCATGTTCATCGGCGGCGTTGCTGCAATCTTGTGCAGACCGGACTTGAAAAAGAAAATCGGGATCGGGGCGGTCTTGTTTCTTGTACTTTATTTTATTTCCTTTTTGCTCTTTAACATACTATATCCCGGGTCAGTGCAAAAATTCTGGAACCTTTCAGCTCTTTCAGGAATCTTGATCTTGGGCATCCCTCTAGAAGAACTGATGTTTGCTTTTACCTTTGGCATGATGTGGTCAAGTGCTTATGAACACATAAGGTGGTATAAGTTATTAAGGGAAACGTAAAATTTTAGTAATATAGCAAAAATAGAGAATTGTGTTCTTCGTGTTTTGATGTGGCCAATATTGACCGATGCTTATTTAGATTAGCCATGGAACGGCAGGGAATTAAAAGGAAATTTCCATTGGAAAGAGGTAAAACATGAAAAATCACAGTTTATGGATGATAATAGCTTGTGCTCTTCCACTCCTTTTGATTTTCATCCTGCCTCTCTTTGGGGTGGGAAGTGGCATATATCTATTTATCTTTCTCGCGGTATGTTTCGTTCTTCATTTGTTGATGATGGGAGGCCACCATGGAGGGCATAATAACCATGATGACAGGAAGGAGTCAGGTCATGGGGCGCATTGATATTAAGAAGCTTGGTCTATCGTGTGGCATCACCTTTGCTCTCTTGTATTTAGGATGCATTTTTGTCATGTCAACTGTTGGGAAACAGGGAACGATTCTTTTCTTTAACAGCCTGATACATGGGGTAGATGTAACTTCAATAATCAGAATGGAGATGCCATTATGGGAGATGGGCATAGGTATCATCGAAATATTCATTGTGGGATGGCTCACGGGTGCCACAATAGCAAGCATCTATAACTTTAGATTACGATAAAAGGCGGCAAAGGATGGTCCAGAACCTCGTCCGCATAGTGGGCACAATGCCTTTGCCATCCCTCTCGCAACCGGAGTGCTCTACAAGTAAGGTGTCCTGCTGAGTCCGGCTCTGGGGGCGGCGCTCATGTCCATCAGCACGGTGATCGTGGCGACCAATGCCAGGTTTTTGAGGGTATTACAAAAATAAGGGTCAAGATATTGAGATATTTCTCGTGTCTATGGATAGTGGGTTTCTAAGACACGGAATTAACGAAAGGAGGCAATGCCGAGCACTCCATGACTCTAGGAGGAGGTTCGTCTAGTAACCGTTCAAATAAACGGCATCCAGGGGCTCGTGCCTCCGGATGTCTCGGTCAAGAAAGGAGTATGAAGATGAAAAGGGTATTGCAATTCGTAATGGGCTCCGCGTTGGGGGTAATCATTTCCTCCGCGACAAATGCCTTTGCCCAATGGCGCGGATATGGATGCGGGCATGGCCCTTGGATGATGGGGGGATATGGGTTTGGAGGTATCTTTATGGTAATCTTTTGGATCGTTGTGGTTATCGGGATCGTTTTTCTCATCAGGTGGTTGGTGCAATCGACGCGAGGGAGGGCCGGGTCAGCGGAATCGGCCCTGGAGATCCTCAAGCGAAGGTATGCCAAGGGCGAGATCGAGAAGAAGGAGTTCGAGCAAAAAAAGAAGGATCTGCTCTAAAACACCCCATACCATGAAACGAAAGGAGGATGTACGGCATGAAAAAATACGCCTTTATTATTATCCTTGGCATACTGCTGATCAGCGGCTTAGCCCATGCCGAGAAATTGATGGTTAAGATCTATCAAGTTGACGGTACTGGTGTCGGGGCATATATCGGTGCCATTACCGTGACGTCGAGTCGCTATGGAACCATCTTTACACCCGACCTCCATGGTCTCACCCCGGGATTACATGGATTTCATGTCCATCAAAATCCGAGCTGCGGCCCCGCCGAGAAAGAGGGTAAGATGGTGCCAGGGTTGACGGCTGGCGGCCACTATGATCCTGCAAACACCGGAAGACATGAAGGTCCCTATGGCAACGGGCACCTGGGAGATCTGCCCGCTCTCTATGTTGACGCCGCCGGCAAGGCCACACATCCGGTGCTTGCTCCTCGTATCAAGATAGCGGACCTGAAGGGAAGAGCGCTCATCATTCATGCCGGAGGGGACAACTACTCAGATTCTCCCGAGCCGTTGGGCGGAGGCGGCGCCCGCGTAGCTTGCGGGAGCGTGAAATAGGCTATCCCGCCTGTAGCGGGATCGTTACTCGGCCATGGTAAACGGCATGAGCGACGTGCCGTACGTGCGCATGTGTTTGCCCGGGTTACATGATGGTAAATCTATGGTGACGGGATATAGCTGAAAACATCTCATTATTGTGTTGCGAAAAATCGTATTTGCCGGGGTTTGCAGAGATATCATGCACAATGAAACCGTTATTCGTCTCAGTTTTTTCTTCGGCCTCTTTGCCTTAATGGCTGTCTGGGAGCTTGTATCGCCGCGCCGCACCTTAACCACCTCCAAGCCCGTGCGCTGGCTGAGCAACCTGGGCATTACCTTTCTTAACCCCGTGGTAGTGCGCGCGGTGTCCCCCCTCTTGCCGGTGGGTATGGCCTTGCTGGCTCAGAAAAACGGCTGGGGGTTATTAAACAATGTTATCCTGCCTTACTGGCTTGAGGTAGCGGTAGCACTCATAGTGCTGGATTTAGTCATCTATCTTCAGCATGTAATGTTCCATACGATTCCGGTCTTCTGGCGTCTCCATATGATGCACCACGCCGACCTTGATTTCGACGTGACAACGGGACTGCGTTTCCATCCGATTGAAATGATCCTTTCCATGGGGATAAAGCTCTCGACGGTGGCCTTGCTGGGACCACCGGCGTTGGCTGTGCTTATCTTCGAGATCCTCCTCAATGGCACATCCATGTTCAACCATGGCAATATTCGTCTCCCTAACATCATTGACCGAACACTGCGTCTCTTCGTGGTCACTCCGGACATGCATCGAGTCCATCATTCAGTGACCATACGAGAGACCAATAGTAACTTTGGTTTCAACTTTCCGTGGTGGGATCGCCTGCTCGGCACCTATCGCGACCAGCCTGCTGCCGGGCATGAAGGTATGACCATCGGGCTCTCACAGTTTCGTGATCCGCGCCGGCTGACCTTGCTATGGATGTTGGCTCTGCCTTTCATCGGCAAACTGGGTGACTACGCCATCAATCGAAGAGGAAGAGAGCCTATGATAGGAAGCAACTCGCGTTAAAGGAGCGGGATGTTTTCTTGTGCATGATGCCCACGATTTAGCCTCGCTACTTGGCCATGGTAAAGGGGATGAGCGATGTGCCGCGCCTCCGAGCCATTTCTTCGATTAGTTCTTGACCCTTGGCCGGCGGGGTGTAGCGCTGGCCTTCTGGTTTGGGCTCCAGGCGTAAGGCCGCAGTGGGACAGGTGGTCACACAGAGGCCGCAGCCGATACACCGATCCAAATTTATTTCGGCCACATCGCACTCATTGATGGAGATTGCCCCGATCTGACACCGTTCCAGGCAGGTTTCGCAGCCTGTGCACTCATCCGCTTCCACGACGGCATAATAGTTCGATAGGATCAGCTCGACCGGACGAGGGTATTTTTTGGCCATCCGCAGCAGGGGACAGCAATCCCCGCAGCAGTTGCACATGCCGCCCGGATTTATGACGTTGGCCGGCTGGCTCACGAGCCCCGCCTCTTCGCAGCGATCCAGGATTGTAAGCGCCTCCTCGGTAGTGACCTGGCGTCCCATGCCCAGTTCGATGTAATAGCGGGCGGCTGAGCCGAAGCTGAAGCAGACCTCGCTCGGTTTGTCGCAGCAATGGTCGATCAATTCCTGTTGAACACGGCATATGCAGTTCGCTACGGCTATCAACTTCTGCTTTTTGACGATCTCGCGGGAATCCTCATAGGTAGCGACGGGGTGAGCAACATCGATGGATCGGTGGATCGGTATGGTCCGCAGGATGGACGGTTTGAGCGCCGTGAGGTTTTTCTGGAAGCCCTCCTGCAGGTAATCCTCAAACATCCGGGCAAGCTCTCGGTCCATGGACTTGAGCTGGTATTCATAGATGCCGAGGACGAATGGTATGGCTCCGTACTTTACGGTGTCTGCACGCTGCCACCGGAAGACCAGGCCCTTTTCCGCCATATGCTTGAGCAGTGCCGCTACGGCCTTGGGGTCGCGCTTGGTCCGCTCGGCCACTGACTCCGGCGTCTCAAGCGCCATGCTCAAGTGGAGTGCGATCTCGGCCTCTTCCTCGGTGAAGAGTTTTTCGAGTATCTTGATCTCCACTCCGGAATCGGTGGCTGGAAAGCCGACTGAGTATTGATCCAATTGTTCCTGCAATTTCCGATAGATTGCTTTTGCCATATAATTCTCCTTGAAAATTCGTCCCGATAAGACGGTTGTTCCCACTGGTTAGAATGTGAAACAAATTATCACGCGGGACATCCCGCTATGCCTGGCATGCCCCAATTCTATCAATCCTTGCCTCTCATTGCAACCCACTCGATTGCCCCTCTGTCTCCTAATGAGGCATCGAGCGGCTAATAGAATCCCCTATCTTACACATAGCCGAGTTCAGATGATAGTGCAATCGAGCTGCGCATAAAGACGCCACTGCCCCGTGCAACCTCCTGACCATCGTCATTCACCAACTCCGACTCTGCGATGAACAGCCGCTGTGAGTGATGGATGACTCGACCAGTTGCCTTCAATTCTCCCGCTGCTACCGGCCGTGTCATATAGATGTTGAAAGAGACGGTGAGCACGAACACATCGCGAACCAGGGAATTGACGGCAAAAAAGGCGGCATCGTCGAGCAGCTTAAAGTACAGCACGCCATGTACGGCATGCGCGGCGTGGAAGAAATCCGGCCGTACCTTGATAATTACTTCAGCCAGCCCTTCGCTCACGTGCATGGAAGGGGCGAAATAAATATTCACGGGTGCCGAAGCGTACATGCGTTCCAGTCTGCGATGATGTTCTTCTGGGCCCAATTGATCCTCTCCTGATTCGCGGCGGGTGATCGCGCTGCCCGCCGTATTAGTCTCAGCTAGCTTCTTTCCCCATATTGCCGCATATAGTGCTCGATATAAGCTGCCACGCGATCCTTGGGCTGAAATACCCCGAAGTGCCCCTCGCAGAGGATGTCCGCCTCCAGGGCCAGGAGCTTTTCCATGGACCTGCGCCAGGCCGTCAGATCGGAGCCGAACTCTTCTGAGAACGGCCCGTGGATGTCCTGGCCGAACAGGACCCTTGTGCCTCCGCGATCCAGATAGACCGAGAGAGAACCGGGGGTGTGGCCAGGTGTGTGGAGGCAGACTACCTCATGATCGCCAAAGCAAAGGCGTTCCTCCTCATTTTTGAGTTTGACGTCCACCGGCATGGGCGGGAAGCGGAGGTTGTACCAAGTGGCTGCCGTCATTCTCCCGTCCCCTTGCTCAACTGGCTCGGCGTCGAGGCGGTGCATGATGATCCGACACCCAAACGCCTCGCGGAACCTAGGGGCTCCGCCGATATGGTCGATGTGGCAGTGGGTGAGGATGATGGCCGCAAGCTTGGCCGGGTCAAGCCCGAGTTTTTCGATATTGAGAACGAGCTCATCGTAGCTCGCCCCTGACCCCGCATCGATCAGGACCAGCTCGCCAAGATCTACGATATATACGGCGCAGTCCCTGGGGTCGGTGATATCGGCTCCCCCTAGCAGATAGATATCTTTCGTCACCTCTCGCGGCCCCATCTTCGCCTCTCTTTTCACACGGATCTTAACAGCTTTGCTACCCCTTGGCAATCGGACCGGCAAGCGGAGCTGGAGTTGCTGCGCAATAGTGATACTTGAGGTTTTATATAGTTATTTTTTACTAATCGTACATAATTTGTGGCGCCTGGGAAATTTCATTTGACAAATACATTGACAAAAAAATAGCCTAATGCTATATAAATATTTGTAATTAAATAATTATTTATTGACAAAAATATGGACAATAATATAGTCAAAAAAGTGCCCACCTTCAAAGCCGGTAATTTTGTATTTAGCCGGAAATGTAATGAAGGGGAATTATCACCTTCTCTCCTGCAGTCAAGGATTCTTTATGAAACCGTGAGGGATCTGCCTATATTGCCAGAGTTGTCCGCCCAGATTGAAGAAGAGCTCATCCGCCGATCCATTTTTGGCACGGCGGCTCTGGAAGGTAACCCATTGTCGGAGGAAAGAGTTGAACAGATTATTGCTGAACCCGCAGGGAACCAAAAAATGGGGCGAGCCGAAAAGGAGATACGGAATCTTAAAGCAGCATATGATTTGTTTGTTCGGGGAAGGCAAGTTCCTGTAGCTGTTTTTAAACTTGAGGAGGATCATATAAAAGAAATCCATTCCCTTGTTACCCATGACATAGAGCATGAACACAACGTGCCAGGGCAGTACCGAAATCATCTGGTTAAAGTTGGTGATGCTGAACATGGTGGTGTGTATACTCCCCCCAAAGTTTTAGCTGATATACAGACACTCATGAGGGAATTTATCCAATGGATTAACGGCGAAGAAATTGTGGGGCTAGAACCACCTATGCGAGCTGCTTTAGCACATTATCATTTCGGACTCATTCATCCCTTCGGCGATGGCAATGGCAGGACTGCGAGGCTTATTGAAGCATTCATGATGCGATTGTCGGGAATGAAATATGTCCCTATAATGCTTTCAAATTTTTACTACAGAAACATGGACGATTATTTTTGGGCCTTCTCTAAGGCCAGGAAAAGCGATAATCATGATGTAACTCCCTTCATAGGGTTTGTCTTGAAGGGAGTGATAGAGTCTTTAAATGAAATTAAAATGCGAATCATATTTTTCATTCGGAAGTTTGCTTTGCGTGACTACTATTCCTTTCTGAGAACCAAAAAAAAGATAACTCAACGACAGTATGATCTCCTAATTACGTTATTAGATAAGTTAACACCGTTTGCCCTCGGAGATTTGTTTAGTGTTTCATCTTTCAATGTTTTGTACAGGAACGCAAGCGAAAGGACCGCAAGGCGGGATTTGAAAAAGTTGTCTGATGCACGACTCTTGTATGTTGCAGAGGGTAAATATCAGTTAAATTTGCAAGTACTGGAATAGATTGTCCTTCTTTCTATGATCAGGAGGTGCATGATGTATTTCGACAAGGCAGGGGAGCACAATACGCAGGATACCCTCAGGATAGCTGTGGAGGAGGCCGGAAAGAGGGGCATCAGCCATATGGTGGTGGCCTCGACGTGGGGTAATACCGGTCTCAAGGCGGCCAAGCTCCTGCAGGGCAAGGGGATCGCGCTTGCCGTGGTGAGCCACAACACCGGTTTCTCCCAAGAGGGGGTGCAGGAGTTCGATCAAGCCACGAGGGCCCAGATCGAAAAGCTGGGGGGCAGGGTCTACACGGGGACCATGGTCTTGCGGAATCTCGGCACGGCCATCCGATCCCTGCAATCGTACTCGCAGCAGGATCTGGTGGCTCATACCCTGCGGATGCTCGGGCAGGGGATGAAGGTATGCGTGGAGATCGTGGCCATGGCCGCCGATGCCGGCCTGATCCCCTGCGAGGACGTGATCGCCGTGGCCGGCACTGGCCGGGGGGCCGATACCGTCGCCCTCATCCGGGCCAACTCCTCCAACAACTTCTTTCAGATCAAGGTGCGGGAGATCCTGGCCAAGCCGCGTGCATTTTGATCACCGATCAGAAAGCTATAACTCTGAAATTGCCTAGAAAATAGACCACCCAAATCCCTCCCCACCTCCCTTTGCAAAAGGCCGGAGGTGGCTCTTTAGCCAGAGGAGCTCTTCCCCCTTTAGCAAAGGGGGATCTAGGGGGATTTTGCCCGCCTTGGCGGGATTCGTGGCTGATGGACCCCATGCAGCAGGGGACTTATGCCGAGATAGAAACACACCATGTTGACCTTCTTATCATCGGATTTTTCTATTTGATTTAACGATATCCTTGATCTAATATTAATCCCTGTTATAGGGATGTCAGGCAACACCATTTTTTCATGAAAAGGGAGCATGATGCCCTCTAAAAAAGCAATCAGACTCACGACCACGGTCAAGGGGGCCGGCTGAGCCTCCAAACTGGGTCCAGGGGACCTGGACCAAGCACTGTGCGGGTTGCCGCTCATGAGCCACCCGAACCTCCTGGTGGGGATCGAGCACATCGACGATGCCGGGGTCTTTAAGATCAGGGACGATCTGGCCCTGGTGCAGACCGTTGATTTCTTCACCCCCATCGTGGATGACCCCTATACCTTCGGCCAGATAGCGGCGGCCAATGCCCTCAGCGATGTCTATGCCATGGGGGGGGTCCCCATCACCGCCATGAACCTGGTGGCCTTCCCCATCCATGCGATGGAGATAGAGGTACTCCGAGAAATTCTTAAAGGAGGGCTGGACAAGATGCGGGAGGCAGAGGTGGTCCTGGTTGGCGGGCATTCCATTGAGGATCAGGAGCTGAAGTACGGGCTGGCGGTAACCGGCCTGATCCACCCCGACGCAATCCTGACCAATACGGGCGCCGTGGCCGGCGATTGGATCATCCTCACCAAGCCCCTGGGGACGGGTATCATCAACACGGCCCAGAAGGGAGGGATGGCTGCTCCGGAGGCGGTGCAGAAGGCGATAGAAGTTATGGCGGAGCTCAATCGAAAGGCGGCTGAGGTGATGAAGGGGTTCCGTGTCCATGCCTGCACAGATGTCACCGGCTTTGGGCTCTTGGGCCATCTGAGTGAGATGCTGGGGGCAGGTAAGATCGGGATCAAGATAGCCCTGGATGCCGTACCGATCTTGCCCCAGGCGGAGGAGTACGCCGGCATGGGGCTTGTCCCCGGCGGGGCCCGCCGCAACAGGGAATTCTATGCGCCCAAGGTGCAAGGGGCGAAGGGCTGCACCCCTTCCTTGCTCGATATCCTCTACGATCCCCAAACCTCCGGCGGGTTGCTCATCGCGGTAGCGGAAGAGGATGCAGAGGGCATCCTGCGCTTCTTGCAGGAGGTGGGGGTGAAGGATGCGCGCACCATCGCCGAGGTGGTGGCCAAGCCCAAAGGTCGCTTGATCCTCGTCTGATCTTTGCCCTTTGGATCAGAACCTTTTCCCTATTTCAACAGGAGGCAGCTGAAGATGGAAATGGATAATTGGACATTCGGAATTACCATGGTTGTTGTAGGAATGGGAGGCACGGTGCTGACGCTCTGGATCTTGAGCCTCTTCATGGGTATCTTAAAAAGGATTTTCCCTTACAAAGAAGAAAAATAGACGTGCTATAAGGAGGAAAGCGCGATGTTAGAGGCGATTCTCGGCGGCTTGCAAGGACTCATTGCCGGCTTTACCCATCTCCATTGGTCTAATCCGATCATGATTGTGGTGGGTTGTGTGCTCCTTTATCTGGGGATCAAAAAAGGCTTCGAACCCTTGCTGCTTGTCCCCATCGGATTCGGGGCTATCCTGGTCAACATACCGCTGGCGGGTCTCATGGATAACGGGGGGTTTCTGAGGATTATTTACGAGGCGGGGGTTTTGACCGAGATATTCCCGCTCCTCATCTTTGTGGGCATCGGCGCCATGACCGATTTCGGCCCCCTGCTGGAGAACCCAAAGATATTCCTGCTGGGAGCGGCAGGGCAATTCGGGATCTTTCTCACCTTGGCCTTGGCATTGGCCCTCGGTTTTTCGAAGCTGGATGCCGTCTCCATCGGGGTCATCGGCGCCTGCGACGGGCCGACGGCGATCTATGTCGCCTCCCAGTATGCCCCCCACCTCTTAGGTGCGGTCTCGGTAGCAGCCTATTCCTATATGTCGCTGGTGCCGGTGTTCCAGCCTCCGATCATGCGGCTCTTAACCACCAAAGAAGAGAGGATGATCGACATGGGAGCAGTTAAAAAATCTGTTTCCAAGACGACCAAGATCATCTTCCCGTTGGTTGTAACCATCATAGGCGGTCTTATAGCACCGAAGGGATTGCCCCTGCTGGGGACGATCATGTTGGGGAATCTGATGAAGGAGTGCGGCGTCGTGAGCCGGCTCACCAAGGCCTCTGAAAACGAGATCGCCAATATCGTCACCCTGCTTTTGGGGCTTTCCATTGGGGCGACCATGGGCGGCAAGGACTTTTTAAAATCTACGACCCTGATCGTCCTTGCCCTGGGCTTTCTGGCGATCTGCCTCGATACCGTCTGCGGTGTCCTGTTCGGAAAGGTGATGAAGGTTATGACAGGCGGTAAGGTCAACCCCCTCATCGGGGCAGCCGGCATCTCGGCCTATCCTATGTCAGCCAGGGTGGTGCAAAAGGAAGGGCAGAAGTATAATCCCAAGAATTTCCTCCTCATGCATGCGATGGGGGCCAACACCGGCGGTCAGGTCGGCTCTGTCATGGCCGCTGCCGTGATGCTTTCGGTGCTCAAAGGGATGGGGATTATTTAGGTCGTTCGACTTTCTGTTTCCAAAGCACTGCGCGATTTGGGATCAACCCTGCTGAGCTGGGGCCTTTAGACCAGCAGCTCTCCCGCCTTCATCACCACCTCCCCCCCGACGATCGTGGCATAGGCCTTGCCGCGCAAACGCCACCCCGTAAAGGGGGTGTTGCGCCCCTTGGAGGCGAAGGATAGGGGATCGACCACCCATTTCTCCTCCAGGTCGATGATGGTGATATCGGCGGGTTTGCCCATGGCGAGCGACCCCCCGGGCAGGCCCAATATCTTGGCGGGGTTCGAGGACATCCGCTCGATTGCCGCGGCCAAGGTTATGATGCCGGGGTGAACCAGCATGGTGAGGACTACCCCCAAGGTGGTCTCCAGGCCGATGGCACCCATGGGGGCCTCTTCCCACCCCCGGGCCTTCTCCTCAGGGGTATGAGGCGCATGATCCGAGGCGATGACATCAATAGTGCCGTCCCTCAGCCCTTGTCTCAAGGCCTCTACATCCTCCTTTTTCCGCAGCGGGGGGTTGACCTTGGCATCGGGCCCGCATTTACCGGCGTCCTTCTCGGTTAAGGTGAGATGATGGGGGGTGGCCTCGCAGGTGACCGGCACCCATCGGGCTCTGGCCTTTTTGATCAGGTCGAGGGATTCGGCCATACTCACATGGCAGATGTGAACCCGCCAGTTGGCCTTCTCGGCAAGCATGAGGTCCCTGGCCACATAGTGGGGTTCTCTTTTATAGAGGGCGATTGCATCGGGCAGGGGGATGAGGGGGTTTGCCCTCTGAAAGGCCTGGATGGTAGCTCTTGACTCCTCGCAATGCGGGGTCAAGAGCAGCTCATGTTCCCGCGCCTTGACAAAGGCCCTCCCCATCACCTCATCTTTTACCACCGGGCTCCCGTCATCGGTGGCGGCGACGACCCAGGGTTTGCGCACGAGGGCTTTGAGGTTGGTGAGCTGCTCCCCCCTTCTCCCTTGGGTGATGCAAACTTTAGTATACAGGTTGACGCACCCTTCCTGCTTGGCGAGTCTTATCCACCTTTGCAGGGTCTTGGCGTTGTCCATGGGGGGATCGGTGTTGGGCTCGCAGACGACGGTGGTAAAACCGCCGAGGGCGGCTGCCCTGGTGCCGGTGGCAATGGTCTCCTTCCGGCGCTCATTGAAGTCGCGGAGGTGGCAATGCATATCGATGAGGCCCGGGGCAACGACCTTGCCTTGGGCCTCCAACAGAGGGACCCCTTCCTTCTCGATACGGGGGGCGATACGGCTGATGAGCCCTTCTTCGATGAGGATGTCGAGGTAATCGTCGAGGTCGAGGAGGGGGTCAATCACCCTCCCCCCCCTGATCAGCAACGCCATATTTTGCTTGCCTTTATCTTTTCTTTTTTGGGAACTTATTTTCCCACACGAGCACGGTGGCGCTGGCTATGTAGACGGAGGAGTAGGTGCCGAAGACAATGCCGACGATGAGGGTGAAGGTGAAATCGTGGATCACCCCCCCTCCCATAAAGAAGAGGACGATGAGGACCATGAGGGTGCTCATGCCGGTCAGGATCGTCCTGCTCAGGGTCTCATTGACCGTGACGTTCAACATCTTTTCAAAGGGCTCTCTCCTCATCTTAGGCATGTTTTCCCTGATGCGGTCATAGACGACGATGGTATCGTTGATGGAGTAGCCGACAATCGTAAGTATGGCTGCCAGCACCGGGATGGAGAACTCCGTATTGGTGAGGGAGAGGACCCCTATGGTGACGATGACATCGTGGAATACGGCGACCACCCCCCCGACGGCGAACCGGAAATCAAACCGGAAACTGATATAGATCAGCATCCCGATCATGGCGAAGATGGTGGCCAGGATCCCCTTGGTGCGCAGGTCTTCTCCCACCTTGGGACCGACCATCTCGATACGCCTCACCTCGAATGTCTTTTCATCGAACCGCTTTGACAGCGCCCCCTTGATGGTGCCGGATAACCCGGCGAGATCAGAGGAGGACGTCTGCAAGCGTATGAGGTACTCGCCCTTGCCTTCGGCCTCAAACCCTTGGACCGATCCGCCCTCCAGCCCTCCTTCTTGCAGGGCGCCCCTGATCGCATCGATTGCCACCGGTTGGGAGAACTTCACCTGGACGAGCGTGCCGCCGGCAAAATCGATGCCGTAATTGGGACCACCGTGCAGGATCAAACTGATGATACCGATAAGCATGACGATGCCCGAGAAGAGAAAGCCGATCCCCTTCCTCTTCATGAAATCGATCTTTGTCCCCGGCTTGATGATCTCAAACATATGCTTCCACCTTCAGATGCTCCACCGCTTGACGCGGAAATTGTTCAATACGAAATCAAAGATGAACCTCGTCACGACAATGGCGGTAAACATGCTGGCCGCGATGCCGATGCTCAGGGTAATGGCAAACCCCTTGATGGGGCCGGTGCCGAACTGGAGCAGGACCAGCGCGGCGATAATGGTGGTAACGTTGGAGTCCATGATGGTCAAAAAAGCCCTCGTGTACCCTGCCTCGAGGGCCGCCCCAGCGGGCTTGCCGAGGCGCATCTCCTCCCTGATCCTCTCGTATATCAAGACATTGGCATCTACGGCCATCCCGACGGTCAAGGCTATGCCGGCGATGCCCGGCAGGGTCAAGGTCCCGCGCAGGGCAGCCAGGGCCGCCAGGAGCAGGACCATATTCAAGATCAGGGCGATATTGGCCACAAATCCTGCCAAACGGTAGTAGGCTATCATTGCTATGATGACGAGGAGACCGCCGATCATGGTGGCCTTGATCCCCTTGTTGATGGAGTCTTGCCCCAGGGAGGGGCCGACGGTTCTTTCTTCCAGGATCTTGATCGGGGCCGGGAGCGAGCCGGCGCGCAAGACGATGGCCAAATCACGGGCATCTTCCATGGAGAATCTTCCCTCGATGATCGCCTCTCCCCCGCCGATACGCTGTCTGATGACCGGCGCCGAATAGACAGTGCCATCGAGGACGATGGCGAGCCTCCTGCCTACGTTATCACCGGTTATCTGCTCAAAGAGCCCGGCGCCGGCAGGGTGGAAACTGAGTCCGACATAGGGCATATTATTCTGATCGAGCCTGACCCTGGCATCCTTCAACGCGTCGCCGGTCATCAGGGTTTTATCCTTTATCAAATAGGGGATTCTACGGACCGCCCCTGTTTTGGGGTCCACCTCTCGCTCGTACAGGATGACATCTCCGAAGGGTATATCCCCGGCCAGCGCGCGGCCCACATCGTACTCCTCATCCACTAATTTAAATTCCAAGAGGGCCGTCTTGCCGATCAACTCCTTGGCCCGCTCGGGGTCCTTGATGCCCGGCAGTTGGATCAGGATCATGTTCTCTCCCTGCCGGGAGATATCGGGCTCCGCCACCCCGAACTGGTCCACCCTGTTGCGGATGGTCTCCAGCGCCTGATCGACGGCTGACTTTTTGATCTCGTCGATCTGCCGGGGATCCATCTCCAAGAGGACCTTAACCCTGTCTCCCTCTTGCCGTGAGGTCGCTTCTTTCAAGGTGGGGTACTGTTCTTTTAGGTAGCTGTCGAAATTCTTTTTTACGTCGGGGTTTAAAAGGACTACTTCTATCTTATTCCCTTGCACCCGGTCGATGTAGGTATAGAATATGCGCTCTTTCTTGAGATTATTTCCCAGGTCGTTCTTGATCCGCTCGGCAGAGCTTTCTACCGCCTTGTCCGCCTCCACCTCAAAGGTCAGATGCATCCCCCCTTGTAAATCGAGTCCAAGATGGATTTTATCCTGTGGGAAGAATGCGGGCCACCACGAAGGGAGCTCCTTGACCAAGGTCGGGTACACGAAGATCGCCGCCCCGATCAGGACAGCGAAGATAAGTAAAAATCGCCACTGGAGACTCCGTGTCATCTCTCTAACCCTCTCACCATTGCGTCGTGCCACCCGTTTCATACACCATTGCCGTTACAAATGCAAGGGTAAAAAATGCAACGGCCCCTTGATTTCTCTCCCCTTGTGTAATAGGATCGATCATCCTTGCAGATAAAGGAGGATACGAAATGCGACTAAAGGACAAGGTGGCTTTAGTTACAGGAGGCGGCAGCGGCATAGGGGCGGCAGTTGCCAAGCGGTTCGCCGGGGAAGGGGCCCTTGTGGCCATCGCTGATGTCGTCCCGCAGGGGGCCAAGGAGGTAATGGACGAGATCACCGCAAAAGGGGGGAAGGCGATATTCTCCCAGGTGGATGTGCGGAAGGGGGATGAGGTGAACGGTATGATCGATCGGGTGGTCCAGTCGTTCGGACGCCTGGATATCCTCATCAACAACGCCGGCGTCACGCGGGACAATTTGTGCGCCAGGATGTCGGAGGAGGAATGGGACTTCGTGGTGGCAGTAAGCCTCAAGGGGACCTTCCTCTGCTCTCAGGCCGCCTATCGCCCCATGCGAAAGCAGAAGTATGGAAAGATCATCAATACCGCCTCGGTGGTCGTCAGGGGAAATATAGGGCAGGTCAATTACTCCGCCAGCAAGGCGGGGATCATCGGGTTGACCCGTACCCTGGCCCTGGAGTATGCGCGCTCGAATATTACGGTGAACTGCATCGCCCCGGGGTTTATCGATACCCCCATGACCGCCGCCATACCGGAAAAGGTCAAGGCGCTCGCCCTGGAAAGGATCCCCCTCGGCAGGATGGGCAGGCCCGAGGACGTGGCCGATCTGCACCTCTTTTTGGCGAGCGATGACGCGAACTACATCACCGGCCAGGTGATATTCCTCGACGGGGGGGTTAGTATCGGAATCTGAGATCTGCCCTGAGGAGGAGCGATGGAGCGTGACAAGATAATCGAGGCCATCAAGCAGCGGGCCACGGAGGGCCGCATTCCCTGCGGTGTGTGCTTTCAGATCGCCGAGGAATACGGCATCCCCAAGCGGGAACTGGGAGAGCTTCTCAATGAGCTGGAGATAAAGGTGATCCAGTGCCAGCTGGGGCTGTTTAAGTAAGAGCCTCATTTTCCCCCTCCGTGCGGTCCCTTGGTGCAGGGGGATGCCCAGTCAATGCCTCCTCTCGCTCCCACTCCGCCAATTTCCTCTTTGCCCTCCTGCGCTTGAGCCAGTAGCTGAAGAGGAAGAGGAGGCTTGCCAGAAACCACAAGGAGAAGAAGCTGGTGACTATGGGGATCCAGCTGTATCTCCTTTTCAAATTCTCCTTCCATCTCCGCTCCAGTTCCCTCAGCCCGAGGCCGGTAGCCTGCCTCAGGGCCGTCTCCGTATCGAGGCCATAGGATAATCCCTTAATAAGGCGGGGCAGGGTCCCGGGTCCCAATTCGGTCTTGATATAGCTCACAAAGCTGAAGCTCTGCGCATAGGCGAGTTCGGCCTGACGCTCGTCCACGGGGAGGCCGTCCGACAATTGTTCCAGGGGGATGAGCCCTTTTGTCAGGACCCCCCTGCTCAGGGTATAGGTCCATGAGAGGTTCCACCCCCTGCTCTGGAGCATGGCAAACCCCTCATCGAGCCACTGGGGCGCCTCATGCCCTTTCAGGGCAGTTGCCAAGGCGAGGTGGGCATATTCGTGTCGTAAGACCTCCTCGATATCCATCGCGCCCCCTCTCATCCCCCGGGGTGACCTGAGAATGATGAGGTTCTGTGCGGGATAGGCAGTACCCACAGACCAGGAGGGCGGTCCGCCGCCGGGCTGCACCCTTTGAAAGGCCTCCCACGTAGGGGCGAGGTAGATCAGGCAGGGGGAAGGGGGGACAGAGCCGATGGCTTGCGGGATGGCCTCCCTGGTCTCCTCGGCCTTGTGTAAGAGAAATGATGCCATCTTGCCCTCTGGCTCCTGATATCTCATGATGAAGTGCGAAGAGCGGAGCTCAAGCCATGAAGAGGCACTAAGCGGTCCTGCGCACGAGAAGATTAAAGTGACGAGAGAGAATAGAACAATTCTTTTCATGGGAGGGGAAGGCTGATACCGAGCGCCTTCTCTACGTCTTCATGGGTAACACCTGATATCTTGAGGATTTTTTCCCTGGAGCGTTGGCCGGCGATGATCTCGATTTGCGAGGAGGAGAGGTTCAGCTTCTCGGCGATGAATCTCTGCAAGGCCAAGTTGGCCCTTCCTTCGATAGGGGGCGCGGTTATCCGCACCTTGAGGGCATCCCCATGCAGCCCAACGATCTCATCCCTCGAGGCACGGGGGTAAAGGCGGATCTTTAAGGTTATTGCCGCCCCCTTCATCTTATCCGAATTGGGAGGCAAGCTGGAACAGTATCCTTACGAGGAAGATGCGCAGGAAGTAGATGACAAGGATCACGATCAGGGGGGAAAAGTCGATCCCCATCCCCCCGATAGGGAGCCATCTCCGCACCCGCCCCAGGACCGGCTCCGTGGCCCGGTAGAGGAACCGGACGATAGGGTTGTAGGGATTGGGGCTCACCCACGAGATGAGGGCCCTGATGATGACGATCCACATATAGATGAGAAGGCCGATGTCGATCACATTGGCCAAGACGATGATGAGTTTGCCGAAGACAGACATAAGGTCTCCTTGTTGTCCCATTCAGGGAAGGAAATCCACGCCTTTAGGCGAAGACTGTAGTTTGATCTTTTTCACAAAAAAGGGTTCACGTCCCGACTGTGGCGGGATAGTTTACTTTAGCATGATGAAGCTCAACTGTCTCCCCGGTTTTTTATCCCTCCGAAAGGAGAAGAAGAGATCCTCCCTGCAGGCGGTGCAGAGGGGGATGGTCTCGATATTATCAAGAGGGATCCCCGTCTTGGATAATTCTAACTGAGCAGCGCGTTTCAAGTCAAGGTAGGTCCTCCCCTCCCGTTCCTGGATGAGCTGATCAGGGGTATCGTGGGAGTTTTGAAAGAGGCTCACCACATCCGTTCCCACCTCGTAGCAGCAAGGGCCGATGCCCGGGCCGATCCCGGCCAGGATATCCGCCGGTGAGCACCCAAAGGTCTTCATCATCTCGTTGACGGTCCTCTCTATGACCCCGCGCCAGATCCCCCGCCAGCCGGCATGGACGGCAGCGATGATCCTTTTAGATCTGTCAACCATCAAGATAGGCAGACAGTCGGCTGTCCAGATCCCCAGGGCCACCCGTTTCTTGTCCGTGATGACGGCATCGTAGGGCAGGGGATAGGTGAGGGCCGCTCTGGTATTTTCCTCGAATATCAGCACCTCTGCCCCATGCACCTGCCGCAGGGTGAGGAGCCGCCCCGGCGGGATGCCGAGCGCCGCCTCTGATCCTTCTTCCCCAACGAAGCGGGTGCAGAAGGCGTGCCTTATCCTTCGAAAGAGGGGGAGCTGCAGATAGGTGATCCCATTTTCGTCCTTAAGCTTAAACCCTTGTGCCACGCAATACCTCCAGGATGTTTTCTATATCCGCCGGCAGTGGTGCGGTGAACTCCACGGTCTTCCCCGTGGTTGGGTGGCGGAAGGCGATGCGGGAGGCGTGCAGGGCCTGCCGCCCCAGGGCCTCGATGCGCTCCTTCAGGTAAGAATCCTCTATCCGGGCGAGCCTTCTCTTTTTTGTGTAGAGCGGGTCCCCCACCAGGGGATGGTTGATAGAGGCCATGTGGACCCGAATCTGATGAGTCCTGCCTGTCTTGGGCGCGACCTGCACGAAGGTGATCCCTTCAAACCGCTCCTTCACCAGCCACTCGGTCAGGGCCTCTTTGGGCGCCCGTGTTCGCAGCGAAAACCGCTTGCGATCTATGGGGTGCCTGCCCAGCGGGGCGGTGATAGCGCCCTTCTCGGCCTCCACCCTGCCGTAGACCAGGGCCAGATAGATCTTTTTTACCTCCCTCTTTTGGAACTGCCTCACCAGGGCCTCGTGGGCCAGGTCGTTCTTGGCCACCACCATGACCCCTGAGGTCCCTTTGTCCAGGCGGTGGACGATGCCCGGACGCAACACCCCGCCGACCCCCTGGAGGTCATGCAGGCGAAAGAGCAGGGCGTTGACCAAGGTCCCCGATTGCATCCTGCCGGCTGGGTGGACCGCCATCCCCGAAGGCTTGTCCACCACAACGATATCTCCGTCTTCGTAGATGAAGCGGATGGGCAGATCCTCGGCCGGGGCCTCAGCGGGCATGGGCGCCGGGATCCGCCCCCTGACGAGGTCCCCTTCCTTTATCCGCGTCCCGGCCTTAGCGTGCGCGGCGTTGAGCAGGATGCATCCTTCCCTGATGTATCGCTGGATTTGCGAACGGGTTTGCGCCGGCAGCTGCTCGGCCAGGAAGAGGTCGAGCCGCTTGCCGCGATCCGCCTTCTCTACCGTGAGGGTAAACGCTTCCCCGGAGATGGGCATGCCTAAGCGCTGATCTTCTTGAGGGCCAGTTCCATCCCGTGGGCGATGGTACTGAACTCGTCGGCCTGGATGGTCCTGAGGTCCAGGATGAGCCGGTCATCCGCTATCCTGGCGACGATAGGCGGTTCCAGATTCCTCAGCTCCGCCTCCAGGGCCCCGGCGGTTGCCTTGAGGGGCTTGATGGCCAAGGCCCAGGTGGGCACTGCTTGCAGGGGAAGGGCCCCCCCTCCTACCTGGGATTGTTCCCTGATCATCTCAACAGTAGCCTTGCCTGTCTCTTGCTTTATGAGTCGCTGCAGGCGCCTGGCCTGCTTGCGGAGCTCTTCCAGGGGTACGGTCAGCATGCGCAGCGTGGGGATCTCCCTGATTGCCCCCCCCTCGCTCAGGTACGCGATGAGGGTGGATTCCAGGGCTGCCAGGGTGAGCTTGTCGATCCTCAAGGCCCTGCTCAAGGGGTTGGCCTTTATCGTATCCATCAGCTCCTTGTTGCCCAAAATAATCCCGGCCTGGGGCCCTCCGAGGAGCTTGTCCCCGGAAAAGGTCACTACATCAGCCCCGGCCTGGATGGCCTCCTGGACAGTCGGCTCCTTCGCGAGCCCATACGCGGAGAGGTCGATGAAGCAGCCGCTGCCCAGATCGTTCATCACCGGGAGGTTATATCGCTTTCCGAGTTGGACCAATTCCTCCACCGTTACCTCGGAGGTAAAGCCGACTACCCGGTAGTTGCTGGTATGCACCTTGAGCAGGAGGCCGGTAGTGCTATTGATGGCCTCTTCGTAATCCCGCAGGTGGGTCCTGTTGGTGGTGCCCACCTCCCTGAGTGTGGCGCCGCTTCGCTTCATGACATCGGGTATCCGGAAGGCCCCCCCGATCTCCACCAGCTCCCCCCGGGAGCAGATCACCTCTCTGCCTGATGCAAGGGTATTGAGGACCAAGAGCACGGCGCCGGCGTTGTTGTTGATCACCATGCCGCCCTCGGCCTTGCTCAGGCGCAGGAGGATCTCCTCCACATGGGCATAGCGGGACCCCCGCGCGCCCTGGGCGAGGTCATATTCCAGGTTGGAATATCCGCGGGCGACCTCGACAAGGTTCTTTAAGGCCTGCTCACTCAGGGGGGAGCGCCCCAGATTGGTGTGAATCACCACGCCGGTGGCGTTGATGGCCCGCCGCAAGTGGGGGCTGACCTGCCTGGCTATCTCCTCGGCAAAGAGCGGGAGGAGGTGGGAGAGGGCAAAGCGCTCCTCCGTTATATCCTCGGCCTTGTCGGCTCGCAGGATCGCCTGACGGAGCCTTTCCAGGCCATTCCTGATCCCCTGCCTGACCACCTCGCTGGGATGGACCCGAAGGAGCTCCTTGACCTCCGGAGTCGCGAGGAGCTCATCCACCTTGGGGATCTTTCTGAGCAATGTGCCGCGTTCCCTCTCGGACATGGCTTCCTCCTAGGACGCTCGCATGATATTGGGACGGCCGGGAAAGAGGATGGTGCGCAGGATCTTGAGGAAGTTCATCCTGAAGAAGTGGGTGGGCCACTCCAACTCCCTCTTATCGCAGACAATGGACTTTTCCATCTCTTTGACATGAATCCCGAGCTTTCTCAGCGCCTCCTCTTGCTCCGCACCCGCCATGCTATCCACGATGGCGTCGATCCTCTTCATCATCTCCACCGCCTGCGTAATCCGCACATCGATGGCCGCGGCCAGCGCCGGGGAGATAATCCCCAGCTCCCCCTTGAGGGCGTTGAGCCTTCTGCCGCCTTCATAGGTGCTGAAGACGATATCATCCCGGGTCATCCACCGGGTCTCGTAATTGAGGAAATACTTCCAGCTGGGTCCTTCCAGGGCGCGCCGGTGCTCCTCGAGGGTGCGAAACAGGAGGCGGTAGCCAAATTGCTCCGGCTGCTCAAAGACCATGCTCCCCGGATCGAGAAAGGGGGCGAGGGGGGAGATAAAAGGGAAGAGGGTCTTGTTTCCTCCGTATTGCTCCAGGAGGTGGCGGCAGTAGTCGGCCGTCTCCAGGACGGAATTGTAGTCCTGTTTGGGCAGGCCGGTCATGAAGAAGAGGTCGATCCGCTTGGCCTTGTTGCGCACCGCCGCGCTGAGAAACGATTCCAATTCCCTATTGGAATACGGCCTCCCAAAGGCCCGGCGCACCTCTTCGTCGTGGGATTCAGGGGAGATCTGGATGTTGAAGTTCGGCGTGGTTTGGGCGATCTCCTCCACGATCCCCCCCGACGGGGGCCGGAAGAATTCGTACACCATATGGTTTTTTATCTTTGTCCTGCGCAGCTCTTGCAAGAGGGTTTCGGCATAGGCTGCACCGGGCTGCAGGATATCGCCGATGATAAAGATGGGGGCGTTGAGGTGGCGCTGGACATGGATGATATCCCGCGCCAAGAGCCGGGGATCGCGATAGGCAGGGCGGGTTCTCCCCTCCATACCCTTCAATGCCTGCTGCGAGGCGCCGCAGGTCTTGCACTGGTGGGTGCACCCGCGACAGGTGAAGACGGCGGTGAGGGGGTAGAAGAGCCAGTTGGTGAAGGGGGTATAGCCGATCAGGTCCCGGTAGCGGGCCGCCTGGCGCATGATGTGACCGTAATCGATGACCACCGCATTGAGGTCGGCCGGGAGATGGCTCAGGGGGTTGACCTTGACTGCATTGCCATCCCGCCACGTGAGATTGGGGACCTCGGAAAAGCCCCCCCCATCCCTGATGATTTGCATGAGCCGGCACAGGGGCTCCTCGGTAGAATCCCCCCTGACCACATAATCCACCTGCGGGTATCCCTTGATGATCTCCTCATGGAAGTAGGTGGCGGAGAATCCCCCGAGGATGACGGGGATTTCGGGGTGGTATTGTTTGATGATCGCGGCCAGGGCCAGGCTCCCGTGGCAGTGGGGCATCCAGTGCAGATCGATGCCGAAGGCACGGGGTTTTAACGAGGCGATAAATTGCTCCACGTCGAACCGCTCATTTTTGAGCATCTTGAGCGCGATGTTGACGATCCTCACCCGGAAACCCTTCCTTTCCAGGTATTCCGAGATGCTGGCGAAGCCGACCGGGTACATCTCGAAGATAGGGGTGGAGGGGATCACGTCGCTGATGGGACCCAATTGGATGGGGCGCTTGCGAAAATCATAGATGGCAGGCGGATGCAGGAGCACTAGATCAGGTTCGGGCATAATGGGTCTTTCTTTTAAATACAGGGGTTCATATCACAGATTCTGAAATGGGTCAAATCCAGGATTTATTCCTTACGTGATGTCGGTGATGTGCGATGCGCTTGTTAATCGCGGTTTTTCACCACCCTGCTGAGCGCTTTTCCCTGCGCGCCGTGAAGGCCTTGCTGCACAGTTTGTTACCGGTGACAGAAATCCGGCAGTTCTCTACTATCCTCAATGAGGTCTCTGATGGCAGAATCCTGCCGTTCCGCCAATATATTTTGCGCCGTCTGGGATATAATTTCCACATTGATTTCTTGCGTGCCCATAATGCTGAGCTGCGTACGCACCTCACCAGCGAGAGACCTGGTCAACGTATTACACAACCCAAAGGTCGCGAGATAGTTACATAACGTATACTGAGGACGCACAGCAAGACCAGTAAGATAGGCCCGCTCGTATTTATAGCGCGCAGAAAAAGACGTTTCTTTGTCAGCCATCATCCTCGCCCCCATGGCGAGCATCGTTGGTAGCAATGATTGAAACGCTTTTTCTAAAAAATATTTTCTGGAGGTCTCCTCATCATAAAATCGGCGCTCGATAAATACTTCCTGACAAACTGCCGGCAGGTCAAGGTAGAGATAGTGTGTCGCGCCATCGATATCGAAATCTTTCTGCGTTCGAGGTTCCAACTTCCATAATACGGCGAAACACCAGCGAAGCAAGGAATCGAGAGTTCCCGTGTGGATATAGACCGTGCCATTTTTTTCTGAGACGAAGACCGACGTCCAGGGGCCCTCCTGATAGACGGAAAAGGGCATAATCTCTTCTTTGCCCAGGATTGCGTACCGGAAGGCCACGGTCTCGGGTATTTGCGCCTCATGCTGACCGCTACTAATAATCGGGGCCAGGAGATAGGAATTTCCTTCATCCGTTTTGCTGATATCATAGAAAAAATTCCGAGAGGAGAAATATGCCTGCACTTGTTCTTCATTGCGGTAATCAAAGAGATCGGCCGAGAAGGAGCGGAGTTGCTCTGCGAATTGGTCTCTGGTGAATTCCGTCTCGAGTCTCATCATTGACGTTTTTGATGCTCTCACTTCGTAATTAGCGTAGGAATACCGCTTGAATCTATTCATGATCTTTTCAAACTCTGTCGTATACGTTACATACCACGTGACGCCGTATAACGCCAGGATGGCAAGACACAGGTGAAGATATCGTGAGGAAAAAATTTTTTTGAACATACGCAGAGCCTTTGAGATCGTTATAGCCTCGCGCCCCCTTGCATAAGACGAAGTTTGTTCTCGACAAATACTCTATGTTCCGTTTGTGGAAATTTTTTCATGTATTGATGGTACACCGCACGGGCAAGGTCGTATTGTTTTAATTCTTGTTCATAGAGCTTGGCGAGGTCAAGATAGGCTGCTTCCATGGAGCGATCAGGCGGATAGTCGCTGTTAATCAACGCCTCGAGCGTCGCGCGAGCCAGCGACGCATTGCCCGATCTGGCCAACAGCCTGCTCACCCTCAGCTGATATTGCGGCTCCATAATGGCGAGATATTTTTTCCAATACTCAACAAAGACCTCTACGACTTTCTCGCGATCGGTATCAAGCATGAGCTTGATGGCCTGCTGATAGTGCTCCTTTCCCTCCTGGGAGCCCCCCATTCTGCTCTTTGCCTGCGCCATTTTGAGGTGCAGTTGCGGGTTATTCGCGTCGGTTTGCAGCAGCTGCTCAGCGGCCATCATCCCTTCGGCGTATCCCTCGCGCTTGCCGAGGCGGGTACGAACCGTATGTTCCAGCTTTTCTCGTTGCGCCTGCCCCTCGTACTTGAGATATTTACTCGTCGCGAGCCCGCTTAAGAATCCTCCCACGTGCGCCCAGAATGCCACGTTTTGGTGAATACCCTTGATGGCGGCGATTCCTCCCAGAAAGTCTTGGAGGAACCAGAGGCCCAGAACGATGACGGCGGGCACCTGAATAGGAAGGACGAAGAAGAACAAGAGCCTGATCTTGGAATAATAACAGCGGTAAAGATAAACCCCCATAATGCCGGAGATCGCTCCGGAGGCACCGAGGGTGGGGATCATAAGCTTGTCTCGCATAAACAGCCCGGTCATCGTGCTGTGGATGAGCCCTGCAGCGATCCCCGTAAGAAAGTAGAGGAAGAGATACGTCTTCCAGCCGACCTTATCTTCCACGAATATCCCGAAGATCCAGAGATACACGGAGTTGCCGAGTAGATGCCAAAAGCTACCGTGGAAGAACATGCTGGTGATAAGCTGCCAGGGATATGCCTCTCCGGGCTGGAGATAGAAATAGCGCCAAATCAGGAATTCGGTTTTATAGTATATTCCGTGCGTGAAGGCATAGACCAACCAGTTTATGAGTAAAAGCCCGATGGTGGCATAGGGGATTTTGTTAAGCTTGAGGTTGGTGCCGACAGGGATGAACATGCCGTATCTTTCCCTCGAGGTGACGCTCTGTGTACCCTATCATCTTTATCCGTTCCGGTCAATCGCGCAGATCATTAACAGGCTCAAGGCGGAAGGAAGGTTGGAAACAAAATAAAAACTTGGCTCCTTTCCGACCAGGTTAAATCTCAGCTCCCCTTCTTTGTCGCACGGTGAGCTCTATGGCTATCAGGCCGATAGCAAGCCTTCTCATTTCTACGAGATTGACCACCTTTTTCTTTTTAAGGAGGCTGAGCCCTTGGAGGGTCTCCTGCCAATAGAACCGGATATCCGCATCATCGAAATAGCGCAGGCCCTTGATCTCCCGCAAGACCTCAGGCGTGTACCCCCTGCGTATACAGTTATATGTCTCTCTTCTCACAAGAATCTCCGACCAAGGTACGCCTGCTCACCCAGGCTTAAAAAAGTGTAAGTTTTCAACAATGTCTCCCTCGTTCCTTCAGTGTTATAGGCCTTTTCTGGCGGCAAAGTTGAAAGCGTAAAAATAGTTCTGAAAACTTTTGTCTGAAGACTGATATAAATTTTCAAAAGCAAAATAATCAGCAAGCATTTCTCGAAGCCTTAAAAGCTCTTTGAGCCGCTTCTTATTTTTTTCATCGGCTACGGTAAAATCCAAAAGCTCCAAAGCTCTTTCAAAAGCCATTTGGCTGTATTGAGCATTTCTTTTTTCTCTCCACTTTATTGCTCTTTCCACTTCGCTCCCGACATTCGCCATTTGTTCAAAGAAAGAAAGTGAATTCCATTTCCCTGCAGCTAAATCTTTGTGTTGAACATTCATCTTTTTATCAATTATTTTCATAAATTTTTTTGTAATTGGATATCCTGAAGCAGCATATCATAAAAAAGGCAAATATCAAAAACTTCGGCCAAAATCTTTAAGAGCTGATTAATAATGGAAAGTGTAAGTTTTCAATAACATCCCTTTCATTCCTTCCTTATTTTTAAAGGGGGTAAAGGAGGGGAGCCGGGGTGACGTAGCTATTATGATGGATTGTTCAAAAAAGGGTTGACAGCAGGCAAGGAGGTGGTATATTTATGACTATTAGTCATTATATGACCATTGGTTATTAAAATGGGGACAGAGGAGAGACGGGAGAGGGAAAAGGCGGCCAGGCAGGAGGCCATTATGGCGAGCGCCAAAGAGCTCTTCTTCGCCAGGGGGTTTACTGCCACCACCATGGAGGAGATCGCCCAAAAGGCGGAGTTGAGCAAGGGTGCCCTCTATCTCTATTTCTCCAGCAAAGAGGACCTCTACGTCACCGTCTTACATGAGGGTCTCAAGATCCTTTTCGATCGGATAGAGGAGGTCTTCCAGCTGGACCTGCCCCCTGACCAGCTGATCAGGCGATTCGGGGAGGTGCGCTATCGCTATTATCTCGATTACCGGGAATACTATCGGATATTCTTCTTCCGGCAACATAGGGATGTCGATGTCGCACGGCAGCTCCTCCCCCACAAGCTGGTCCAGGAGAATCTGGAAAAGGGGATGCGTAATTTTCAACGCTTCATAGGGATCGTCCAACAAGGGATCGATCAAGGGACCTTCGCCGCGGTAGATCCCCGGAAGGCAGCAGTTGCCTTCTGGGGCGCCATCAACGGCGTCCTCTTGTTCTTTGAGGAGGAGTTGAGCAAAGAGATTATCGGCATAGATGTGGAAGAGTTGATCTACTATACCATCGATCTTTTTATAAATGCCCTGAAAAAGAGATAGGGAGGATGATGATTATGAAAACAAGGACTTATTGTTTGGCCGTCACCTTCATCTTCGTGTTGATCTCCGCCTCCTTCGGAGGTGAAGCCACAACCCCTCCTGCTGAAGGCGGGCAGGGGTCCGCTCCCCTTACCTTGAAGGAGAGCATCGGGATCGCCTTGCAGAAGAGCCCCACCATGCAGGCGGCACAAAGTGCGATCAAGGAGGCTCAATACCGGCGCCGGGGTACTGTCAGCGACTTCCTCCCCCAGGTGAGCATGCAGTACAGCTATACGAGATTAAATAAGGCGCCTTTCGTAACCATCGGCGGGACACAGGTGACGGCAGGGACCAAGGACAACTATAACTGGACGACCAGCGTCACCCAGCCTGTCTTCACCGGCGGCGCCCTGATCAATAGCTATTTATTGGCCAAGATCGGGGTGGATATCGCCAAGGTGGAGTTTGCGCAGACCAAATTCGACCTGGTACTCCAAGTAAAGGTCGCCTACTACGCGGTGTTGACGACCGAAAAAGGGCTGGAGGTGGCTGAGCAAGCGGTCGAGCAGCTGGAGTCGCACTACACGGTGGCCCAGGCCTTTTTTGATGCCGGGATCATCGCTAAGAACGACGTCCTCCAGACAGAGGTCGAACTGGCCCAAACGAGACAAGACCTCATCAGGGCCCAGCATGCCCTGGAGGTCGCGCGCGCCGTCTTCAATACGCTCCTGCGCCGACGGATCAACGAGCCGGTCAGGCTGGCGGAGGCCCTGGAGTACACTCCCATGACCATCGACATAGATCGTTTGATTGAGGAGGCCTTTCGGGAGAGACCAGAGCTCAAGCTGTCCGATCTGGGGATAAAGTCGGCCAAGAAAGAGGTAGGGATTGCTGCCAGCAGACTCTTCCCCCAGCTGAGCATTGTTTACAGTTACGAGCGTCAAGGGGATGAACCTTGGGTCGAGGGGTCGCGGTTTCAACGCATGCATGACTGGAACGTGATGGGCGTTGCCGAGTGGACCATTTGGGACTGGGGTAAGACCTGGTGGGGGGTGGGGGAAAGTAAGGCCAGGGTATTCCAGGCGGAGTGCGCCCTGGAGCAGGTCAAGGATTCGGTGCGGCTGGATGTCCAGGCGGCCTCCCTCAAAGTAACGGAGGCAAAACAAAACATCCAGGTGGCCGAGACGGCGGTGAGCCAGGCAGAGGAAAACTTCCGCATCAACGAGGAGCGCTACAAAGGGCAGGTGGCCACCTCCACCGATGTGCTGGACGCCCTGACCCTCCTGACCCAGGCCAGGACCAACTACTATAGCGCCTTGAGCGATTACAACGTGGCCAAGGCCCGACTACAAAGGGCCATCGGCGGGATGTGAGGCTCACCGCACTCTGAGGGTAACGACGGCCCTTGTTTTCTCTTCTCTTATCTGCGTTTCGATGGGCAGGAAGTGGTTGATGACCCAGAGGTTGGTGCGCAGGTGATCGGTGATGCGGGCGGTTGATATCGTTGATTCTCCCCGTGCCACGGCGAGGAAGGGGAGGATCTGATCCCCCATCCATTCGTCGAGGGCGGCCCCGGAGTTAAGCTGCCTGAGTAGGGCAGCAGCTGCCTCTTCTCCCACATCTTCCGCCCTCTTGCCGCGCGCGCCCAGGGCATTGGCGCCGAGAACCGTATTCTTTGCCAGGGCCCAGAGATCGATGCCGGAGCCGGGGGAGGCTGTCGGCCTATACTCCACCTCGATCTCGCAAGGCACGCCAGCCTTCTTCAAGCAGGCCATGGCGCTTTCTTGCTGGCGCTCAGCCACCCTCCTTTGTCTCAAGGCATCCGAGGCATGGGATCTTCCCCGAATCATCCGGATTGTTCCCCGTTCCAAAAGCTGCAGCGAGGTGAGATCGACCCTTTGCGATGCGACAGAGACCTCACCGCCGCCGCGGGGGAAATACCCCCGCTTGGTCAGCGCCACCTCTCCCGAATAGCCCATGAGCGCCAAGATTGGCAGGGTCACCTCCTGCACATAACCAATGGTCGGCGCCCAGGGGACATCGGTCCCACCCCGTATGAAGAGCAGCAGGGGGGAAAGGGCCTTGGTCGCCGGCAGCATCATGGCCTGTAAGATCAGACCGATGGCGCCGGCTGTCCCCACATCGATACGCAGGTTTCCTCCCGCAATCCGCCCGGGTTTGATGGTTACCTCCCCGGAGCCCGCGTGCAGACCCGCTACCTCGGCGTTACAGAGCGCGGCGAGGGCCTTCACCCCTGCCTCGTGTTGCGGACGTACCCCTGGGGTAGGCCTTCCCTTTCTGATATTCCGGATCCTGCACGGGGTTTCCAGATAGGCGGCGAGGGCGACGGCGGTGCGCAGGATCTGCCCACCCCCTTCGCCGTATGAACCGTCGACCTCAATCATTCATAGATCCAGCCCTGGGTGCGGTGCCTGAGCATCTCCACGAAGCTCTCCAACCGTAATCGGGTGCGGGCATCGAGAGGGGCGGGCCTGTCCCCCTCGATGGTCAAAATGGGGAGCTTTATCTCCTGGCGCAGGATGATGTCCTGGACCTGGCGAAAGCAAAAGGACTGGACGTAATGGATGAGCCCCGCGATCTCCCTCCGGCTGATCTCCTCTTTGATGTCCTTAAGCCGGGTGAAGAAGGAGTAGGGATAGGTGTAGCGGAGGTACTGTTCCACGATGTCATCGGTGGCAAAGGGCATGCTGAACTGGCGCTGCAGCTCGTTGAAGACCACCCTGGCCCCGAGTTCTTCCACGCAGTCGTAGAGATCGGTGAAGATGGGGGGGACCCCGAGATATCCCAGGCGGACGCCGTCGGCGCGGGTCCGCCGCGCCCTGGCCTCGGCGAGGAAGCGATCAACCTCCTGCTCGAAGCTATGCCAGTCGCCGTTCATGTCGCTCGTGCTCACCAGAAAGAGGTGGTTTTCCTTGGCGGTGATTACCCCGTCCTGCCACGTCAGGCGGTCTATCTCCCGGACCTTGCTCCTTACCCGATCCAGCTGCTCCTTGGCCTCCCGCACCTGGGCATCGCTCACCTTGAAGTGTTCCCTCATCCGCTCTATCTGCAGGGCCAGCAGGTAGCGGTCCCGATCATAGGGATAGGCAAAGGGGAAGATCCGCACCCCGGCCGTCTGGAGCACCTCCATGAGGGCGTGGGTGTTGCTGCAGTCCCCCTGGGTGACTGCCACCACCTCCCTGATCCCCTGTTCGAGGGTGACACCGTAGATGCCTTTGATCCACCCGCAGGTAGTTCGCGGGAAGCCCAGGGCCTCGGCCTTGGCCAGAAACGTCTCTCTCTGGGGGCTGGTGATGAAAATGTTGTTAAGGTCTACGGGGACCTTGCCGGCGGCGAAGATGATCTCCACGGGGATGGTCGTGGTAAGGCCTATCCGCTGACTTGCCCCCCCCTTCATGCCGCTGCTAACCCCTTGTCACGACGCCACAGGAGCATGTCGACGAAGGCCTCCAGCAGGGTCTGGATCCGGCTTTCCACGTCCTGTTCGTCCAGCGTCAGGGTGAGGACGGGGATGTGGTGGTCTTTGCTCACCTGCTTGAGGACGGCGGCGGCGGTGGTCTCAGGCATGCAGGCAAAGGGCATGAGGTGGACGACCCCGTCATAGCCCTGCCGGGCCCTGATGATGGCCTCCCCGACGGAGGTGTTGCACTCCCCCCCCACATCGTACCCGAGATATTCCTCGGATGCCTGATAGAAGCTCTCCCGTTCTCGCTTGTGCTCCCTTCCCAGCCCGAGGCTGCGGTTGATATGGGTGCTAAACCAGGAGCTCCTGGTCACCGTCACCCCCAGCTCCCCGAGGCGCTGTTCCACCCCGCCGTTGATCTCCGGGTCCATGACCGTATAGAGCTCACCCACGATGGCCACCCTGAGGGGCCGGCGCCCCGGCTCCTGCTCGGTTTCGTTAATAATGCGCCCCCCTTCCCGCACGGCCTCCTTGATTGCCTTCCCCCCCCTGGCGTCGTCGAGTATGCGCAGCGCGTGTTGCAGGTTGCGTTGGGTGCGCCCTCTGATTACCTCGTGGGCACGCACCTGCATGGCCAGCTTTTCTAAATGTTCGGTGGCCAACATCTTGCGCCACCCGATATAGAGGGCATAGGGAAAGGTGAGGTAGTTCCGGGGGGTGAGTTCCTTGCGCAGGAGCTTGGTCTCTTCGTGATTTTTTATAAACGCCGCCCACGTCAGCCGCGAGGGGATGGTGAGCCACCGATAGTTGAGCCCCAAGTCCGTCAGGATAACCTGGTGGACCAGGTCATAGAGCCCGAGCCGGCAGGGAGGGCCGCTGCCCACCATGACGATGGTATCGGCGCCCCTCTGCAGGGCTTCGATGAAATTGCCCAGGATTACCTTGAAGGGCAGACAGATGCACTCATTGGAGTTCTTCACCCCCAGGGCCAGGGTCTTTCGACTGGTCATGGGGGGGACGAGGTAGGGGATCCCGGCGGTTTCGGCAATGGCCTTGCAGAAGATATGCATGGTGCCGAGGCGGGGAAAGGTAACCCTCATTACATCTCATCCTGTGGCGGCTTTCCCCTTCTTGGTCTTGTTGAGCTGGTATTGCTCCCAGGCGGCGTCGGCCAGGGGCTTGAACTGGCGGGAATACTCGTCTATCTGGTCCGCCAACTCGGTAAAGAGCACCTCGGCGTCAGGATGGGTAAAGCGGCAGGCGTGGTTGAGGGCTATATCCCTCCCCTGCGCCGGCTCATCGATGAGCATACAAGGACGGAAGGGGTTGTCGTTCAGGGGGTGGCGGGAACGGATCTCTTTAAAGAGGGGGGAGTTGAGCGTTTCCAAGAGGCTTTTTTCCTTGATATTGTCCGACGCGAAGTGGCAGAAGACGCACGGCTCGACATCCCCGCTGGCGGTGATGTGCAGATACTTCCTCCCGCCGGCGATACAGCCGTTGGTCAGGTGCCCGTCGTTCCAGAAGTCTACAAAAAGCATCGGCTCGGTGGCGCGGAAGTGCTGGAACCGCTGCCTCATATAGTCGCGCTGTTCCGGGGTGGACATCAGCTCCATGTTCGGCGTCTTTCCGACCGGCACATAGTGAAAGTTCCACAGCAGGATGCACCCCTTCTCCACGAGGAAATCGATGAACTCGTCGCTCCCCAGCACCTCGGTATTCTCCCGGGTCTGGGTGGTGGATACGGCGAACAAGAGGCCGGCCTTTCGGAGCATATCCATCACCTTCATGCAGTTCTGAAAGTGTCCTTTGCCCCTTCTCTTATCGGTCTGCTCCTCCATACCCTCCAGGCTGATGGAGGGGATGGCGTTGCCCAACGCCGCGAGCTTGTCAACTACCCCTTGATCGATCTGCCGGGCATTGGTGTAGATCTGGAAGCAGACATCACTATGTTTCTCAAAGAGTGAGAAGAGGTCCTTGCGCAGAAAGGGTTCTCCGCCGGTAAAGAGAATGAGGTAGATCCCCATTTCCTTTGCCTCGGTAATGACCCGATCTATGACCTCGAGAGGAAGGTCATTATCGCGAGGGTAGTATGCTGAATAACAGCCGTAGCAGTTCAAGTCACAGCGCATGGTGGGACTGATGAGCAGCGTATCAGGAGGATAGGTGCCCGTGCGCTCCTCAAACTCCTTGCGCTTGTTGGTACCGGTGAGGAGCTGGTTGATGATGAAGTTCTGGATTATCTTATTGCGGTGCAGCGCATTGGCTTGCTTCGACACCCTCCTGGCTATCTGCAAACCGGGATGTCCCTCGCGAAAGAGCCCTCGTATCCAACGGATCTTTTCCTTGTACGATCCCTTTTGTGGAATTATCTCCGCCAGATAGGTGATCTTGACGAGCTGTTCATCGGATATACTGGCCAGCAACAACAGGGCTGTGGATGCGAACTTGACCAGCGTATAGTCCCTTATCTTATCATAGGCTCCCATAGTTCCTCCAAAAAAACTCCTGCAGAAATGTCCGGCAGACCAACCACGTATCCCTCACCGGCCGGAAGTGGCTCGATGGTCTTCCATCGATATAATGCGTGGTAACCTTTATTTCTACCACAGGGTGCCCTCTTTTGCAAGCCTTAATGAGGAGCTCCAGCTCCCCCTCATATCCCGCAGCCCGCAGCGGCAGCCCTTGCAGGACCTCGGCCTTGATGAGGCGATAGCCGGACTGGGTGTCGGTGAGGGGGGTGCCGAGCAGTTTGGATACGGCCTTGACACCAAGCTGATTCCAAAACCTCCTCAGCCAGCTCATCGCATTGAACTCCCCTGCCCGGGAGCCGATGATGATATCACCCCTTCCCTCCTCATAGGCGCGGATAAAAAAGGGGATATAGGAGGAATCATGCTGGCCATCGGCGTCCATGGTGATTATGGCTTCGTATCCCTGATTGAGGAGAAACCAGAAACCGGTGCGCAGCGCCGCCCCTTTCCCCCTATTTATCGGGTGCCTCAATACCTGAGCCCCGGCATCCAGGGCGATCTCGGCAGTGGCATCCGTTGAACCGTCGTCTACCACCAGGATTGCCAAGGCATAGCCCTTGATACCCTCGATCACTCCCCGGAGGCTCTCCGAGGCATTGTAGGCGGGGATGAGGATTGCTATCTTATCTCGGACCTTCATCTCCTCTTGAGAAACCTCCGCAGGTCCTTATCCCAGAGGAGAGAAAAGAGGGTGAGGAACCCACCCATGATCGGCATCGGATCGTCGCAGGAGAGGATGTCGTCGTGCGTTCCCCGGAATCGAAAGAAGCTCGGTTTAAGACGAAACCTCTTGGGATTTTGGAAAAAGTGGAGGATGTCCCCGGGCAGAAGCCATCGGCACCGGACTCCAACCTTATATTCCACTACAGGCTCAAACTCCTCCCCCATGGCCATCTTGTAGAGGAGGTAGGGAAAATCCACCCCTGCGTGGATGGCCAGGGCAAGGGACCCCCAGAAGCGGGGGTTGAGCTCCATCAGCTTGGGCTCGTTGTCCCGCGGATCCACCTTAAACTCCACCATGGCGACGCCATGCCAATCCAGGGATTGCAACAGCCGGATGCCGAGCTCCTCGATCCGGGGATGGCGCACGCTCTCCCGCAGCGTGCTCGGGCCACCGGTGATCGGATATTCCCTCAGCCTTCGGTGCACGAAGAGGGCCTTTACTTGACCACCTTTGCCCAGGAGGGCGGAAACGCCAAACGCCTCCCCCTCACGGGGAATGCGTTCCTGGATCAGGGGGAAGGGGAATTGGCTGTGGACCTTGCGATATGCGTCGGGGAGCTCCTCCTCACGCTCCACATAGGCGATGCCGAAAGACCCTGAGCTTACGCGCGGCTTGATGACCCACGGCGGGGGAATGGCGTCTTTGACGGTATGGAGGCTTGCCAGATCCTCCACCCACACGGTTCTGGGCATGGGGATCCCTGCTCGGGAGGCGTGCTGCAACAGCCACCCTTTGTCCCGGACCCTAACGATTGCCTGGTAGGGTGGGAGGGGTAACCGGGCCACGGGTGCAAACTCCTCTCTGTGTTGCGCAAGAAGCAGGAGGGTCTCCTCCTCCATGGGCATCACGAGGTCGTAATGTATATCTCTCAGTTCCCGACGGAGAAAGCTGAGAAAGGCCTCGGGGTGCCGGTGCACCGAGGGGTACACCACCCTCCGGCTGCAGTATTTGGAGAAGAGGGAGGCGGCCACCCGGGAGCTCTCTCCGACAGTCACCTCCACCCCCCTTTTGCCGAGGGAGCGGACTGCCGCCAAGGTCTTTCTCCAATGGCCGTCCGTAACGAAGACCCTCGACATCACATATCCCTCATGCGCATCATCGCCGGCTGTGCAGAATAGGTAAGGACCCTTTCCTTGACAATGGGAAAACGCCATTATATAAAGAGGCGGAGAGATCTACAAATGAAAAAGTTTATCCTCGGGATTTTTATCGGAGTCCTGCTGATAGTTCTCTTCACCTACCTGGGGGGAGGGGCCGCCTTGAAGATCGCGGGGAAGAAGACCATCGAAATAGGAGAGCGGGTTGAGGTCTATGAGAAGGCTCTCAAAGATGTCACCGAGGGCATCCTGAAGGAGAAAAGGAAGTAAACAAAGGGCTCGATAAGGGAAAAGGAATCAAGAAACGCTGTTGTCCTAATAGGTTATAGAAAATCCCTGCAAATCCCCTGTATACTCCTCCCGGTGCGTCGTTACCTTTTCCACCCGCGCCCCAGAGGGGCCGTGATGACACCAGCGGATGAGGGCCTCTACCTTATCCCGCTCCCCCTCCAGAAGGCATTCCACACTGCCGTCCCGCATGTTGCGCACCCACCCCGTCACCCCAAGCTCCTGGGCCTTCTGCCGGGTGGCATATCGGTAATTTACCCCCTGCACCAACCCCTCTATGCGCACTCTGGCCTTTACCTTTTCCATCGGCACACCCAGCATGACTCCGCCAGGGCCGGAGCATACGAGAAGGTGTTGACCTATCGCCTCTTCCACCGCAGCAGATACGCTACATTGTCCAGGACAGCGGTGAAGAAGTAGTTCTTCACCTCAAAGCCCTTGGGCATCTGGATCTGGGCCGGGGTGAAGTTGAGGACCCCCTTAATCGTGGTTTGCGCAATCAGATCGGCAACCTTCTGGGCCTCGGAGGCGGGCGTGGTGATCATAGCAATATCTATCCGCCGATCCTTGGCCACCTCTTTCAGCCGATCAGGGTGCAGGATCTCCACAGGCTTGCCGGTCCTTTCCGAGACCCTCCCTGCTACCTCCGCGGGGTTCAGGTCAAAGGCGGCGACGATTTTATAGTTGTTCTTAAAAAATTCCTTATAGAGGAGGAGAGAAGCCCCCAAATTGCCGATGCCTATAATGGCCACACGCCACTCCCGATTCAGCCCCAAGATGGTTTTGATGTTATCGGCGAGGTCCTTAATATAGTAGCCGACCCCCCGGATTCCGAATTCCCCAAAATAGGCAAGATCCTTGCGCACCTGGGCGGCGTTCACGCCGCAGGAGCGCGCCAGATTGGCTGAGGAGACCACGACCTCGCCGTTTTTCTCCAGTACCTCGAGGTGGTGGACGTAGGTGGAAAGCCTCCTGATGGTGGCTTCTGGAACCTTCGAGAATTTCAAGCTCTCATCCTCCTATGTGAAAAGTTTCTTTTTGTTTGCTCTTTATAAATCTTACGGGGGAAAAAGGCAAGGGGAAAAATTATTTTTTCACAAAAAAATGGGTGGTCACCGTTTTTCTATGGTAATCTCCTTTTTTATCCTCTCTACATCCTTCTTTTTGCAGAGCGCTGTGCCGGGAATCATCACCGCCGCCGTCCCCGCAGCGGCGGCCAGGATCAGGCTCTCGCGAAAACTCTTCTTTTTGGTTAAGGCGTAGATGAACCCGGCTAGGGCGGAATCCCCTGCCCCCACCTGACTAACGACCTGAACCTGAGGGGGAATCGCCCAATAGGCCTCATCTTTTGTTACCCCTAAGAGCCCCTTCGCCCCCATCGATATGATGACTATCTCGATCCCCCCTTCTAAGATGTGGCGGGCCCTCGGCAAGAGGTCATCGATTTCCATCGATTTAACCCCCGTGAGGCGCTGAAATTCATGTATATTGGGCTTGATGATAAAGGGTTGTGCTTTACACGCATGCCGCAGGAGTTCTTCATCCGCGTCCAGGGCTACCCGTATCCCCTTCCCTTTGAGTGTGGTGATGATCTGGGCGTAGATGTTATGGTTTACCCCCGGCGGGACGCTCCCACTGACGACCACAAATGCGGCGTCGCGCCCAAGAGAGCGGATCCTTTGAAAGAAGAGGCCGATCTCCGCAGGGGTTATCCGCGGTCCGGCGGCGTTGAGCATGATCTGCGTCTTGTCCCTCCGCTTGGAGAGGATGATGTTGGTCCTCGTTTCCCCCCCGATCCGGGTGAAATCGCAGAGCACCCCCTCGTTGATCAATCGCCCCTCCAGCTCCAAGCCATCGTATCCTCCAATAAACCCCAGGGCGGTGCTCTTCCCGCCCAACTCCTCGATCACCCGCGAGCAGTCGATCCCCTTGCCCCCTGCATACCTCGCCTCTCTCAAGATCCTGTTGGCGTCGTCAACGACAAGGCCGTCCACCTCCATGGTCCTGTCCAAGGCCGGGTTTAACGTGATGGTATAGATCATTGCCTCATCTCCTGAGCCTTGCCCGCCGTGCCGAAGCGTGTAGCCACAGAGTATAAAGCAAAAACATCCCCTCGCACAATACTAATTGTGCCCTTGCCCCATTGCATAGGGTTTTATATACTCGGTTTATGAGACCCATCGTCGCCATCGTAGGCAGACCCAATGTGGGCAAGTCCACTCTGTTCAATCGCCTCGTGGGCTTTCGCAAGGCCATTGTGGAGTCCATTCCCGGTGTGACCCGTGATCTCAACTACGCCGATGTGAATAGGTTTGAAAGACCCCTCACCTTCATCGATACGGGGGGGTTCGAGCCGGCTGCCCAGGATGAACTCTTGCTCCAGATGGCCGAACAGTGCCGTCTGGCCGTGGAGGAGGCGGATTGCATTATCTTTCTTTTGGACGGGAAGGAGGGTCTGACCCCATCAGACCGCGAGATCGCCGGCCTCTTGCGCGAGAGGGGTAAAAAGGTTCTTTACGCGGTCAACAAGATCGATGGCCCCACGCACGAGGGGAGGATCTACGACTTCTATGGCCTGGGTGTCGAGACCCTCTATCCCATATCGGCCCAACACAACTACGGTATCGAGCAATTGATCGAGGCCGTCATCGGGATCCTTCCTGCACCTGCTTCCGAGGAGGAGCGTGAGCCAGGTGACGTCAGGATAGCCGTGGTGGGCAGGCCCAATGTGGGCAAATCCTCCCTCATCAACCGTATCCTGGGGTATGACCGCGTCATCGTCCATGAGGCCCCGGGGACCACGAGAGATGCCATCGACACACCCTTCAGCGTCGGTGAACAAAGCTACGTCCTCGTGGACACGGCCGGGATCAGGCGCAAGGGCAGGATCAGCCTGCTGCTGGAGAAGTACAGTGTGGTGGAGGCGATCAAGAGCATCGAACGGGCCGATGTGGCCCTGCTCGTCCTCGATGCCCAAGAGGGGGCCCCTGACCAGGACGCCCGCATCGGCGGCCTGATCCACGACAAGGGCAAGGGCGGGGTCATCGTGGTGAACAAGTGGGACCTCGTAGGGGAGGGGGTTGCCACCACCGCCTATGCCGAAGGGGTGCGGGAGCAGCTGTGGTTTCTCGACTATGCTCCCCTCATCTTTACCTCAGCCGTCACCGGTCATGGGGTTGACCGTATCTTCAAGGTAGTGGAGGGGGTGATGGCTCAGCGGGACAATAGGATACCGACCCCCCAGCTTAACCGCTGGCTTCAGGAAGTTACGGAATCTCATCCCCCCCCGCTCTGTCGTAAAAAGCGGGTAAAACTCTCCTATCTGACGCAGGTTTCCACCCGCCCCCCCACCTTCGCCATATTCACCAATCACCCGGCGGGTGTCAAGTTTTCCTATCGGAGGTATCTGAGCAACCAGTTGAGGGAGAGATTCGGCTTTTATGGCAACCCGATCCGTCTGATCTTCAGGCGAAAATAGACGGCGACGCCGCAATGATCGATTGCCGCTGAGCAGGGAAATTAAGAAGGACCTCAAACACTGTTGCCGGGTGACGCTATAGGAATGGGGGAAACGCCCCCTCTCCCAGCGCATGGTGGAGATCCTACCGGCGCCCTTTACAGGATACTTCTGATAAAGCGCTCACGGCAGGGAGAGGATATCCGCCTCCTTCTCCGTGATGGCGATGGTGTGTTCAAAATGTGCCGAGAGGCGCCTGTCGGCAGTGACGACTGTCCAGCCATCATCCAAGACCTTCACTTCCCAGGTGCCCACATTGATCATCGGCTCGATCGCCAGCACCATGCCGGGCCGCAGGCGCGGCCCGGCATGGGGAGGACCGAAATTGGGCACCTGGGGATCCTCATGAAGGTTACGGCCTATCCCGTGCCCCACAAAGTCCCGCACCACAGAAAAACCATGCGATTCCACCCATGACTGGATGGCATAGGAGATGTCGAGGAGGCGATTGCCGTCCCTGGCCTGCTCGATACCCTTGGCAAGGGCCTGTCGTGATACCTCCAGGAGCCTGACTGCCTCCTTGCTCACCTTTCCCACGGGGACGGTAATGGCCGCATCCCCATAATATTCGTTGAGAAAGGCCCCCACATCCAGGCTGACGATCTCCCCCTGTTTCAATTGGCGGCTGACGGGGATGCCATGGACCACCTCCTCGTCGATGGAGACGCACAAGGTGGCCGGGTATCCCCGGTATCCTTTGAAGGCAGGTGTGGCCCCTGCTGTTCTGATCAAGCGCTCCGCCAGGTGATCCAGCTCCTTGGTGGTGACGCCGGGTTTGATCGCATCACTCAGCCTTTGCAGGACTTGCGCAACCAGGCGGTTGCTCTCGCGCATGATCTCGATCTCTTTGGGGGTCCTAATATGGATCATCTCTTAGTCATTTCTCATGGCATCGCATGATACGCGAATGATGGAGATATGCTTTCTCCCTCGTCCCGAGAAGAGAGAAGATGGTGATTTCTTTATTCTCGGCAGACTATAGACGAAAGCCCTTTGGCAAGTCAACGTCAGGCATCCTGCCGGGGAGTCGAAGGGTTGACTCCCCATCCCTTTTTCCTTATAGTTATAGTCCCTTCACAGGAAAGAAACCATGGGGAGAAATCTCGTTGAGAAGATCATAGCATCCCACCTGCAATCAGGGGAGATGGAGCCGGGCCGGGAGATCGCCATCTCCATAGATCAGACCTTGACCCAGGACGCTACAGGCACCCTTGCGTACCTGGAGCTGGAGGCCATGGGGATCGAGGGGGTCGCCACCGAGTTGTCGGTCAGCTACGTCGATCACACTACGCTGCAAACGGGGTATGAGAATGCCGACGACCACCTCTACCTGAGGACAATCGCTGCGCGGCACGGGATCTTCTTCTCCCCGCCGGGCAACGGCATCTGCCACCAGGTCCATCTGGAGCGGTTCGGAGTGCCGGGTAAAACGTTGCTCGGTTCCGACAGCCACACCCCCACGGCAGGAGGCCTGGGGATGCTGGCCATCGGGGCCGGGGGGCTCGATGTGGCCCTGGCCATGGCGGGGAGGCCCTTTTTCCTCTTCATGCCCGAGGTCGTCAGGATCGATCTGAGCGGCCGCCTTTCGCCCTGGGTGTCGGCAAAAGACGTGATCCTGGAGATCTTAAGAAGGCTCTCTGTCCAGGGAGGGGTGGGGAAGGTCCTCGAATATGGAGGGGCGGGAGTGAAGGGCTTGAGCGTCCCTGAGCGCAGCACCATCACCAATATGGGAGCGGAGCTCGGGGCCACCTCATCCATCTTCCCCAGCGACGAGGAGACCCGGCGGTTTCTCCAAGCCCAGGGGCGCGAGGGCACGTGGACACCTTTGGAAGCCGATGGCGACGCCCGCTACGCCGGGGGGCTCTCCATCGACCTGGCCCGGCTAGAGCCCCTGCTGGCGCTGCCCCACAGTCCCGATCACGTCCGACCAATCCAGGAAAGCGCAGGGGTTCAGGTACACCAGGTAATCATCGGCAGTTGCACCAATTCCTCATATGAGGATCTCGCGCGCGTCGCCGAGGTCTTGAAGGGGAAGCGGGTCCATCCGGCGGTGGATCTCGTCATCGCGCCGGGTTCTCACCAGGTGCTGCAGCTCTTGGCACGCAAAGGGGCGTTGGCCCACCTCATCGCCTCGGGGGCGCGGGTCCTGGAATCCGCCTGCGGCCCCTGCATCGGTATGGGGCAGGCTCCTCCGTCAGGGGGGGTGAGTATCCGTACCTTCAACCGAAACTTCAGGGGGCGCAGCGGGACCCCCGATGCCGAGATCTACCTGTGCAGCCCTGAGACGGCGGTTGCCTCTGCCCTGACCGGCGAGATTACAGACCCCCGCACCCTGGGGGACGAGATCCGGGTCCCCCGGCCCAAGCGGTTTTTTGAGGGGGCGGATCTGATCATCCCACCACCACCGCACCCGGAAAGGGTCCAGGTCATACGGGGCCCCAATATCCGGCCGCTGCCGGAGTTCCCCGCCTTGCCCCAGCAGATAGCAGGAGAGGTGCTCATCAAGGTGGGGGATGATATCACCACCGACGCAATCCTGCCGGCGGGCGCGCGGATCCTGCCGCTGCGCTCCAACATCCCCGCCATCGCCGAATTCACCTTTTGCGGGCTTGATCCCTGCTTCGCCGCCAGGGCCAGGGAGAAGGGGGGGGGCATCATCGTGGGCAAGGACAACTATGGCCAGGGGTCCAGCCGCGAGCATGCGGCGCTGGCGCCGCGGTACCTGGGGGTGAGGGCGGTGGTTGCCGTCAGCTTCGCCCGCATCCACCTGGCCAACCTGATCAACTTCGGGGTCGTCCCCCTCCTGTTCGCGAGCCCGGAGGACTATGAGCGCATCGATCAAGGGGATCAGGCCAGGATCCTGTTGAACGATTTGATTGGTGAGATCCTGCTCCAGGATGAGACCAAGGGGCAGACCATTCCCCTGACCCATCGCCTCCGCCCCCGGGAGATCACAATTCTCCGGGCAGGCGGTGCCCTCAACCTGGTCAAGGAGGAGGGGGATGCATCGCAACGGCGTCGATAGATCGCAAGAAGGTGTCCCCCTCTGTCATCCGTTTAGGGATTAGCTCCTGCCTGCTCGGGGAGCAGGTCCGCTGGGACGGCGGGCACAAACTGGATCGGTTTCTCACCGATCAGCTGGGGCGCTTTGTCCGGTATTACCCTGTCTGTCCTGAGGTGGAATGCGGGTTCGGGGTCCCCCGGGAGCCCCTCTGCCTGGCGGGTGATCCCCATGTCCCGCGGCTTGTCACCTCGCGCACCAAGCAGGATCATACCGCGCGTATGCTCCACTGGGCGCGCCGGCGGGTGAGGGAGCTGGAAGGGGCGGAGCTGTGCGGCTTTATCTTTAAGGGGAAATCGCCGAGCTGCGGCACGGAGCGGGTGCGGGTCTACAACGCCAAGGGGGTGGGCATCTTCGCCAGGGTTTTTATGGAATACTTCCCGCTCATCCCGGTTGAGGATGACGGACGCCTCCATGATCCTCCGTTCCGTGAAAACTTCATCGAGCGCGTCTTCGTCATGAAACGGTGGCGGGATGCCTTGCGGCATCACAGGCGGAGCCGCGGCGACTTGGTGCGGTTTCACGCCGGGCACAAGCTGTTGATCCTCTCCCATAGCCCCCGGCATCACCGGATCATGGGGCATCTCGTGGCCCAGGCCACGCCGATCAGCGCGCTCTATGACGAGTATCAAAGGCTGCTCATGGAGGCCTTGCGCCTCAAGGCCACGCCGGCGAAACATGTCCGTGTCCTGCAGCACATCATAAAGTATTGCGAAAAGCAGCTCTCCCCCGATGCCAAGGGGGAGTTGCTTGAGATCGTCGACTACTATCGCCAGGGGCATGTCCCCCTCCTCGTTCCAATAACCCTCATCAATCACTACGTACGCCTCTACGATCTCGCCTACCTCAAGGAACAGCACTACCTGCACCCCCCGAGGTTGCAACTCCAGGTGAGCGGCCTCCTCTAAACTGTCAGCTACCAGCGCATCCGTTATGCTCCAGGTTATTGCCTCTCGAGTATGTCCCAGGACGCCTTGCGCAAAGGCGCGGCGAGGTCCTATAAGGGGCAGAGGGGATTGATCAGGGCGCGGGCGCCGATTATGCCAAAAATGATGACAAAAATTGTCACTATCATCACCTTCCCCCTTCTTGTTGTAATAAAAACCCTTTAATATTAAATAGTTAATATCTTGGCATCTTAGCACGCTTCTTGCACAATTATTGGCATGAAGATACGGAAATCCATAGAAAAACATAACTATCGGCAAGGAGGTGCTGTCATGATCCGCAAAGAGCAATTTAAGGTTACTGCCATTGATGTCTACAGGGGCGCCATATTGGGGTTGATGGGCGTATTCTATGTGTTCCTGGCCTTCTTGATGTTCATATAAGGTGTGAGCGCCGCTCGGGCGCGGAGCGTTGCCCCTGGTAACGGGGGCCGCCCTCCGCTGCCCGTGAACCTGATATCCCCCCTATAGTCCCGCCGCTGGTGTGACTACAGGGGGGACAGTTTTATGACGAAAGGGGGCAGGCGGTATGAAGGGGGGAAACGGGGAATATGCCCTCAGGTGGGATTACTTGATGTCCGGTGAAGATAAATGCCATGGCGGGTTGCCCTCGGCGGCGGAGGCCAAGAAGCGCTTCCACTGGCAGGCCCTGCCCCCCCCCTGCAAAACGCCTCCGGAACAACTCTCGTGGATCTACCTGGTTATCCCGCCATGGGCAGGCAAAGATGCTGAGGAAACAGAGGGCTGGCTGACCATCTGCGATAGGTGTAAGCTGCAGATCGATTTCTTTGCGAAGAGCGATTGAAGGGCACGATAAAGGGTTGTACAGGGGCGCGCTGTGCCTTGATCCTGGTGGCCGATATATACCTGTTAGCGGGGGACAAAAAGGTGCGCCTTGCTGTATCATCCCACTTGTGGGGACCTGCCATCCACTAATCCCCGTAAGAGACAGGGGCGTGTTGTAATCCATATCCCGATACCATTTTAAAACGCTTGACAAGCAGCATCGAATTACGTACCATCGGCTCACAAACGGCGGCTTCACATCACGATTTTTTTATCATGACGGCGGGCGCTGAAATACCAGGCAAAAAGACAGGAGGTACAAAGATGAAGAGCAGATGGAGTTTGGCGGCATTAATGATTCTGGGAGGGCTAGTGGCGGTGTCATTGGCACTTTCCCCGTCGGCGGCATTGGCGAAAGAGTTCAAATATGCCGGGCCACCTGCCTTCACCGTCACCTATCCGGATACATGGACGCAGCAGTCCGCAAACCCCAACAAGGAGATATTTCTAGAGACAAAACAGTCGGGCGCCCTACCCACTATGGAGATTGGCTGCTTTAATCCCCCCGCGGGCACGACTGTGGCGAACCTCGGGGCACTGCACAAAAAGAGGATAACAAAGATATATGCGACGATTGTTACCGTCACCTCGGATAAGCCGGCAACCCTGAAGGATGGGACCCCGTGCAATGAAGTAATCTTGACATGGATGTATGAGGGGTGGCTGAATTTGCAGACTAACATTGTGTCGACCATAAAGGACGGCAAGGTAGTATATGTGTCGGTCAGCCAAGACCCGGGTGCGCCCCTGTGGGATGCTGGCCGCAGCCTGACGCTTAAAAAATAAGGGATTAAGACGACCAACGGTATAATGGAATCAGCCATTGAGGGCCTGTTGAAAAGCACCTTTTTCAACAGGCCCTCAGTGTTTTCCCGATGCAAGGAAGGGGACCAGGGGGTCCCTTTGTGTTTTGCGTAAAACCATGAGAATGAGGGTGTCCGCGAATCCTTTGCAAAACGCCGCCGGAAGAGTTCTCATGGATCTATCTAGTTATTCCGCCATGGGCAAGCAAGGACGTGGAGGAGATAGAGGGCTGGCTGATACAGATCGATGTCCTTGCGGGAAAGACAGTGAAGGGTACGATGGCGCGTTGCAGGGAGGGGAGAAAAGGTGCGCCGTGATCCCCTGTGGTCCTGGTACCACGGAAAGACGGGGACTGGCGGCTGCGTCAACCCTCACCTGATATCCAATAACCCCCAGAATGAGTCAACACCCTTGTTTTAATCCATATCCGGTTACCATTATGGTCGCAGTGCCAGCTAAACCTTTTTATATGCATGGTGTCTAATATGATAGAGCCAACCATGGGAGGCAAGGACCACGCACTAGTGGAGCAGGCCCTGGCAGGTGACAAGGGGCCTTTGAGGACCAGGTCAGGAGATATGAAAAGCCGATCTATTTTTAAAACGCTTGACAAACAAGGTCGAATTGCGTAGAATTCTCTCCACATAAACAGCGCCTTCTTATCATGGGTTTTTTATCATGGGCGGAGACGCTGAAATACTATGAAGAAAGATGGGAGGGTACAAAAATGAAGAACAGATGGAGCATCGCGGCATTATTGGTTCTGGCAGGGGTATTGGCGGTGACAGTGGCATTCGCGCCGTCGGCGGCGCTGGCGAAGGAGTACAAATATGCCGGGCCACCTGCCTTCACCGTAACCTATCCAGGTTTGTATGCGCAGGATCCCGAAAACCCCAACAAGGTATTGTTCCGGACAAAACAGGATGGCAGCCTCCCCATTATGGAGATTAACTGCCTCGATCCCGTAGGCGCGGACGGGACGACGAAGGTTACCATGGCGAACGTGGTGAAAGAGTACGCAAAGAAGATAGAGAAGTCACAGCAGACGCAGGTTACCGTCGCCTCGCAAAATCCGATAACCCTGAAGGACGGTACCCCGGCGGTCGAAGGGGTATGTACCTGGCTGTATCAGGGGTTTCTGAATCTGCAGAGCAGCGTCGTGACGACTATAAAGGATGGCAAGTGGGTATATGTGGTGATTCACCAGAACCCCGGCGCTCCCATGTGGGATGCTCCCAAAAGCCTGACCTTTAAAAAATAAGGGAATAAGACGATCAACGGTATAATGGAGTCAGCCATTGAGGGCCTGTTGAAAAGCACCTTTTTCAACAGGCCCTCAATACTTATCCGGATGTAAAACTTACGAGATTCTATCTCAGGGGATAGGGATGCCCACTCAGGGTAAGGGGGGGAGGAGGCTCAAGGGCGCAAGGCAGGGACCAGGGGGTCCCATTTGTTTTGCGTAAAGCCCTGGGCATGAGGGTGGTTGTAGCGAATCCATTACAGTGACGCCAGGGGGGAGGGGGGAATGACGTGGACCTATAAAGAAGAATCCCGGCGATGGCTCGTGCAGGCACAGGATGAGTTTGCCGATGCAGACGAGCTGAGAAGGCGCAATCGGTTCTACCTGGCCCTGTTTCACTTCCAGCAGGCAGCGGAGAAGGCCTTAAAGGCATATCTCTATCTGACGATGCGATCCAGGGAGGAGGTCTTCACCACTCATTCCCTCGAAGACCTGTTGCAGAAGGTGCGTGCCCTGGACCGGGATTTTAGGGGGGTCAAGGCAGCGAAAAAGCTCGATGAGTACGCCATCCGGTCGCGCTATCCCGACAGCCTGCCCGGCAGAATACCCTCGCGGTACTTCGACGATCCCGAGGAGGCCGAGGAGGCCATGCGCCTCGCCAAGGGGGTGGTCGAGCTGGTGGAGCGAAAGATAGAGGAGATAGCCCCATGATTGACAAGTGAGGATAGCGGCGCCATCAGTGACAAAAATTGTCACTCGCCCCGGATAAAAACCCTCTTTTATAACGAAACCATAGCAATTCCAACTAGTTCCCACGATCCGTTCCCGAGCACATTTTTTGCATATACCATGGAGAGGCTGCCGAAGGCATGGCGCCGGAGGAAGGATTCCCATGGCAGAGACCATCGTTCTCCTTATCATCCTTGTCGCCCTGTGGAGCATTCCCGGGTCAAAAGCTCGGGGACAGGGCTGAGAGGTTCGGTTTCGAATCGCTGCGCACCAGAAACAGAGGCTGGCCTTCGCAGCGGCACGGGGGCAGGGGGATCGCCCATGGCCTTTACTTTTGGTGATACATCACGTAAGATAACCATGTTCTGTACCGGCGCCGGTGGTCGGGGCAGGAGCAGGAAAGGCTGGGAAGAGAAGTGTTATAATCAGTGCGTAACGGCGCGGCCTTGAAGGGGAACAGCACATGAAGCTGAGGGGCGGGGAGGAGCATAACGGCAAAGTTTTTCCAGGGGCAAAGGTGCCCCCTTTTTTTTGATGAAATAAGGCAACTGCTCGATGTTATTCTATCGCAACCGCAAGGGAAATAATGCAAAGAAAGGCGATTGCTGATGCTGAAAAATACCCCCAAGAGTCTTTTTCACATGGTGGTCCTGCTCGTCTCGCGGATCATCCATTTTTTGACCAGTGATATCTGGAAGATCCAGCAGCGGGATTTCTCGCGGGCAACGTGGCTTTTGATCAGGCAGGTGCGGATACTCATCGTGGCATTGCGCGGTCTCGCCGAGGACCAGATCCAGCTTCGGGCATCTGCCCTGACCTTTAATGCCCTGCTTTCCATCGTCCCGCTGGCCGCCGTCGTCTTTGGCATTGCAAAGGGCTTCGGCCTTGACAAGGCGCTGGAACGATACCTCGTAGAGGACTTGCAGATGCACGGTGAGGTTATTAACCGGATCATCGATTTTTCCCGCTCTCTTCTGGAGACCACCAAGGGCGGCCTCATCGCCGGCATCGGCGTGATCTTGCTGTTTTGGACGATCATCAGGGTGCTCGCGAACATTGAAAGCTCATTCAATGACATCTGGGGGATCAGTAAGGCCAGAACCCTGGTGAGGAAGATCAGCGATTACCTTTCATTCATGCTCGTCTGCCCGTTTCTATTCGTGATGTCGAGCACCGTTACCGTCGTGCTATCCAGCCAATTCAGTCTAGCAGCCCAAAAAATCTGGCTGCTGGGAGCCTTGAGCCCCGCCTTCTTCCTTCTGTTGAAGCTCGCACCGCTCTTTTTGCTCTGGCTCATGTTTACCTTCATCTATATCTTTATGCCCAACACCAAGGTCACCTTCAAATCGGGTGCCCTGGCAGGAGGCATTGCCGCGGTGCTCTTTCAATTCTTCCAAGTGTTGTATATCGACTCCCAGATATGGATTGCCAAGTACAATGCCATTTACGGGAGCTTTGCCGCTCTGCCGCTCTTTTTGGTGTGGCTGCAGATGAGCTGGCTCATCGTGCTCCTCGGTGCCGAGTACTCTTTTGCGCAGCAAAACGTCGAGACATACGAATTCGAGCACGCCTATCACGATGTGAGCTATTCTTTCAAAAAACTCCTGAGCCTGCGGATTGCGCACGCGCTGGTGCGCAATTTCTCTCGAGGAGAAGCGCCCTGGACCGCAGTTCAGATTTCGCAGGAGCTCGAGATTCCCCTCCGCCTGGTCCGTGAACTCTTGCGTGAATTGCGCGAGGCCGGGGTCATCTCGCAGGTCCTGTTGGACGACGATAGGACAGCTGCCTATCAACCCGCCCGCAGCCTCGACGGCATAACCGTGCAGTACGTCATCGATGCCCTGGAGCAGCGCGGGATCGACGATATCCCGGTTGCCAAATCAAAGGAGCTGAAAAAACTCTCCACATATCTCAAGGTTTTTCACGACCAGATTGCTCGCTCGTCGTCGAACAGACGACTCAAAGACATTTAGCTTCTCGCGAGAGACGGGGAGGTACATTTGCCTGTTATTCGTGCCGTGTACAGTTGGCCGAAAGGAAGCCTCGATGCATGAACGCCGCGAAGCAAGACGGGTGGATGTTGATATTCCCTTGACGATCACGCTCTTGGGGACCCCGCTCTCTCCCCCGCCGATCATTGTGGAGACGGGAGATATCTCCCCTCAGGGCCTGTCCGTAGTCATCAAGATAAAGACGCGGCTGGAACAGGGGCGTCTTGTCATCGAGGGAGGAGAGAACTCTAAAAAGATGGTTAAGTATCTCTTGCTGGATAACAAGCAATTGGCATTACGAATCAATATACTTCCCCGGGGGGGGAGCATACACGCAATCGGCAAGGTGAAGTGGTGTTACAGAAATGTGCAAGAGGGATGTTATTATGTGAAGGCAGGGGTATTGATAGAAGAGATGGATAGCGGCAGTCGGCAACGGTGGTTGGAATTCCTCAGGGCGTCAAGCCAATTCCTGGCTAGTCTTGAGCCGGGGTAAGGCAACAGAAAGAGGGGTCAACGGTATCGATCGATCACAAGAAGATGTGGCCGTGATGACTTATTGAGAGAGGAGGAAGATATGCTGATAAGAAGGAAGAAGAGAATTTATGCGGGGGTCGGAATTTTAGCATGTCTTGTTTTTTTCGGCCTTCATGCCGTTCATGCCATGGCGGCAGACCCTATCGTGGGCCAGTGGAACTATACAACTGCCAATCATTGGGTAAAAGGCCCTGCTCCGGCAGGCAAGCCGAGCAGGGGGGTTCTGGTCATTACGCAAATGGGTGACCAGTTTAAGATGGAGTTTAAATCAGGCATGGTCTTTAGTCCTCCGGAATTAAGGTATTTTACGGGCAGGAAACAAGGTCAGGAATATGCTTTTTCCAATAGCGCGCGGGTGGATAATGAAGGAGGCATTGCCAAGAATAGCTGCAATCTAAAACTGATCAACGCCAATCATGGCAAGGGCAAATCGTTTTCGCTGTATAGCAATAGCGGCATAACGTTTAGCTGGGGATTTGATATAGAATTAACGAGATAGAGACAGGCGAAGGGGACAGCTTTGAAAACGTTCCCTATCAACCCTTGACGCAGTGCAAAAAAATTTTTGTTTTGGTTGACAAGGGCGGCAGACTCGGTCCTGCCGCCCTTGTCTTTGCCCTTAATCACGCTGATATCCCGGCGGGTACGCCGCATATGCGTCATCGTCCCAGAGCCTGTTTCGCGCCTCCTCCCTGCAGTTCAGGATCCCCTTTCTGCACAGGACCTCATGCCATTCGTACTTTAAGAGGGTCATCTGGATCGGTGCGCTCTCAGGTTCGAAGGCCACCCTTATAGTCGGTGAGTAGCGTTCATCCCCAAAGCCCGTTCCGGCGCTCTCCTCCCTGGCAATTCCCGCCTTTCCCCCTGCGGAGGGCGCTGGCGGCGTGTAGTCCCGCCTCTCCTGCTCGTACCGCGGTTGCGGCTGTTCTTTTTCCCGGAAGACGGCGACGGCGATGACGCCCATGGCTGTGGAATCGCTGAAGGTCCGCATGGCATAGGAGTCGGCCATATCGGTGAAATAGAATTTGTGCACCCTATCGCCGGCGGTCCGCCACCCGTCATATGCTCCCTGCTCGTAGCTGCTCACGATGTACATGGCTTCATTGTTCTTGAGATCAGATTTCTTGCCTGAGATGATGTTTCTGCCGTCAACGGAGATGACCACGCCGATCCGTTCGGGTGTCATATTATGTATGACGATGCCGTAGTTCTCGCCTCGTCTCGCCTCGAGATATTGCTTGATGATATGGGTCCCCCCTTTCCAGGAATCCCTGTGCGGGATACGCAGGAAGGTTCCGCCGCTCTCCGAGATGATCTCGATGCCTATCTCTCCCCCTACTCTGCTCTTGCTGTGGGGATACGCGGTTGCCGCCGCTGCCATCATCATGGCTGCGATGATCAATAGTGCTCCGTAACGCATGGTGTTCCTCCTTTCAGTTTGGTCGTTAGCCTATTAGACAGCAGGGAATCGAAAAAAGTTCCCGCAGGCAGGAGGGGGTGCCTGTATGAGAAGGGCTTGAAGGGCCTGGATCGTGCCCAAGAAAACTTCCCCCTTGACAGTAAACGTTCGTTCACCTATACTGGGGTCATGAAAAAGACCACGAGAGAAGACAGGCTGCATTCCCGGGTGAGGGTGATTGCCGGTTTCTTCCGTCAGAACGGGAGGATGCCGAGCTTTTCGGAGATCGGGGAGATGTGCGGCCTGCGTTCGAAGAACGCGGTGTACAAGCTCGTCAAGCAGCTCGAAGGCCTCGGGGTCCTCAAACGGGACAAAAAAGGCAGGCTCATACCCAAGTCCCTGGCATACTCCCTGCGGATGCTCGGGGCCGTAGAGGCGGGTTTCCCCAGCCCTGCCGAAGAGGAGCTGGCAGATACCCTTTCCCTGGACTGGCTTCTCATCAAGAATCCGGATGCCACGTTTCTCCTCAAGGTGTCGGGTGATTCCATGTCCGGCGCCGGCATCTTGCCGGGGGACATGGTGGTTGTCGATAAAGGGCAGCAGCCCAAGAACGGCGATATCGTCATCGCCGAGGTCGACGGCCAGTGGACGATGAAATACTTGAGGAAGAGGGGGGAGAAGGTCCTGCTGATCTCCGCCAACCCCCGTTATCAGCCGATCAAACCCAAAACGGAACTGAAGATCGCCGGCGTGGTTACCGCGGTGGTGCGCAAATATTAGGAAGATTGCAGACGATCATGGAGGCACAACCCCTCACTATACGATCCTGGCCCCGGGCGATCCTGCATCTCGATGCCGACGCCTTCTTTGCCTCCTGCGAGCAGGCGATTCATCCGGAGTTGAAAGGGAAGCCCGTCATCACGGGCAAGGAGCGCGGGATCGTGGCGGCCGCGAGCTACGAGGCCAAGGCCTTGGGGGTGACGCGGGGCACGAGGCTCTCCGAGGCCAAGCGGGCCTGCCCCGAGGCCGTCATCCTTCCGTCGGACTACGAGACCTACAGCCTCTTCTCCGTCAGGATGTTCGACATCCTCAGGCGCTTTTCCCCGGATGTGGAGGAATACTCCATCGATGAGGCCTTCGTCGATCTCACGGGCTTAAGGAGGAGCTTTCACGGTCCCTACGGCATGATCGCCCGGCAGATGCAGGAGACGATCGAGCAAGAGCTGGGGATCACGGTATCGGTGGGCGTGAGCCTCTCGAAGGTCCTGGCAAAGATAGCATCGAAGCACAACAAACCCCACGGGTTCACCCTCATACCGGGCAGGGAGATACACCGATACCTGCGGGAGCTGCCCTTAGGGAAGGTCTGGGGCATAGGGCCGAACACGACCGAGTTCATGAGGAAGTTCGGGATCAAGACCGCCTTGGCATTCGCGCGGAAAGAAGAGGACTTTATTACCAAGCATCTGTCGAAACCCTATCAGGAGATATGGCACGAGCTCAACGGCAGAAGCATCTACCCCGTTGTCCCCGAATCAAAGAGCAGCTATCAGTCCATCAGTAAGGCCAAGACCTTCACCCCTGCGTCGAACGATGCCGTGTTCGTCTTCGCACAGCTTTCGAAGAATCTCGAGGCCGCCTGCATCAAGGCGCGGCGCTACAAACTGGCCGCAACGAGGCTCATTGTTTTTTTGAGAACACAGGATTTCAGCGACCGGGGCGTTGAATTGCGACTGAGCAGGCCCACGGCCTACCCGGCCGAGCTCTTCGGAGCGCTCAAGCAGGGCTTTCACGAGCTCTTTGACCCTGAGGCCCTCTACCGTCAGACAGGGGTGGTTCTCGCCGGCCTGGTACCGTCATCCGTCATCCAGTACACCCTGTTTGAGGATACAGCCCGGATAGAGAAGATGGCGAGGATCTACGATGCCGTGGATTTCCTGTCGGAGCGATTCGGCAAATATGCGGTTCACCATGGCTCGAGCCTGCCGACAAAACTACAGGCCAGGCATGAAGGCGAGCGGGGGGACACCCCGCAGCGGGGGTCCGAGCTCTTCAAGGGCGAGAACAGGAGGCAGAGGCTGGGGCTGCCCATGCTGCATATCAAGGTCTGACCGTTATAGTGGGCAGTCGGGGTTAGGTCTGTTTATAATTACTGAGGATATGATAGTATCCTCAGTCTGCACGTGGTTATTGAACGGGGGTAATCGTCTGTCTTCCCCTTGACGGGATTCCATCACGCATTTTTCTTTTTGCCCTCCAAGATCGCCATGGCCATGTCAACGACTCTGTCAAAGGGTTCCTCCCCGTCCTCTCTCAGATGTAGGTTGATCGCGTCGCTCGGGCAGGTCCCGGCACACAACCCGCATCCCAGACATTTCTCCCGCTCGACTGCAGCGATATCTTCCACGGTGATGGCGCCAACGGGGCAGCGGTCGATACAGGCGGCACAACCAACACATGCCGCTTCGTCTACGACAGCCTCGAACAGGGCATTGAAGTACTTGTGTTTTTCCTGCCCTTTTTGTGTTATCCCCTTCATAGAGGCGCAGCAACAGGGGCAGCAGTTGCAGATATTTGAGAGGTGCTTGGCGTTGGCTCCGGCATGGACCAGGCCGGCTTGATCCGCCTTTTCGACGATCTTTATCGCCTCTTCGGCCGTTACTTCTCGACCGATTCCGTTTTCAATATAATACTCCGCAGCAATTCCGAAACTGAGGCAGGTCTCAAGGGGATGCTCACAACCCTCACCGTTCAGATGCGCCTCTTTGCGGCAGACACAGTCCGCAACAGCGATTTTTCTTGCCTCCCTGATATCTTCTTTGAGCTTATGGAAGGGAAGGAGTACCGTGTTCGTAGCAATGGTTTTCTCGATGGGGACCACCTTGAACCCGGGTACATTGCTTGCCCCCATTTCCTTGAGATAGGCTGTTTCGTAGTATTCTTTGTAGAGCGCGGCAAGCTCGCGGTCTATCTTTTTAACTGAGTATTCATAGAGACCTATCATAAAGGGGGATGCATTGTAGAGGGTTTTGCCTTGGCGCCGGATGCGGAAGACAAGGCCCTTTTTAGACAGGGACTCTAATTTCCTTTGCAGGTCTGCTACGTCCAGTCCGCTCCGCGCGGCGATTTGGGAGACCTCCTCCGGCACTGGGGTCAGCAAAAGCGTGGTTTCTGCCTCTTCTTCCGTGAACAACTTCTTTAGTATCTTGATTTCCACCCCCGACGGTGTTTGAGGAAATCCCAGCGGGAATTGATCCAAGAATTCGCGCAATTTCAAGTAGGGCTCATCCGACATCTCTCAGCATCTCCTTTCGCCGGCAGCGGCAGGTCTCGCCATGTGCAATGAACAGTTGGGGTTAGATCTTGTTTTTTGCCTTTTAGTCTCGGAATACTATTGGGGGATGATGCGGTATATCTTATCGTCGCCCTCTCGTGGCCTGCCCCTGCCGTCCCTGTTATTGGTGAGGAAATACAGAGCCCCGTCAGGTCCCTGCACCACATCTCTTAGCCTCCCGTATGTTCCACTCTGATAGCCTTTGGCGAACCATCGCTCAATCGCGTTGACCTTGTATGATCCATTAGATTTTTCCAGCCTTATCCTGATCAGCGCTTCACTCCTCAGGGTGGCCACAAAGAGATCGCCGTCGAGATGGGATAGCCGGCTTCCATGGTAAAAAGTCATCCCCGAAGGGGGGGTGGTCTCTTTCCAGACTACGAGCGGATCGATATAGGGTTTTATGCCCCCTGCGCCCACCACCACCGGCCACCCGTAGTTTCCCCCTTTCGTGATCCAATTGATCTCATCGTTGGCGAAGAGAAGAAACTCCCCGGACGGCCCGTGTTCCGACTCAAAGAGGTCCCGGGTCTCAGGGTGCCATGCGAGACCTTGGGGGTTCCGATGGCCGAACGAGTAGACAGGAGATTGTTTGAATGGGTTGCTTGTTGGAATAGCACCCTCATCCGTTATTCTCAGTATCTTTCCCGCCAGGGTGCCCAGATCCTGGGCCAGCCTGGCCTCGAAGGTCTCCCCTGCGGTGATATACAGCAGGCCATCCGGGCCGAAGGCAATTCTGCCCCCGTTGTGAAACCTCCCTGCGGGGATACGATCGATGATTACCTTGTCGAAGGTTCCGCGATTGCCGTTATCCTTCAATCTCACCACGCGGTTATACGGCGCCCCCTTCTCTTGATACGTATGCATGACATAGAGATACGGCCTTTGGGGAAATCGGGGATGGAGGGCGAGCCCCATGAGTCCCCCTTCCCCCTCATGGCGGACAGCAAGCACGGCATAGGGATCCTTCATGAGCCTTCCGTCCTTGATCAGCCTGATCCTTCCAGGCCGTTCCGTGACCAAGGCCCTTCCATCGGGAACAAATACGAGGGACCAGGGGACCTCCAGGTCTTCGACCCACGTCTCTGCCCTGACCCTATCTCCTTGGAGGAGGAATTGGTCCCGTACCACCTGGGGGACCTTTCCCTGCACCGGTTGACAGGCACCGAAAAGGGGCACCGACAGGGAGAAGACGATAAGAAGGATGCCGAGGGTTATTTTGCGGAGCATGCACCCCGATGATCTTCGCATAGCCGCCCTACATCTTCCCAGCGGATGCCCCCTATTTATCAGCAGAGCGGACCAGCAAAATGGGTTTGGTCGCGTGGCGGACGACCTTTTCTGCCACGCTCCCCAGAAGCCAGCGGCGCACCCCGCTGCGGCCGTGGGTGGACATAGCGATGAGGCCGATATCCTCTTGGTCGCATTGCTCGAGGATCCGCTGCGCCTCATTTCCGTGCTGCAGGTGGCTCTCCACCGTGAACCCCTTGTCCTTGAGGCGCTTTTCAATCTTACGGAGGTATGCCTCTCCCCCCTTGGTGAAGGCCTCGGTAATCGTCTCGTATTGTACGATGGGTTCCATGCTCCCGGGGAAGAATGGGGTAGGCACAACATGCAGAAGACAGATGCTTGCCCCAAAGGCAGATGCCAGCTTCTCGATCTCAGGGAGAATGGCCTCGGATGTTTCTGATCCGTCCAGGGGGACGAGGATTTTCTTATATCCTTTCATGACACCCTCCTTTCCTGCTCGTCGTGATGGCGTATATCTAAGATTAACCTATCGGGCGGCAGAGGTCAATATATCGGCTGGCCCGTGAGAACTAGGATTGAGGATATTTACAGAGTAGGCACCTGATTTTTTAAGGCTTGTCAACGTTCCACTTGCGTTATATCCTACAGAGGTGGAAGCTTAGCGAGGCAGCTATCCGATATGCCGCACATACCATTAATCATTCAAGGAGGGCATATGAAGCAGATCTTGAGGGCAGCAATCTTCCTCTTTTTTGTAGGGATATTTCTCACCCCGTCATACGCTCAGCGCGATCTTGAGGAGGCGACGGTGAAGATCTACGCCGTCTATTCCGAGTACGATTACGACATGCCGTGGCAGCTCGCAGGGCAAGATAGGGGTGTTGGATCCGGATGTATCATCAGCGGCAACAGGGTCTTGACCAATGCCCACGTGGTGGCAAACCAGACCTTTATCCAGGTAAAACGTGCAGGGCATGCGAAGAAGTATAGCGCCGCAGTGGAGATCGTAGCACATGAATGTGATCTCGCCCTCCTGCGAGTTGATGATCCTTCTTTTTTCTCCGGCGTCAAGCCGCTTGCGCTGGGGACCCTCCCGCGGATGCGGGACAAGGTCGCCGTCTATGGGTTCCCCGTGGGGGGGGAAGAGTTAAGTATCACCGAAGGGGTGGTGTCACGGGTCGAGCTTACACGCTATTCGCACAGCGGTGCAGGTCTGCTGACGTGCCAGATTGACGCGGCCATTAACCCGGGCAACAGCGGAGGGCCGGTCATAAAAGAGGGGAAGATAGTGGGAATAGCCTTCCAGGGATATGTATTCGCACAAAATATCGGCTACATGGTCCCCGCGCCCGTCATCGATCATTTTCTCAGAGACAGCTCCGACGGCAGCTATCATGGAATTCCGAGCCTCGGCATCGCCTGGCAGGACATGGAAAACCCCGGTCTGAGGACCCACTTTCAGATGAGCGAGAAGCAGAACGGGGTGCTGATCACGTACATTGCCCCCGAGGCTGCTGCCCGTGGTAAATTACAAATCGGGGATGTCCTCCTCGCCATCGAGGGGGATCCCATTGCCAATGATGGGACCATATCCTTCAGGGGTACAGAGCGAATACAGTTCGCGTATGCGGTGCAACATAAGTTTATAGGTGAGACGGTTCGCTGCAGGATCCTGAGGGATGGCAGGGCGATGGATGTAACCATACCTTTGAGCACACGGCTCGATTCAGGGCGATTAGCGCCTTACACCCAATATGACAAGGCGCCGACCTATTACATTGCAGGCGGGTTGGTATTCCAGCCCCTCACCTTGAATTACCTGCAGGTATGGAATAAGATGGCAGATGTCCCTGTCCATCTTGCCAATTACTATTATCATGGGAGGCAGTCTGAGGATAGACGACAGGTGATCGTGCTGACCAAGATCTTGGGGGACGAACTGACCGTGGGTTATGATGACTTTAAGGACCATGTCATTATCCGCGTCAACGGAAAAGAGATTTCCACTACAACGGATTTGGTGAAGGCCATTGAGGGCAATGAAGGGAAATACCACGTGCTGATGGATGAGTGGGGGGGGGAGCTCGTGTTAGAACGGGCCAAAACCGACCAGGCACAGAGGAAGATACTGGAGAAATATAAGATTGACGCCGATCGTTCCGCTGATCTCAGAGGGGCGGGAGGGAAGTAAAGCAAGGGAGACCTTGTCGCATGGTCAAAGACCCTGTGCCGGGCCGGGGCGTCATATGGGATATGGACGGCGTGCTGGCTGACACGACTGAGGCCCACTTTCAGGCGTGGGCACGGGCCTTGTCGGCACATGAGATCCCCTTTGACCGTTCGGTTTTCGATCGCGTCTATGGGATGAACAATATGGATACGCTTCTCGAGCTTCTGGGCCGATTGCCGACGCAGGAAGAATTAGCAGGCATCGCCGACTGCAAAGAGCAGATCTTTCGTCAGGAGGCAGGGCGCCTGGTTCGCCCCATGCCGGGGGCCATCCGGCTGCTTGGTGGGCTGGAGCAGGCAGGCTGGTCTCAGGCCGTGGCCTCCTCTGCCCCGCAAGAGAACATCGACCTCCTCGTGGATGCCTTCGGCATACGCCGCCATTTCGCGGCCATCCTTTCCGGCGCCGGACTCCCTGCCGGGAAACCCGACCCGGCGCTCTTTCTCGCGGCGGCTCGGGCCCTCCAGCTCCCTCCGCAGCAGTGCGTGGTGGTTGAAGACGCCCCGGTCGGCGTGGAGGCTGCTTGCCGTGCCGGGATGTCGTGCATCGCCGTAGCCACCACGCGGTCCCGGGAGGCCTTGGGTCCGGGGCCCGTATTCGAGGCTCTGACATCCGTGACTGAAGCGGCCTTTTCCGAAGCGCTGCGTGCCGGGCCACGAAGCGTGTGTACAGACGGTGCTCAGTAATAGTTATCTGCTTTCTTTCAGGTCTTTTGTATTGCCTTTCCCATCGAAAGTTACGATAATTGTTATGCACAACCAGTCACGGGAGGGGGATAGCCATGGCTTACGAGGATATCATCGCGGAGGTTGATAGTTCGATAGAAGAATTATGCAAGGAGTTTCGGTCTCGCCCCACCCTCTTTTACACCGAATATGATATGGCCTCTTTATTCTACACCCTCTTACTGCGCAGCCTGCCTGTCTCAACGGCGCGTGACAGGGACGGGTGTGAGCACCTCCTGGTCCACATGGAGTATCCTACGCCCTTTCGGTGTACCATGAGCGGAGACCAATTCGCCATCAAGGGTGACGATGAGCGAACCCCGGCAGGCACCCCGTATCAGCGGGGGCACTATGCCATCGTCGTTTTGAACCCCGACTTCATCAAGGGATATTCCTATGAGCTCATCAAGGCGAAGGACTATGAGTTATATAAAAAGCTCGTCCTCCCCCATCTGGACAGGGCGAGGCCAGCAATCTTGTACGGGTTGGCGTTCATGCTGCACGGAGACCCCTTTCCCCTGCTGAAAGAAAAAGGGGGGGAGCGCGGGGAAGTGATCGATGAGTTTATCGCCCAGGTCAACAAAGGCGCCGATCAATTGGCCGCCTCGAAGGCAATCCCCGGCTTTATGGACCGCACCCGGATGCTCACCTTTGCAAAGGGAGGCGCCGATGAGGTGCGCACCTTTCTCCTCAAAACCCTCTCGGAGCGACTGGAAGTGCTCCTGTGCTTTAGCTACTAAGGGGTAGAAGGGTGGCTGAGGTTTCCTTGCCTACATTCACAGTGCAACGGGTGCTCTGATGCGGACGAGGTATGACGGGATTGAAGCATATACGACCAAAGATGGCTCGATCATCCGGGAATTGATGCATCCGGCAATCCACGGAAATCACAACCAGAGCTTGGCTGAGGCCACCATTCCGGTGGGATCAAGGACGCTGCTCCATCGGCACCGACAAACAGAAGAGATATATCACGTCATTGCGGGCTCAGGGGTGATGGTCCTGGGGGAGGAGCGATTCGACGTTATGGTGGGCGATACCGTATGCATCATGCCCGACACCCCACACCAGATTGCGAACACCGGTGCCAACCCCCTGAAGGTCCTGTGTTGCTGCTCACCGGCATATTCTCACGGTGATACGGAGTTGTTATAATCAGGGGCGGGCAGGGGGCTTCAGCCATGACAGCCCCTGATAGTGCCGCCGGCGAGTTCTGATACTTAAAAAAACCGAAGGGGGCAATTTTCCATGGCTGTTAACCCATCGTTTATCAAACCGCTCAAGGCGAAGATCATCACGGTCAAGGGCACCTGTAATGCCGGGCATCGCACCGGGGATACCTTTTCCATCAGCTGCTATGACAGCGGGGGGTTATGCGGCTTTTTTTATCATGATTTGTTCCCGAGTCTAAGTGTCATGCAGTTCGGTGGGAAATACCCCTGGTCATCGGCCGACGAACTTGTGTGGGAGTGTCCGGATCGGCGCAATGCCGTCACCGTAAAGCTCACTCAAGAGTAGGTCCAGGGCTTTTCCATCGCATGAGACAGGGGAAGGGCTTTTTGGTATACTGTAAGGGGTTGTGCGCGTTGTGGATTGGCGTTCAATCCTGAAAGGGGATTTCTCACGTGATACTATCGTGGAAAGAAAGGAATTGATATGAGAAGGGTCTCGCGAAGACGATTTATGAAAGAAGCGATCGCCACGGGAGCGGCCCTTGCGGTATTTCCGACCCTCCTCGTGCCGAAAGCCCCTGCGGCCTGGGCACGAAAGACGATCGTGCATCCAGAGGTGGACAATCTCCGGGTAGTCGGCCTTACCGATGCCAAGATGACGAAGGCCCTTGAGACGGGTTCTTCCTGGGCCCGCCAGAATGAGCTCGTCGCCGAGGAAGTGGTCTGGGAGAACATCGATAGGCTCGCCTGCGCCCTTGTCCAGACTCGCAACTCCACCGAGGCGTGGCGGACGATCTTTATCAAACCTCCGCGCAAGTCATGGGGGGAGACGGTGGTGGCCATCAAGACCAACAATATCGCTCAGCAGCATACCCGCAGTGCCGTCATGGCTAAGATCGTTCATACCCTTACCGATACCCTCGGTGTGCGGCCGTCTAATGTCCACATCTACGATGCGTGCCACGGATACCAGATGGGTAAGTACACGCCCTTTGGCAGGCTTACCGAAGGATGCCGTATTGAAGACGCGTGGGGCGGCAGCACGGAGCTCACAGCGGTGCCGGCGCCATGGAGAGGCTCAGGAGGCAAGTCACGATGTATGAGCCACCTGGTTGATGGATCGGTTGATATCCTCGTCAACATCGCCCTGTGCAAGGGACATAGCACACGGTTCGGCGGGTTCACCTTGACCATGAAGAATCATTTCGGCACCTTCTCGCCGAGACCGGGACATGAGGACGGAAGCGAGGAGTACCTCATAGCCATTAACAAGACGCCCGAGATCCTCGGCGCCATGCACAAACGGACGGGCAAGATCCTCTACCCGCGCCAGCAGCTCTGTCTCATTGACGCGCTCTGGGCCAGCAAAGGTGGTCCCGGCGGCAACCCGAGCCATCAGCCCAACTTCCTTGCCATGGGCGTGCTTGCTCCTGTTGTCGACTATCAAATAGCGACTAAGTTTCGCGGTAAGAAGATGGGCTGGGAACCGAATATGGAGGTGACGCGCCGCATGCTGACGGAGTTCGGCTACGCCGAAGCCGACCTTCCGAACGGGGGCAGCCTTATAGAGATCTGACCTCGCCGGTATAATAATGCAAAAAGAACTGATGGGGGAACAGAACACCACCTGTTCCTTGAACGGGGATGCATTCGCATGTTATCGTTGGGTTACGGTGAGGCCCTACCATGGCGGGCAGATTTGGCAACTATGGGGATACCAAGCGCAGATTAACGATGCGGAAGACCCACCGCGCGGTACCGGTGGATCTCCACGGGGCAAGCAGGAAGAGGCCTGCCAAGGACCAGGGGTCGACGCGACGCCGGGCTGTCTAAGGCATCCCTTGAACAACGGGCTTTTGTGAGGGTTATGCAGCGCGTTGCGGGGGCGCATCAGAGCGAGGTGATTGTTCGCAATCATGAGGCGGGGTCGCAATGGGAACCATGACGATCAGATACTACTTCACGCTGCCGGAAGGCGTGCGAGAGGTATTTAATCTACAATTCGATGCAAAAAAACTCGAATTAACGGGTAATATGCCGGATGTTATGCCTTCATGGACGAGACTCGATTTTCATCAGTGCCCCAATTGTCCCCTGACGCCTGATACTCATCCTCACTGCCCTCTTGCTGCTCACCTCGTCAACATCGTGGAAAGATTTGAAGGTCTCATCTCATACAGTGAAATCCAAGTGGATATTATGACGGCAGAGCGGTTTATCACGCAGGAGACGACCGTTCAACGCGGCATGAGCTCCTTAATGGGGCTCCTAATGGCGACGAGCGGCTGCCCGCATATGGCCTTCTTCAAACCCATGGCGCGATTTCATCTGCCCTTTGCCAGCGCGGAGGAGACCGTTTACCGTGCCACCTCCATGTATCTGTTGGCGCAGTATTTTTTACACAAAGAAGGGCACCAAGCCGATCTCGATCTAACAGGGCTCAGGGAGATCTATAACAATATCGAGATCGTCAATGTTGCCGTTGCGAAACGGTTACGAACGGCGACAGAGGCAGATTCGGCGATCAATGCCATTATTTTGCTGGACATCTATACCAAGGCCATACCGGTGGTCATTGAAGAATCCCTGGAAGAGATCCGTTATTTATTTGCACCCTTTTTTAAGGAGGCAGAGAAGAGGCCGTCTAAAAAACCGACAGAGTGATACGGAGTCCTGGTTGCAGTTCTTTTGAACCGGACAAGAAGAATAATGCCTTCTCTGTTCTCGATTGTTCTGAAAGCTATCCGTCTAAAAAATAACGTGAAGAGATATTATGGCTGGTGTGCTTTCGCGGCTTCCAATTTGACCACAAGGCCGATCCCGATACATAGTGCGGAAGGAATGATGGTTGTTATCAAGGAGTTTCTTTCATGTCTCAAGGCTCGATGCCCAAGCTACTGACCCAGGATATCGGCGATGCCGACCTCTCTTACCTGCTCTATGAGGGAGACGGCCCCGTCATCATGCTCATGCACGCTACGGGTTTTACCCCGTGGATGTGGCATCCCATAGCCTGCGAGCTCGCCCCCAGATGGCGCGTCATTGCCCCGTATTTCTGCGACCACCGCGAGACAGATCCGGAGAAAGGGGGCTTGAGCTGGCTTACCGTAGCGGAGGACCTTGCACGATTCTGCGCGCTGCTCGACCTGGACAGGCCCGCGCTCGTTGGGCATTCCATGGGAGCGACGATCATCACCCTTGCACATGCCAAATTCGGGCTCAAGGCCAGGGGGCTGATTCTGATCGAGCCCATCTTTTTTCCCAAAGACTTCTACACGTTACAGATAAAGCTGGAACAACATCCCCTTGCCTCGAAATCCATCAGGCGCAAGGACCACTGGAGCAACCGGGAAGAAGCGCGGACATACCTGCTTTCGAAATCGCTGTTCAAGGACTGGGACCCTGAGATGCTCGATCTCTACATCGACCATGGCATGAAGGAAGCGGCGGGCGGCGGGCTCCAACTTACCTGCTCACCCAGGAGGGAAGCATCGCTGTTCATGGGCAGCATGGAGTATGATCCCTGGCCCCTCCTGCCGCAGGTGGCCTGCCCCACCCTGATCCTCGAAGGTGAAAAGAGCCAGAACCGGGGCTTCATCGACCTGAAGATGGCGACCTCCATCATCCCCCAGAGCACCTACCGGATGATCGGGAACGCGGGGCACCTCATCCCCATGGAGAATCCGCAGCTGACGCTCAACATCATCGAGGAGTTCTGCGGATCCCTTTGATATCTCTGATTGGGAATTCTCGGATTGTCAAGACACGGCACAAGACAGAATGCGGTTTGGGGGGCCTTTATTTCAAAACCAGAAATGCATAATCCGGAATCCTTCGCCTTCATTGACATGCTGGACAAGCGGGCTTACCTGTATTATGGTATTTTTAAAAGCTCGCTTTATCAAAATATGCGAGGGGAGGGAAAAAACGATGCCCAAGACCGAAGAATATCTGAAAGAGGCCTTTGCCGGAGAGTCCCAGGCCAATCGCAAGTATCTAGCCTATGGCGCCAAGGCCGATCAAGAGGGTTATTCCCAGGCAGCCCGTTTCTTCCGGGCGGCTGCCGAGGCGGAGACCGTCCATGCCCACAACCACCTCAGGGCCCTCAAGGCCATCGGCGGCACCAAGGAGAACCTGATGGATGCCGTCAAGGGCGAGACCCACGAGTTTACAAAAATGTATCCGGAGATGATTGCGGCAGCCAAGACCGAGGGGAAAAAGGATGCGGAACGGAGCTTCTCCTATGCAAACGAGGTCGAGAAGATACACGCTCAGCTCTATCAAAAGCTCCTCGACGGCCTGGGAGGCGCGCAGGAGAATTATCCCTATTACGTCTGTCCGGTGTGCGGATACACGGCCGAGAAAAAACCCCCCGACACCTGCCCGGTGTGCGGGGCCAAAGGCGAGATGTTTAAGAAGACGGACTAAGCGGACGGAATCTGATTTTCATCGTTTGTGGTAACGACCCCTTATGGGGGATGCGCTCGTTTTGACCTTGAGCAGCGACGTGATGGCGAGAAGGGAGGATGGTGCCATGGCCAGCCTGCGTGATCTTGTCCTGCGCAACAGGAGCTACCGGCGCTTTGACGAATCGTATCGCATTGAGCGCGAGACCCTGCTGGAGCTGATAAGGCTTGCCCGCTGCACCCCCTCGGCAGCCAATCGCCAGCCCCTCAAGTATATCCTCTCCGCCGACCAGAAGACCAATGATCGCATCTTCCCCTGTCTGGCATGGGCCGCCTATCTGCAAGACTGGGAGGGGCCGGCACCTGGCGAGCGGCCGACCGCCTATATCGTTATCCTCATCGACGATACCATTGCTCAGGATTGGTGGTGCGACGACGGCATCGCGGCGCAGACCATCTTGCTGGGGGCGGTGGAAAAGGGCATGGGGGGATGCATGATAGGGTCGATCAATAAGGAGCGGCTGCGGCAGGAGCTCCATATACCGGAGCATCTCAAGATCCGGCTCGTCGTGGCCCTCGGCAAGCCCGCGGAACGGGTGAAACTCGATGATCTCGAGCCCGGGGGTGACATCCGCTACTGGCGTGACGAAAAGGATGTCCATCACGTGCCCAAGCGCATGCTCGCGGAGCTCATCGTTGCAGAGGGGCAATGACGGATCAGGGTATGCCTGTTGTCCGATCAGCCCGAACCTGATGTTTCTTCGTACAATAGGAGGATAGCAGTGGCCTCAACAAAGATCGCCTTTATCGTCAATCCCCATGCAGCGGCAGGCTCTGCCGGTAAGTCGTGGCCTCGGATCGAGGCCCTGGCTCGAGATCGGCTCGGACCGTTTGACGTCTTTTTTACGGCAGGCCCGGGAGATGCCACCAGGCTTACCCGTGAAGCCATTAGCCGGGGCGCCGAGACGATCGTATGCGTCGGAGGTGATGGCACCCTCAATGAGGTGGTGAACGGCCTCATGGGGGAGGATGGTCCCCTCCGACCCGAGATTGCCCTTGGGTTCATCCCCCGCAGTACCGGCTGTGATTTGATCAAGACCATCCCCATCCATCGGAAGCTGGACCGGGCCATGGATACCATCAAAAATGCTCATACCCGCATCCTTGACCTGGGCCGGATCCGCTATCAGGACCGTGGCAAGCGTCCCTCCTACCGGTATTTCCATAACATCGCCAGCTTCGGTCTGGGGGGTGAGGTGGATGAGCGGGTCAACAAAACCACCAAGGCCCTGGGGGGTTTTCTTTCATTCATCGGGGCCACGCTGGTCTCACTGCTCAAGTATGATAAGAAGAGGATACACTTAAAGGTCGACGATGTCTTTGACGGGGAGGTCAATGTCTGGAACATAGCGGTTGCGAATGGGCAGTATCATGGCGGCGGCATGTTGGTCGCCCCCGGGGCGCAGGTGGATGACGGCCTGTTCCAGGTGACGGTGGTCGGGGATCTGACCCTGCCCGAGGTCTTCCTGAATCTCCCGAAGCTCTATAACGGGAAGATCTATCAGGTCGCAAAGGTCAGCTCCTTCGTCGGCAAGCGGGTGGAGGCCTCTTCCGATCAGCAGGTCCTATTGGATGTGGACGGCGAGCAGATCGGTACCCTCCCCGTGGTCATAGAGATAGTGCCACGGGCAGTCTCACTCATCACCGCATCATGACCCTCAGATCCCTGTTGACAAGTTAAGCAGAAGTTATATCATCAGAAGGCTGTGGGGGAGCCCATGGCGCATTACCTATAACGAGGCATGGTATCGTGCCGCAAGGAGGGGAGAATGAGCAGATCGGTGCTATGGCTTTTGTGCGGCTTTTTCATCGTGACGCTGACAATCCCGGGGTGGGGCAAGTCGAATAAGCAGGGTTCCTTTACGCTCCCCCAGCCCGCCTACAACGGAGAGGTCTCCGTGGAGCGGGCCATCAAAGAACGCAGGACCGTCCGTGCATTTCGACCCGATTCCTTGAGTATAGCTCAACTGTCGCAGCTGTTGTGGGCGGCACAAGGGATAACGGATGCGCGGAGGGGGTTTCGGGCGGCCCCCTCAGGCGGAGCCCTCTATCCCCTGGATGTCTATGCCGTGGTAGGGAAGGGCGGGGTCGAGGCGCTGGCCCCAGGGGTATACCGATATCGCTCGGCGAACCACAGCCTCGAGGTCGTGGGGAAAGAGGATTGCCGAAAGGACGTGGCCCATGCAGCCCTGACACAAATGTGGATAGCCACAGCCCCGGTTATCTTTGTCATCACGGCAGAGTACGGACGGATCACCTGCAAGTACGGGGAGCGGGGGGCCCGCTATGCCCATATTGAGGTGGGTCACGTGGGGCAGAACATCTTCCTCCAGGCAGAGGCCCTGGGACTGGCGGCAGGGATCGTGGGGGCCTTTCGCGATGCATCCGTAGCCGATGCAATCGGGGCGCCCAAGGGCCACGAACCCCTCATCATTATACCGGTGGGGTATAAGAAATAGGGACTATGCATGATAACCTTTGATGATTTCATGAAGCTGGATATCAGGATCGGCACGGTAACGGCGGCAGAAAAGGTTCAGGGTGCCGACAAACTCATCCGGCTGGAGCTTGATATGGGGGGAGAGTCCAGGCAGGTGGTGGCGGGCATGGCCCATACCTACGCGCCGGAAGATTTCATGGGCAAGCAGGTGCCGATACTGGTCAATCTGGAGCCGCGGAAGCTCAGGGGCATAGAGAGCCAGGGGATGATCCTGGCGGCGGATGTCGGCGGGAAACCAGTCATGCTCATCCCGGACCGGGAGGTGCCCCCGGGCAGCGCGGTGCGGTAATTTTTGTTAAGGTGAGAGAAGGTCAATCTCTTCAGAGGAGTCTTTTCCCAGGGCAATACAAAGGCCCCGTTAGGGGGGCGGGGATTAAAGGTTACAGATGGAAGGGATTTATCTAAATCTTATAGTTTGTGACTGCCCCAATGCGTCTTTGGGGAACACCCAAGGAATATCCTAACCTTTAACACGAGATAGAGCCCCCCCCTTTTTTGTCCAATGCAAAATAATGCCTCACGCTTTTCTTAAGAAAGAAATACCATCCCAATAGAAGAGACAAAACTCCTATAACGATCATACCTTTCAGTGTAGGTACTTCAAATGCCCCAACAAAGAGCAGTGCCACGGCGAAAGCTGAAAAAAACGTAAGGCGTGCAAGGCGTTTTTTTCTATAAAAGCCGATGGCGGATATACCAAGGAGAACACCGATAATGGTAAAGAGCGGGCCTGCCCCTGAGGTCCACCATTCGGACCAAGAGACCTGTTTCCCCTCAATCTCGAATTCCACGATAGGGATAAACGAGCCACCTATAAATATAATACTCCCTATCAGGCTGTAGGGGAACAAAACCAATCTGAGAAGAAGGGGCATCTCTTTAAACCGAAAAAAGGCCGAAGGAGGTGCATTATTCATCTGTTTCCTCCGTGAGGCGCGCGGCAGGGAAAAAGGTCAATAACGGCTTTGCCCACCGGCATTTGCTCTCTTCGGTAGTTGCATTGAGACCTCACCAATCTATCACACTTCTCAGGCAAAAAAACGCCCCTTCCCCCTTAAAATAATGCTTGACTTATTATTATTTTATTATTTATATTTAAATAGTAAAATTTTAATAAAATCGGGATGGAGCGGATAAGGCCTTATTTTTGAGCGTTGTTCGAAAAATACGTAATTTTTTCTAAGACGATTGTCCGGGAGGGGGTCAAAACCTACGCAGGCTGTGGGGGTTTGACCCCCTTCATTTACGGCTTCTTCGCGGGAGAACCTTGCTCCGTTGCTGGTGAGAAGGTAGGGAGGCGGCCGGATACTTCAGCGGAGCCCTCCTGCCGGGACACTGAAAAGGCCCCTGAAAAGGGGCCTTTTCTAATGCTTATATCTCAGCTCTTATAGCACGACTTCCATTCGCTGATAGAAAGAATACCTACACAGTCAGGCAGCTCTTATGAGCACGACCCCTGCGATCCGCACCCACCACCGGCGGAGCATGATCCCGCGCCCGATACGGGGTTCTGAGCGCTCACGGTAAAACCCCGCCTCCATCCCGCCTCGACAAAGTCGATAGTGACGTCACCGGTCGTTTTGAGCAAATCCTTGTCAATGAGATATTGCACGCCGCCATTCTCAAATACTTTATCCGCGTCTGATGGCTCATCCAGAGCCAACGTCAGGGCCGGCCCGCCTCACCCGCCCTCCTGCAGGTAGACCCGGACCGCCTGTGGCACGTCCTTTTTCTCCTTCAATAGTTCTACGATCCTCTTTTGAGCAGTCTCGCTTGTAGTTACCATATGATCTCCCTTTCTTCGATTTGGTATATGGTTATATAATAACCTCTCTTTTCCCGATTTCAAGCATGGAACCGAATTTTTTCCAGCAGGGCGGCGGGTATCAATTTCCGTGGCTCTACCTATTAAGTATAGCTCTCATGCCGACGCCGCCTTTGGCAGCCATCATCGCATGGGCAACCGCTCTCGAAGGCGTATCTGCTGCGGCATTTAAGCGGGCCACACCTTTTTAAACGCGGTTGACGGGAAAAAGCAGGACGGGCACTCATCAGGCGGATTATCGCCGTAATGGACATATCCGCACATGCGGCACCGCCACGCGGTCTTGCCCTTCATCTCATCGTCAAACATTTTGCCGGTTCCCTCGCTCCTTAAAATAGCCAGTTCCTCAAGCGGCGGCATCACCGGTTTGTAATTGCCGAGCGCGTGACCGGCCACGATAACCCGCTGTATCTCGCTCGTGCCTTCATATATCATGAGGAGCCGCACGTCCCTGAGGATCTTCTCGAAGGGGAACATCCGCGTGTATCCGTAACCTCCGGCGATCTGTATGGCTTCGCTCGCTACCTCAAACGCCGCCTCCGTCGCGTAAAATTTCGCAATCGAGGCGCTGATCGTCGAATCCATGCCGTTATCGGACTCCCATGCTGATTTCAAAACCAGGAGTCGGGATGTTTCCATCTTCTGGTACATCTCCGCTATTTTAAACTGAATTGCTTCGTAATTCTGGAGCTTCATGCCGAACGCCTGCCTTTTTTTCGCATAATCGATGGCGAACTCCATGGCCGAACGCGCTGCGCCGACGGCGAAAGCCCCGATGGACGGGCGCGTGCGGGAAAAGGTCCTCATCGCCAGCACGAACCCTTCGCCCGGTTCAGCCAAGACATTTTCTTTTGGAACGACAACATTTTTAAAATTGAGCGCCGCCGTGTTGGACGCCCGCTGCCCGAGCTTCTGGATATGCTCGCCGGTTGACACCCCCTCCCAGTCCCGCTCCACGACAAAGGCGCAGATCCCCTCATGCTGGGATTTGGGATCAACGGTGGCGAAGACGGTCATGTAATCCGCGATGCCTGCGTTCGTGATCCAATACTTTGTCCCGTTCAGGATATAATCGTTTCCCTTTTTTGCCGCGTGGCAGAGCATCCCCGCTACATCGGAACCCATGGTCGGCTCGGACGTGGCGAAGCATATGAATTTAGGCTCTTTGGAGAGAATCGTGAGGTATTTCTTCTTTAGATCTTCCTTGTTTGACAATATTATGGGCTCAATCCCCAGGCCGTTGTCGGAGAGCGACGTGGCAAGGCCCAAGCATGCGGCCGAGAGCTCCTCGGTAATGAGCACACCTTCGATGAGGCCCAATCCTCTGCCGCCGTACTTCTTGGGTATTCCGCCGTTCAACAGCCCGGCATCGAAGGCCTTTTTCAGAATATCGATTGGCAGGACATTTAATTCGTCATAGTAGGCCGCCTTGGGAAGGATTTCCTTCAGCGCGAAATCCCGCGCCTGCCGCTGTATTTCGAGCTGTTCCGGTGAAAGCGTAAAATCCAGCATTTTTCCCTCCAATTTTTTAAGATATACATGATTATAAACACACGGTAGTGAAAATCAATTGATTAATTTCATGACCGCCCTGCTATTTCTCCTGGGGGCGCGAAGCCGCGTGGGCTGACAAGCTCCCCCGTTGTTTTCATGCCGAGCTTGTACATTATTCAATTGCCGATCCCGCGAAAAACGGCGCGTGATTGGAGGTGAAGATAGGCGGATGGCCCCTGAGTATGGGCCGGATCGCGGGGTGTCTCCTGAATTCCGCGTCCAGAAACTCTCTGACCAATCGTCGGTCCCAGCCCCGGGGATGTCGGAAATCGGTATACAGGGAAAGGTCTCCTTCGTAAAAACCGCTTGTTTCGAGGCCGGCGGCCTCCGGGCTGTTGACGGGCAGGTTGAAGATGGCCGTATTCAGAAACCGGATTTCCTGTGCGTGGTCAGCCACGAAATCGAGGGTATGCCGCGCCTCAAGGCGCGTCTCCGCCGGTGTGCCGAAGAGGAGATAGACGTAGGTGGCAATCCCGGCCTTTTTTAGCGCCTGCAATGCCTGCGACGCGGTTGTCAGATCGATCCCCTTGCGCAGGGCGTCGAGCACGCCTTGGTCCCCCGATTCAAGACCGAGCTTCAGCAAGACGCACCCTGATTGTTTCAAGGCCATGCAGAACGCCGGGTCTTTCAAATGTTCGGTGATCCGGGCAAAACCGTACCACGGCGCGCCTGGAGGCTGATCGACAATGGCCTGCATCAAGGCCGGGCTGACGGCATTGTCCACGAGATGGATCAGGGCCGGCTTCATTTGGGCGACCAGGTTGCAAAGCTCAATTGCCGCTCTCTCCGCAGGGATCTGGGAATAGGGAGTACCTTCCGCCTTCTCGGGACAAAATGAGCACTTGCCCCAGTAGCATCCAATGGCAGATCGATAGGGCAGGATCTGCCCCGGCGCCAGATAGTCGCCGATTGGTAAGGAATCATAGCGCGGGGTAACGTGCATCTTAGGGGGAGGGTTTTTCTGAAGGAGCGCCAGGAGCTGGTATTCCCCAGGGCCTGAGACGCAATGATCGATCAGGCCGTCGAAAAGCGCTTCCCTGTGCACGCCGGACATCCACGAGGTCAGCAGGCTGCCGCCGAGCACGATAGTAATACCGGGAAACTCTTGCTTGAGGAACCCGATCATGGCAAAGGTCGTGAGGGCCTGGCTCAGATAGTTGAGAGAAAACCCGGCAACTGTTGTCTTATCGCGTCTGATAATTGCCCGCAGGCGCTTGCTGAAATATTCAAAAAAGGGGTTTTCCTCTGGATGCCGGGCTGCATAGAGGAGGTCATCGCTTTTAACCGGCGAGAGGCGAGCGTCGCTATAGTCGGCAAGGCTGATGCGCACCTTGTCACCGCCTGCCATAGTGAGCAGGCGGTTGATATCCAATACCGCGCGCTTATACGTATCTATATTCTGATAGGCTGACCAGCTCCGGAGGCCGGTGAGATTTCTGGAGAGATTGCGAAACGCGCGGCGCGTCCAGGTATCGGCAGGTGAAAATGGTTTTTTGAGGAGATCGAGCATCCCCTCGAGATTGGCATCCAGGAGGGTGTGGTCGACGTTGTAAGCAGCCAAGGCGCCGGAAAGCACTGCTATGCCAGCCGGCGGCTCAGACGGCTTGGCAACAGGGGGAAAGATCAGCAGGACATGTTGCTGGCTTTTATTACTCTTCACTCGCCAAGTTTAGAATAAAGGCGGGTTTCCAGTCAACAGAACTCAGGACGAAAGGAGGGATACCCACTATCCCACTGTGAATGAGCGCAGAAGTAATGATTAATTAAAGGAGGAAGAGGGTACTAAATAAATCTTATATTTTAAGCCTGCCTCCAATCGGCCTGGCAATATAAGCTGCAGAACTATTCCACCATCAACGACAGCGAGAGCGTGGAGTTTGTGGAGGCGGAGCCGTAGGCGAGGATGTCGCGGAAGACCTCATTGCTCTGTGTGCTCGTGCCGCCGATGGTCACCCACTGACCCTTGGGCACGGTCAAGGTGGTCGAGGCCTCGGTGAGGCGCACTACCTGCTCTTCCCTGTCAAAAGAGGAGATCCTGGGGATGATTTGTATCTGCACTGTGTTTCCCGCGACGATGGGGAGCACCTCGAAGCCTGTCTCGACGCGCTGGAAATTGACCGTCTCCACCACGTGGGCGTAGTGATGTGTAAAGTAGACCCATCGTTCGGTAAAAGGGACCTCCTTGCCCACCCAGAGGTAGGCCGGGCTTCCGGACATGACCGAGATAAAGGATTCCGTGTTCCCTTGCCGGTTCACCACGCGGTCCCTGGCGCGGACATGCACCCCCTCCCGCCTGTCCCCGCCGATGGTGACTGATCCGTGCTCTCCAGAGGCAGTACCTGAAGCACCTACGCCTCTATTTGCGGAGACGCCTTGCTCCTGGAACCGGAACCGGACCTTGACCTGCTCTGCCGGCTTGTCTATGGAGGCGACAAAGGCCTGCATCTTGGCCACGGATTCCTTGGTGTCTACCACGATGAGGGAATTAGTCCTGGTATCAACGGATGCCTTGCCTTCGGGGGAGAGGAGGTCCTGCACTTGCGGGAGGATTTCGGCGGCACTGCGGTAGTTGACCTTGATGACAGCCACCTCGGCAGCCAGGGAAGCGCTTATCAGGACAGCTAGGGAGAAGATCAGGATGCAAGAAACGAGAAAAAATTGTCTTTTACTATTCAATGCCATAGGTAACCTCATATTTTCTTACGGTTTTAAAGAAGTTTGTCTCCCCCCTCACTGCCGCTTTGCGGCATCCCGTAGTCCCTGATTTATGCAAAACGTCCCTCTCCGCTTTCATAGAAATCTTAATGAGGGGATGTCGCTGTGCGACAGAGCGGGACTTATCCTCTCCCCCAAGGGAGAGGACTGACTTAAATCATTGATCCCTTCAGCCCTCTCAACTTTTCCAATGGATCAGTAAGCATCTCCTCGAGGAAGTATAGCATAAACATATATCATCTTTTTCTCTTTGTCCGGTGTAAAGAGAATCCTCAACCCTCCGACTCGCAAACGGTAGTCCCCATGCAACTGGCCTGTTAAAGCTCGAACGTCAGGGAGGCGTAAGGGGTTTTCTGCTTCTTCTAACTCGTTTAGAGCTTGCTTTATCCTTGCCCGCGTCCGCTTATCAAGTTTCAAATAGTATTTTTCCGCCGCCGGCTTGACCTCAATCTTCCAATTCGCCAAGAGATTTCCCCCTTACTCCCATGGCTACCTCTTTTTTGCCTCTTTCGATGATCTCAAGCCAGTCAGGCTTGGAAAGAAGCTCTAGGGTCTCTTTGTGTCGCTCAATATACTCGTCTATGAGCTCGGAGAGGATCTCTTTCATCTCTCTTTTTTCAATACTGGCGATAATTTTGAGGGTATCCCTTTTTTTCTCTGAGATACGGATTGTAGTACTTCCCACGGTCATGCCTCCTTAGTCTACTAATAGATTAAGCTATTTTGAGCCTAGTGTCAAGCTATTTGTAAGAAATATGCAAAAGCAGTTATCCATCTCAATTCCTGGCTCTATTCATGCCTTGACCACCACTACCTTATTCTCTATAGTTATACGGTAGTGATTCCATTGCTGCGAGGACACCATGAAAATCAAGGTAGACCGTGAAAAGATCGTCAAGGCGCTCAAAGAGGTCGAGGGGATCGAAGTCACCCTGGAAAATGCCGAGGATGCCAAGGAGGCCCTCGATCTTATCTTGAAGAAGTCGCAGCTCTTTAAGGGCGCCGAAGGGAAAAAGTTGAAGGATGTCATCGTGACCGCCACCCAGGAATACAAGACATCGGCGGTGGAATACAATCTCATATTTACGCTGGAGTTTGTCTTCGCGAGCGGCGTCTTCACGGATGCCAAGACCGCCCTGATCAAAGAGGTACAGGACTTCTTCGCCAAATACTGAGGTTACCTGTATGCCTGGGTATGGCGGTGAAAACGGCTGCCAGCTTCAGGGAAACGTACCCAATGCCTATCGCGAAGGTAAAAGAGGTATCTCATACCCCTCAGTAAGGACGTCCCCTTTTTACCTACACTACCCCGTTCATTTTTCTGATTGTTACTCAGTTACGAGAACTCGGATACCGAAGGTCCGAGGCGGCGGGCGATCCGGTTCAAAGGTACGGTGGTATATCAGTACCAAGGGCGCCTTGCCGGCAGCGACAACATCGAACCTAAAAGTCATGCGCCCCTCGGAACCCAGTGCCTTGCTGTCCGGCATGAACGTTGGCTCGCCCTTCTGTTTAAGGAGAGCCTCTGATCCAGGCTTTACTTCCCATGTATAACCCGTAGTGGGATTACCCGGCAGCACTATTTCCAGCGTATCACCGGGATGGAGCGTTATTGTGGATCCGGAATCCGCGTGCGTTAGCCGCAGCGTTATCCCGCTTTGCTTTCCGGCGGCAATGAGAGCAATGGCAACCATCAACAGCACCAGGGTGAAGCTTATTCGCCGTAACATTATCATAGACCTCCTCGTCGATTTATGAAGACGCTTATGAAGGCACGCGGGTTCCCTTTCCAGCACCTGGAAGCATGGGAAATATGGCGTACAGGGGAACGGAGCCCAGCCGGCTCTTAGTTTGCTATGAGCATTCTAGCATGGGCTGCAACACCGGGACAAGCGTTCAATGCCCTTGAGCTTATTCTTAGACCGTGGTATTTTCATGGTTAGTCACGATGGTTCGTCACCAACGAACGATGAAAACGGTATAATTTAAACCCCCTCTCTCGCTGGCGGGAGAGGGCGGGGGTGAGGCCGAAGCCGAAGGTGACCCTTGGCCAGTGGTCCTTTGGCCAGTGGATATGGCTATCCTTCCCCCTCACTGCCGCTTTGCGGCATCTCCCGCTTGCGGGACCCCGCATTCTGCCCAAAGGGGCACCTCCGGCTTGTTATGTGCTGTGGAGCGGGGCCGGATTCCCTGATTTATGCAAAGCGTCCCTCTCCGCTTTCATAGAAATCTTAATGAGGGGATGTCGCTGTGCGACAGAGCGGGACATTATCCTCTCCCCGAGGGGAGAGGAAATCTAGGGGTTCTATTTTCTAAGTAACTAATGAAGGATGTCATCGGCATAGGCGCCTTGAACCTGGACCTCCTGTACGAGGTCGATGATCTGGCTGCCCTGCGCAAGCAGGGATGGCCCCTGCATGCAGGCAGGGAGCAATCCCTTTCTTCCGGGGAGTTCAAAAAGTTGTTGCAGGGGCTGGAGCGGCAGGGGAGGCTGCGGTTTCGCAGCGGCGGGGGATCAGCTGCCAATACCATCGTGGCCCTGGCGAGGATGGGGTTGCGAACGGGGTTTGCGGGCAGGGTGGGGGCAGACGAGGAGGGCGCCTTTATCCTGAGCGAGATGAAAGGGGTGGACCTGGCGCAGGTAAAGACAGGTGACGCCACCGGCATCTGCCTGGTGGTGCTGGACAGCCGTCGGGACCGGGCCCTCGTGGTTCAGCCCAATGCCAACGACGACCTGACATTCGAGGATCTAAGCATCCCCTATCTTGCCGACGCCCGCTACCTCCACCTGAGCGCCTTTGTGGGGGATGGCCCTTTTGCTGCCCAGCGCGGGCTCATGGGGGCCCTCCCTGCCCGGGTACAGGTGAGCCTCGATCCGGGTGAGCTCTATGCTAACAGGGGGAAAGAAGCGATCCTGCCCCTGATCGAGCGATCAGCCATCATCTTTGCCACGGAGCACGAGATCTGCACCCTCATGGGCACTGGTGACTATAAAGCCGGTTGCAAGGAGATCGCCTCCCACGGGCCTGAGATGGTGGTCTGCAAGAGGGGAGAGCAGGGAACGTATCTCTTCTCGCGGGAGGGAGAGGCGGAGTTCCGCCCGCAGGAAGCGGTAGAGGTGGTTGACAACACCGGGGCAGGGGATGTCTACGATGCCGGGTTTTTGGCCGGTCTGCTCCTGAAAAGGCCGCTTACTGACTGCCTGGCCCTTGCCCATGCCGTGGCGGCCAAGAGCCTGGGCGGCTATGGCAGGCAGCGCTACCCCGATGCCGGGGATATAAAGGAGATTACAGGGGGTTGACGATGCCCTTTCAATTCGGCTGGTTCTCCACAGGCAGGGACCTGGCAGCCAGGCAGCTGCTCCAGGCGGTCTGGGAGCGGATCAAAGACGGTTTCATCCCCGCGGAGATGACCTTTGTCTTTTGCGACCGGGAGAGGGGCGAGGCAGCGCAGAGCGATCTCTTTCTGGACCTTGCCGCAGAATTGGGTTTGGAGACCATCACCTTTTCCTCGCGCCGATTTAAACCTGAGCTCCGCAAGAAAGATCGGGAGCAATGGCGCGCGGAATACCATAGGGGGGTGATGGAGAGGATTGCCTCCCATAACAATGCCCTGCTCGTGCTTGCCGGCTACATGCTCATCGTGAGCCCCGAGATGTGCCAACGACACCCCCTGATCAACCTCCACCCGGCCCTGCCCGGCGGTCCGACCGGGGCATGGGAGGAGGTGATCGACGAGCTGATGAGAGAGCGGGCCGATACCACCGGGGCGATGATGCACCTCGTCACGCCGGAGCTGGACCGGGGGGCGGTTGTGGCCTATTCCTCCTTTCCCATCCAGGGGGGCGCGTTTACCCCCTTCTGGAAGGGGGGTCCCGAGAAGCGCGGTCCCTTGTTTTGGCTGATCCGCCAGGAGGGGGTGCGCCGGGAGATACCGCTCATCATCCTCACCCTCAAGGCCGTGGCAGAGGGGAGGATCCGGATAAAGGACGGGCGGGTCATGGGCGGCAAGGGAAAAGAGCTACAAGGGCTTGTCCTGACCCAGGAGGTAGAGGAATACCTCAAGGACTTAAGATGAGGATCTTTGTTACCGACTGCGAAGGCCCGATCTCCAAGAACGACAACGCCATGGAGCTGGCTGCCTCTTTCGTCCCCCAGGGGGAGGCGTTCTTCTCCCTGCTGAGCAAGTATGACGACTACCTGGCAGATGTGGAGAAGCGGCCCGGGTATAAGGCAGGTGACACCCTGCGCCTGATCCTCCCCTTTCTCAAGGCCTTTGGCGCGACGGACAAGCGGATCGAGGAGTTCTCCCGCGCAAACATCCTCCTGATGCCCGGTGCACAGGAGACCCTCCGCTTCGTCAGGGAAAGGATGCCCGCCTTTATCGTCAGCACCAGCTACGAGCCCTATATCAAGGCCCTCTGTGAGGTCATCGATTTCCCCTTCGAGGCGGCATACTGCACCGCGCTTGCGCTCGATCGCTATCCCATTCCCAAAGAGGAAGAGGGGTATCTGCGGCAGGTGGCAGGGGAGATCGTCCGCATGCCCATGATCGACTGGGGGTCGGGGCTGGCGAATCTCCCTGAAGCCGGGAGGCGGGTGGTGCAGCGGCTCAATCAGATCTTCTGGGAGGAGCTGGCCGGCATGCAGATCAACAGGGTTTTGGAGGAGGTGGATCCCGTCGGGGGGGAGGCGAAGGCGGCGGTCGTGCGGACGATCTTGCAGCGCAACGGCGCCGAGGTCTCCGAGGTCATGTACGTGGGGGACAGCATCACCGATTTTCAGGCCCTGGAGATGGTCAAGGCGGGAGGGGGGCTGGCCCTCTCCTTCAACGGCAACTCCTATGCCATCAAAGCGGCGCACGTGGCCTGTCTGGGTAGGGATACGAAAATCATCTCCATCTGCGCTCAGCTCTTCGCAGCAGGCGGGGCAGAAGGGGTGATGGCTTTGTTGCCCCACTGGGGGAAGGCGGTCCTGCGCTCTGCCGGGGTAGCGGCGGGGCAGCTGGCGAGCCTTGCGCCGGATGTCGAGATCGGGGTGATCACCCCTGATAATCAAGCACGGTGGACTGAGAGGAGCCAACAGTTTCGTAAACAGATAAGAGGGGTCCGCATCGGGTCCCTCGGATAGAGGATGATCATGAAAAAAGAATCGTTGTTTAATCTGTTGTTCCTCGCCCTGGTCATCATGGCCTTCTATCTCTTTTTTCGTATCCTGTCTCCATTTTTTTCTATTATTGCGTGGGCAGCCATCTTGACCATCATCTTTTATCCCCCCTTTAAGAGAGTCAACAGGTTCTTTCGCAACCGGCGGGGATGGGCCGCCTTAACGATGACCGTCGTCGTCATCATCGCCATCATCATCCCCGCCGGCTTTGTGCTCAACCTCATCGCCAAAGAGCTGCTTACTCTATACCAGTACTCTGAACAGTTCATTAGAGAGGGAAAGCACATAACATTTTTTCAGAGTCTCGCACAGACCGGCCTCGTGCAACGGATAGGGGAGGCGCTCGATCGTTATTTCGATCTTTCCCAGATAAACCTCCAGACGCTCCTGCTCGACAATCTAAGCAAGTTAAGCCTGTATATAGCCAGCCAGGCCCCCAAGTTCATCAAGGGGCTTTCCACCATCATCCTTGAATTCTTTCTGATGTCCATCACCCTCTTCTTTCTCTTCAAGGACGGCGAGGAGGTCCTCACGAAGATAAAGGCCCTTATCCCCCTCTCAGCCAAGCAACGGGATGACATGCTGAGGAAGATCGTCGAGATGATCCACGCCACCATCTACGGCGGCATCGTGGTGGCCCTGGTACAGGGGGGAATGGGGGCCGTGGGGTTCATGATCGTGGGGCTTGGCTCCCCCCTGTTCTGGGGGACGGTGATGGCCTTGCTGTCCTTTATGCGTATCGTGGGCCCCTTTATGGTGTGGGTCCCTGCCGTGGTGTTCCTCCTGATCCAGGGGGCCTACGCCAAGGCCGTGATCCTCGGTATCTGGGGTGCGACCTTGGTGAGCCTCTCGGACAACTTCCTGAGCCCCCTGATCATCAGCGGGAGGACTCAGATTCACCCCCTGTTGATCTTCTTCAGCGTCTTGGGGGGGTTACTGGTCTTCGGGTTGGTTGGTTTTATTGCCGGCCCCCTCGTCGTCACCATCTGTCTGGCCATCATAGAGATCTACACTGCTCCCCCCACACGTCGGAAACAAAACAAAAGGGATAAGAGCCTTGGTAAAGGGTAAGTAAACTACCCCGCCAAGGGCGGGGAAAATCCCCCCTTCCCCTGTATCGCATAGCGATACATCCCGACCTCTCTGATTTATGCACAGCAGTACGGGACCCTTTAGCAAACCGCCGGAGGTGACCCTTTGGTCAAAAGTCTTTGCTTCAAGGAAAAGGCTTTACTCCCTGAATGGGACAATAAGATCACACGCTGTAGAATCGTTGAGCCGGGAGTTCCAGGCAGGTAAGGGTTCCTCCGTAGACGGCTCCGGTGTCGATGCCGATCTTATTGGGTGCTATAAATACCCGCTGCAGGGGGGTGTGGCCGAAGACTACCGTCTTGCCGAAGTCGTGCGGCGAGAGGATGAATTCATCCCTGATCCAGATGAGGTCGTGGGGGTCCTGCTCCTCCAGGGGGATGCCCCCCCTTATGCCCGCGTGGACAAAGATGTATTTCTCCGTCTCATAGTACAATAGCAGCGAGGTGAAGAAATCGAGGTGCTCTTGCGGGAGCTTGAACTCGCCGCCAAGGGAATACGTCCTGATGGTGGCAGCGCCGCCGTTGTAGAGGTAGAGGTCATAGTTTTTTCCGTTGATGACCCAATCGAGGAGCATCTCCTCGTGATTTCCCTTGAGACAGACTACATGCGGGAGATCCTTTTGCAACCGGATGATGTAATCAACGACCCCCTTGGCATCGGGACCGCGGTCGATGTAGTCCCCCAAAAAGACCAGGGTATCCTTCTCTCGGTTCAGCGCGGGTTTGATCTTCTCCAGCAACTGCTCGAGGTGTGAGAGATTGCCATGGATGTCACCGATGGCGAAGAACTTCTCTACTTCCCCTTTACCCGCCACTCCGCGGCTCCTTGTTACTTTTTCTTTACCCATCAGTCCGCGGCCCCTTATTTTTTTCCCTTTATCCACCAGTCTGCGGCACCTTAGTTACTTTCCCTTTACCCACCAGTCCGCATCTTTTTCTTTAAACCACCATGCGGACAAATCGGTCTGCAGGATGGCTTCGGCCATGCTCTTGGCCACCTCTGTCTGCAACCGCTTGGCGTTATTGCGGAGCCACGCATCGGCGTAGCGGCTGCCCAGGTCTTTGTGCTCTTTGAGTTGCAGCAGCAGCGCCAACTGGTCGGCATCGTGGGAGAGAACGGCCTCCTGCGTCTTGTGTTCATTGAACTCCGCAATCAGGCCCTTGATCTCATGGGCAAAGGGGAGCCCAGCAGCCAGATCCTCGGCTGCCCTCTCCTCATCCACCCGGACGTACTTTTTGTAGACGTAGTTATGGTCTCCGGTCCTCGCCTCGGGGAG
>Ga0214473_10000064_pt1 | contig 150965 bp, 120 predicted proteins | sample RVTome_7_FD_203509 | JGI IMG/M metagenome (GOLD analysis project Ga0214473, IMG submission 203509) | Soil microbial communities from uranium-contaminated site in the Upper Colorado River Basin, Wyoming, United States - RVT98D197 | ecosystem: Environmental > Terrestrial > Soil > Contaminated >...
GCTTCAGGCACAAAGGCATCCTCTCCCAGGCCCGCGAACAGTATGCTAAGGCGGACCGCGAAGCGGCCCTTGAGACGATCAAACCCATCCTCGAAAGCAGGCACGTTGGACCGGAAGCTCAGCTTCTCTATGCCGGTATCCTCGTGGACAACCGTCGCTCCGGCGAGGCCGTGACTGTGCTGGGCCGTCTGCTCGACGAACGCGAGGTGATAGCCGGGGCTGCCCATTCGCTCCTGGCTCGAATCCTCTGGGAGAGCGCGTCGTCGAATGCCATCGTAGGGGCAACCCTGTGTGGTTGCCCGATCCATAGGCCTGCCCTGAGCGAAGTCGAAGGGGCGGCCACGCCGGGCCGCCCCTACAACGCGATTGAGGACCACCGCCGGCAGGCCGAGGCATTGCTTCCGGAGACCGCCGAGGCGTATTTCCTGCGGGCCATGACCGCGATCACGGTCAAGGAGCAGCTTGCTGCCCTCGACAAGGCGTTGCAGCTTGACCCCACCCACTATGAGTCCCACAGACTGCGGGCCTTTACGTACTACGCCTCCAGGAAATACGACGAGATGAAAGATGATGCTCTGGGCATGACGTACTTGCGTCGAGGTGACCCGTTGGGCTACTCGCTGCGTGCGATTGCACTGCGCGAGTTGGGTAAGTATGAAGAGGCGATTACAGACTACGACAACGCGCTGGCACGCACACCGAGGACGGACCCGCAGTACATCGACCTCTCGGCCCAACGCTGTGAGACCTTTCTGCGAATGGGCGATTACGATCGTGTCATTGCGGATGCCCAGGAGTGCCTCAAGCTCTCGCCCGATAACCCGGTCTTCTGTTATCACATCTTCTGTGCGCTGACGGCCCTGGGCGACTACGACAAGGCTGCTGCCGTGTTTCGGGAGATCGTTCGCCGTACCCCCACGTCTCGAAATGAACTGCGGGAATGGTGCGCCAAGTACGTGTTCGACACGTTGGAGGCCGGGCGATCCTGGCATCCGGGGGACCGCGCGCCTTCGGGTGCGGCCTTCCTGCCGCTGGTGGAGGCCGAGGAGACCTATCGCAGCCTCTCGGTCAAGGCCCACCGCCTGACGACAAATGGTTTCAGCGCACAATGGTCGCCGGATGGGAAGAAACTGGCCTTCAGTCTGGGCGTGCATGGCTACAGCGGCGTGGCAATCTATGACCGCGGTACGAACCAGACTGAGCTGTTGATCGTCCCCGGTAAAGACCCGCGATGGTCGCCCGACGGCAAGTACATCGCCTTCGTGCGGGACTGCCAGACTCTGCGGCTGGAAGAGCTGACCGGCACCGAGCGCAAGAATCAACCGCGTTGGGCGAGAGACGAAGAAGTCTGGATTATGAACGCCGATGGCACCGAACCCCGCCGTCTGGCCCAGGGAGGCTGGCCGTCATGGGGGAAGGATTCAACGTGCGTCTATTATCACTCACGCGTAGATGAAATGCTCTGCTCCATCTCTGTCGCAGGTCCCGATGTCGAGCCGAAACGGATCATGGCTTGTTCAGATTTCTTTCCCTCGGTATCACGCGACAACCAGCATGTGGCGTATCTGGATGACAATTCGCTAAAGGTCAGGGATTTGGTTTCGCAGGCGGTGGTGGCTCAATGGCGCGTCCCCTTCGACACCTGGGGCGGGCCCGCGTGGTCCCCGACGGGCGGGGAGTTGTGCCTGGGCGCCGGCAGCAGCGTGGGGGACAAGACTGGCTTGTGGATTTACCGTCTGGACACCAAGGAGCCCGTCAAGGTTCTTGACAGTCAAATCATGGCTGCTTCATGGGCCCCGGATGGCGCGAAGCTCGTCTTCGGTCTGCGTCCGCCGTACTTCGAGTTGTGGGCCGCCGACCTCGATCCCAATATCTCTACGATTGAGGCCCTTGGTCCGGGGCAAACCCTGGACGAACACTGGCGCCAAATGCTGCGACTCTACACGCGAAGGATGCAGGCTGACCCTCAGGATGCCTCCCCCTACGCCGACCGCGCGCAGTACTACGACTATCTGCACGACCGCGAGAAGGCGAACGCCGACATGAGACTTTGGTCAGCCGTCGTAAGCGGCAAGTCTCCTTCAGAACTCCAGGATACCCCACCGCGAAAACTCAATCGTGTCATCAACATGCCATTCAATTGTCAACTCGTCTTTTCTGCAGAAAGACCCGTGAATGAAACTCCAATACTCAATGTTGCCTTCGGGCAGAAACCGTCAGGTTCCTTCGTGCAACCTGGCTGCGATAGCAGCACAAAAACAGCTAAGAAAGGTAGGTGTCACATGAAGACGTTTCAAATTCCAATACTGTCAACTCGTGGCATGGCCATGTCACTTCTTGGGCTTTGCCTTTTGTCAGGTCTGGACGCGCCGCCGGCGCGGGCCGATTTTACCTTCGGCGCACCCACGAATCTGGGGCCCACGGTGAATTCTTCGGCCGAGGACATCACGGCGACCATTTCTCCCGATGGATTGGAGCTGTACTTCGGTTCCACACGTTCAGGGGGGTACGGGAGCTGCGATCTGTGGGTGACCAAGCGTGCCAGCGTAGGAGACCCGTGGGGGCCTCCGAGCAATCTGGGGCCCGAGATAAATACGGCGGGGTGGGACTTAGTCGGCAACATCTCGGCCGACGGGTTGACTTTGTACTTCGACTCAGGTGGTCCGTACGGGCGTGCATACAAGACTACGCGCACCACCAGAGAGGCTCCCTGGGGGCCGCGCGTCGACTTGGGGCCGATCATCAATGGTGCGCCGGGGCCCGGTCACCCGGTGATCTCGGCGGATGACCTGGAACTCTACTTCATATGCACAGGTCTTCCCGGATACGGGGGTTGGGACATTTGGGTGAGCACACGGACCAGCAATTCGGATTCTTGGGGGACGCCTGTGAATCTCGGCCCGGCAGTCAACACTCCGGCCAATGAGGCAGCCTTGTGGATATCGCCCGATGGTCTAACACTCTTGATCTCCTCAGATCGTCCTGGTGGATTTGGCAACCTTGATGTATGGATGACCACCCGCCCTTACAAGGGTGGCGCCTGGGGCCCGCCGCGGAACCTGGGGCCGTCCGTCAACACGAGCTACGCCGACTGGATCACAGCTATCTCGCCCGATGGGCGGATGTGCTATATCAACGATTATCTAGGCCCGCGGCCTGGCGGGCATGGTGGGTCTGATCTCTGGCAAGCGCCAATCATTCGGTTCGTGGACTTCAACGGCGATGGCAAGATCGATGGAAAAGACGTGCTGTGCATGGTGAGCCACTGGGGCACAGACGACCCACTGTGTGACATAGGCCCGTTTGCCTGGGGCGACGGAACTGTTGGTCTCGAAGATTTGACTGTTCTGGCCGAATACCTTGGCAAAGAAGTGACTGATCCTGCGCTGATCGCCCGTTGGACGCTGGATGAGACAGAAGGCAGCGCGGCGCACGAGAGCGTCAGCGGCGGTGCCGACGTCGTTCTGGGCGGGCTCTGGCAACCCACCGGTGGGCAAGTGGCTGGCGCGATTCAACTGGATGGATCAGATGACTGCGTCGTCGCCACCTTTGCCCTGAATCCGGCCAAAGGGCCGTTCAGTGTTCTTGCCTGGGTCAAGGGCGGCGCGTCCGGCCAAGTCGTCATCTCAGAACCGACGGCTGCTAACTGGCTCGTGGCCGATGCCGAAGGCAAGCTGATGACGGAGCTTAAAGGTTCCGGACGATCTGATGGTCCTTTGCTGTCGCAGACAATCATCACCGACGGCCAGTGGCATCGGATAGCTCTTGTCTGGGATGGCTCCAACAGAATGCTCTACATCGATGGCGTCGTGGCGGCTGAAGACACGCAGAGTACTCTGCCAAAATCGGGCAACGGCCTGTACATCGGCACCGGCAAGGGCATGGAACCCGGCACTTTCTGGTCCGGCCTGATCGACGACCTTCGCATCTACAACCGGGCCGTAAGCCCATAGTCACAATGGTCCACAGAGGTAACCCAAGGGCTGGCAGCATGAGACGCTGTCAGCCCGTTCATTTTTGATGAGTTCATCGAAAACTATAACGATAAGAAATTCCCATAAAACACTTGCTATTCGTCAAAGAATGGGTGTCCATCTCTGCTGGAAGTGGTCAAAATCAGTGTCTGCGGTGTCATTTTGGTGACATAACGTGTCAAGGAATTCTGGCGTTTTGTAGGTGAAGAAACTGGGGCTCCTTGATGGGCTATGTCACTTCCTTGTATTCTCCACTTGCGGCAGTTTTGCTCGCCACTCGTCGGTCTTTTCCGGCTTGTTCCATGCTTGGTAGAGTCCGATCAGGTTTATTATTGACTCCTGTGCGTGCAGGTGCTTGTCACCGAGTTTGAGACGTCGGCCTTCGACGGCTTCGAGGAGAAGTCGCTCTGCCTGGTCGTAGCGAGCCTGCTCTTTGTATAGCACGGCCAATTCGTGCATAGACTCGAAACAAACGGGATGATCGTTGCCAAGCTTGAACTTTCTGGCGTCCAATGCCTGGCGGAGCAATTTCTCTGCTTCGGCATAGTTTTTCTGCTTTCTGCGGAGGACGCCGAAATCGTTGATAGCTTGGAGCGTGTCCGGATGGTCGTCGCCCAGATTCTCTCTCTGTTCCCCCAATGCCTCTTGAACAAAGTCTCGGCCTCATCGAAGTGGCCCTGCTTGAGGTGCAATTGCCATGTTGTTTCTACGTACAATCATGACATGCGCCCCTTTAGAATCTGTAGATCAGAGCAGTCTGCGCCCGCAGGCTATCGCCGTCGCCGGACCCGCGGTACTCGGTCCGCCAGTGCGAAAGCTCGAACGCCCACTCCGTGTTTTTGGCCAACGAATAATACACGTTCCCGAACACCGAATGGTTCAACGTCCGGTCGCCTGCGTTGACGTTTCCTCGATCCACGTCGTCCATGCCGATTCCGACGTTGAACCGGGCCTTGTCCCAGGGCCCCAGAGCCGCCGCAATCCAACCACCCTTGCTGCCGATCTCTTCGTTCAGGTTTGCTCCCGTCGTAGTTACGCCTTGCCCGATCCCGCCCAGATAAGCGTCCAGGTTCTCTCCCGTGAACACCTCGCTCTTGACCGAGAGCCACTTGTTGACCGGCTGAGTAAAGTCGAGGTTCAGCGACCAGCTCGTGAACTCCTCATTTCGGCCGCCGGTGGTAGTGTCATATTCCTCCTGTCCCCAGTGGCCGGACAGGCCCACGTCGCTGCGTTTGGACCCGAGCAGCGGAACCGACAGGCCGGCCCTTGCCTGCAAGGTCGGAAAGCCTGCGTCCTCGCCTGAGTCCAACGTTCCGGCCAGAGACGCACTGTCTCTGCCGATGGTCCTGGCAAGTGCGCCCTCCAGCTTCAAATCCGTCTCCGCATCGAGCCGGTATTCCTTGGTCAGGCGGAATTGGGGACGCCGATAGCCGAGGTTCCCTGTCCACCAGCCGACGCTGTAGTTCACCGTGGAAGGAAACAGGGGGCTGATCACGTCGGAGGTCTGACCTGCGATGATATTGAACCGGTCCGCAGGCCAGTCCAGTTTCAGATAGGCGTGACGCATCATCAGGTGCGCCTTGTTCTCCGCATCGCCGCCGCCGTAGAAGTCCACTTCCACCCGCCCGCTCGCCTTCAGGATCGGGTCATCCGGCCCATTGATCAACATCCCCAACCGCGTCTCGTTGCCGGTCATGTTAAACTGGTCGTCGTTGCTGTTGGTGTTCTCCCGCTCGACCCATTTGGCGTAGTTGCCGTTGTCGATCCGCGAGCTGTCGTAGGCTGCGTCGAGTTTCAGGTAGCCGTATAGTTGGATATCGAGGGTTGACCATACCGGCAGCCGCGTCTGCGTATCCGACGAGACGGCCCGCTCTGAAACCAGCTTCTTGAGCTCGTCCAGCTCCTTATCGAGCTTCTCAACTCTTTGCTGTAACTGAGCATTTTCTTCGGCCAGGCTTGCGCTGCCGGCCGCCAGACAGGCCGTCCCGGCGCCGGTCATCACAATCAGGCCCATCAAGACAGCGATAGCAAGTCGTGCACAATTGTTCATAGTCTTTCTCCTTAAAATTCCCTGTTCTGTTTCAAAGCACTTTCTGCGAGGAAATCAGCATTATCCAGGATTTCCCATATATCTTCGTAGACAGCGCACACGCCAGTTCCGTTTTGCCTGCGTTGGACCCGGAGGAGCATGTTTTCAAGCCTAATCATCCTATTTTTCGCGCAGCGCGATTATACTTCAACAAAGAGATAACCTCGTGGACAGAGTCGGGGCCAGCGGCGTCGAGGACTCTGCTGGGGACGTCAGCGTATACTTCCTGGACCTCGCCGGCCCACTCCCGGCGAACGACGATGAGAAGAGGCCTCTTGCCGGCGTGGACCAGCGAATCCACCGCAGAGCGCCAGCCCCGGGACGCAAGTTCCAGCCGACCAAACTCATCCACGATAACAAGGTCCGCTCCCTCGGTCGCGGCCACATCGAGCGCGCGCCTGCCGAAGCTCAGGCCCTCCTCAAGGAAATGAAACCGCCCTATATCGCCCGGGTCGTCTCGGCGGACGGCCAGCGGGGAGCGGGCTTCATTTCGCATATCCATCGCGTCGAATCCGACCAAATGTCCACCCCGATAAACCGAAGGCGCTAGAAGTCCGGCAATGCGGAAGCCGTATTGCTTCGCAGTCCGGGCCAGTTCCGCAGCGCGGGTGGTCTTGCCGCCATGTTTCGGTCCCGCCCACAGGAAGAGCGCTGTGCAGGACGCTGGACAACAATGAAGAACGCAGCCACTACTCATCTCGAAGACCTATCGGGTAAAAGGGTAGCTCAGCAGGCACGTGACCACCGCAAACGCCCATAACGCCAGGGTCAAGGCGGAAATGCCGCCGGGGATCGGGGATCGGAGCAGCCCGAAGGGCGTAGTGGAATACGACATCAGTTTCTCGCCCAGCCTGGCGCTCAGAGGGACGATGCAAGCGCACACCAGGGCAGCCATGCTTCCCTCGATGAAGATGTGCCCGAGCACTCTGGCGAGCCCGCCCTGCACCCAGTGGTTGTACTGAAACAGGTAGGTGATCATTACGGCAAATGCCGCGTAGCTAAGGTAGGTCACTGCGGCTGCGGCAAGGGATTTCAGCTTGATCTTCAGCACGTCAAACACGAGGTCGTAGCAGGCCCCGGTAATGAGAATTCCCAGCAAATGACACCCGAAGAAGGGCGAGTTCAGAAACTTGTAGAGCATGGCGCAGGCGGCGATGAGCGTCGCCGTGCCTGTTTGCGGGAAATACGATCTCGCAATCGTCAGGACCGCCAGTCCCACGACCGTCAGCGGCACGGATGCGTAGGGCACGTTCGAGGCATAGAGAGCGCCTCCCAGCACGGCTTCCGATATGCCCCACACGCCACCGAATAACAACACTCCCAAAATGTACCGTCTTTTCACGTTTGGTCTCCTTCAGATTGTTAGTCAAGATCATTCCCATTCACGACACCGTCGCCATTCATATCGGCCTGTTGCCAGGCCGCATGGAACAGATCGAGATCGGTGGGATTCACCTTCCCGTCGCCGTTCAGATCGCCCACCGGAGGCAAGGACGGCACCAGCAACTGCTCGGTGAGCAGCTTGGCATCCCAGAGATCCACATCGCCGTCGGTGTCCAGGTCCGCCGGGCAGAGCCCCACTACGCCGTCTGCGCTCAACGTCAGGAGCTGATAGTAGTCGAAGCCCTCCCCCAGGTTCGTGTACTGTTCGAGCACGCCCGTCACCGCCCGCCATCGTCGGCCCGTTTCAATCGCAGGCAGGTACAGATCGGTTTTTTGCCGATTTTGATTCGCATAGTCGCTCGCCCAGCAAAGGGCGCCTGTATTGTTCGGCTCGCGGAATGACTGGAGCTCGTAATTGTCCTGCGCTTTGCCCAAGCCCAGCCCAAGCACGGCCACATTCCGGATCTGCAGGAGCATGGATTCGAGTTTCTCGGCCCGGTGATCGACCATTGCCCACAAATCTTGCAGCGGCAGGTACTCAGGCGCTCTGATCTCGTTCACGTCTATGACGAGCGGGCGGGGAAGGGGATGGCCGCGGCTGACCACTCTGAGCACAGGCTGAGACCCGTCGGGATTCTTGTCCCAGTATTGCAGGAATGTCGTCCCGCGATACTCCTCGACGAAGGTCTGCCGGATCTCGACCCAGTCCCCGACGCTCACACTGGCAAAGGCGTCACTGACCCAGCCCTTGATCTGGATGGCGCCCCAGCCGTCGAGGGCATTGGGATCCTGCAGGAACAGACGCGGCCGTCCGCCCGCCACCTTGGCCACTACGATGCCCCCGGAACAATCGACCACCTTGCCGTTGTAGAGACCGGCCCCGTCGGGGGACTCCGTATACTGGATGTCCCGTATCATCGGAACACCGTCTTGGGCAACACACGGAAGCACACATCCGATGCAGACGATCAAGACGCCAGCTCTCATACGCGTTCTACTCCTGTTCACCATCACCGCGGTCCTCCGACAAATCGTAAATCATCAATTCAATACGGATACCAGTCCGGATCGTCCCGGGGCGGCGCCTCGAAATCGGGGATCGCTGGCCACTCGGCTTTCCAGACGGTCTGTTTCCAGGCCACGTGCGAATCACAGTACAGGATGAAACCACCGAGCGTTCCGCCCGGCCTGGCATGATGGGCACTGAAGGCCTTCGGATAGCTCCCGCAGTGGCGGCCAGCCGAACGGTTGAGCGTGTTGCCGCCATATCCCCTGGCCGGGTCCAGCAACTGATCGAAGAGCAGGATCACGCGCCCGGGCGTCCGGATCCTCGCCGTGTCAAGGAAGCTGGGCATGTTATTGTCGCCCGGCTGACCATAGGGAGCCCAGCAGTTGGCGTCCAGCTCCAGACAGGAATTCATGGCATACGAGAAGAACCCGTTTCGCAGCGGTTTGTACGAGTACAGCGATTCGGGCGCCGGCCTGGCAGCGGGGCACTGAAAGACGGTCTTGACGGCGGGATAGGCGCCGCGGGGATGCTCGCGCCAAGGCGCCTCGCCCATCAGGGGGGCGAGGACATCCACCCATCCGAACCAGTAGTCGGCTTTCCCCTCGGGCGTGAATGGCTCTCCGTCACCGCAGCGGTCTCTGCCGTCCGCGTGCGGGTAGTACCCCGAATTCTCCGTGGCGTATGCGGCGAAGACCAAGCCCCATTGGCGCAGCTGATTCTGACAGATTGCCTGCATTGCAAGGGCCCTGGCTCGGCCCATTGCCGGTAAGGCAATAGCCACGAGCAGGGCCATGATCGAGATTACGACCAAGGCCTCGATGAGACTGAACGCTCGCCGGGCTGATAAATGGATCCCGGCACCCAGCCCCGACTTGACTCTTGGCATGAGTCTGTCCATCGCTCTCATGTGCTCCCTATGAGAAACAACCTAACTGGCAACTGCCCAGACGGATGTTTTCCTGATCGCAAATGCGACCGATCTGCATCGGCTCCACGCCCAACTCGGCCGCCAGCCCCAGCGCCTTGGCGCACGTCAGGGTCGAGCGGCCTTCCACTTCTCTCGAGCGGTCGAGCACAATCCTGGTCAACTCCTCTTGCGACTTCATCAAGACTCCTTCGCCATTTTGCTCACGCTATGTCGAGCCCGACACAACGAGTTCTCCAACAAACGGTACCTGGTTTGTGGCGAATTCCACGGCGTATGGCGCGGCCTCTACATCTTGAGCAGCATCTTGTAGGACTTCAGGACCTGTCGCGCCTTGTCGAGTGTCATCTCCGGGATGCCCAGCAGTACTTCCATCCGCTCGCCGTCGGTCATAAGGACCATCTTCTGCAGCATATCCTTCGTCAGGTATTGGCCGTAGTCAAAGATGGTCAGAGAGGCCTGAATTTTTTCAATCTCGCTCTCGGGAACATTGTAAGTCCGCACATGCCGCGTCAGCAGCACCGACTGGTGCTCTTGGTCAAGAGGCATACCGGCAAATCTTCTTTCGGTATGACAACGCGTACATTGTCCTTCAGAAGCTAGCTCGATCGAAGGCGCCGCCATGGCGATCAGGTCGGATTTGGTCGCCACCGATCCCAATGCCTCCACCCTTTGATACAGAGCGAAGACCATGTTGCAGACGAACACCACCAGAACCGTGTTAACCACCAGAAGGCCACTGATCATCACTTTCAAGAATGTGCCGTTCATAGTCTATCACTCCCTGAGCTTGGGTGATTTCCCATTCTTCACATAGGATCAGGCGGTTTCCCGGCTTGCGGATTCTCCGTAAACCGGGAAATTGCGCACGATATATCGGAAGGCCAGCAACCCGCCCGCGACGACGCCCAGCGAGATCAAATACTCCGACGCAGCGGGGCTGTAACTCTGCCAGGTGTGGGCCTGGATGCCAATGACGCTGACGTTGAGCCGGTGAATAAACACCCCGGCCACCGTAAGGAGGCTGCCCCAAAACAGACCTCTTTCCGTACGGGCGATCTCCGGCGTGGCAAGAAGCGCCAACGGCAGCGCCGATCCGATCGCCAGCTCCGCCCAGAACATCACGGCCTGCGGATTCAGCTCGAAGGCGTTGAAAACCGCTCCTCGGACGGCCACGTCCACGACCCGCACCACCAGATAGATCGATATCAGGATCGGCATCGCCTTGGCCAAGCCCGACAGAAGCTCCAACTCGGGTTCTCGGCGGAAGATCCGGGCGCTGACGATCCCCTCGAAGACCACCATCGCCGGCCCCACCATGATCGCCGAAAGCAGAAACTCGATCGGCAACAGGGGCGTGTGCCACAAGGGACTGAGCTTGTGGGGAATAATCAAGAACAAGGAACCCAGACTCGACTGATGCAGACAGCTCAGGAGCACGCCGGCCATGATCAGCAGGATGGGTACCGGTCGGCTGCGCGGAACCACGCCGATCATCTGCAGCAGCTCAAAGAGCGTCGTGATGGCGAAGATCACCGCCGCCCAGCGGGGGCTGCTCGTCATCGCGTAGGTGAACAATGTGATCAGAACGATCACCGCTATCGGCGTGAGCTTCTCCCACAGCCGCATCAGGTTCTGCTGCTTGAACCTCTCCAGAACGCTGGGAAGGAACTCGAATACGAGGATGGTCGAATAGATCGCCACGCACCAGCCGACTTCAAACATCACGCTTTCATGCTGCCAATTCCAGGGCAGAAACATCCGCCACATCACGATGCCCCGCCCTAAGTCGATGAACAAGGCGATCACAAAGAAGATGTATCCCAGAAGCGCCGTGAGAATCGCCGGTCGGGCAAGCGGGTGATATTTCTTCTTGCCCCAGATGTATATGGCGGCCGTCAGAGTGAAACCGCCGGCCGCGAGGGCAATCCCGGTTAGAATATCGAAACCGATCCAGAAGCCCCACGGATACGAATCGTTGAGGTTGGTGGTAGAGCCCAGTCCGAACAGGAATCGTTTGGCGGTCAGTACCACCCCGACAATGAGCAGTACCCACAGCACAAACTGACCCAATACCCTGGGTTTTCCTTCTGCAATCAAGGTATTACTCATGGCCGCTGCCCTCTCTTTCTTTGGCCTCGGATTCGATCTTTCTTCGCCTTGCGCTATAGACGCCAATCATACCCAGTGTCAGGGCGACAATGACATACGGCGGCGCCTTCATGGCCCGGCTGGTATTGACGGCCAGCGGTTCGTCAGGCAGGTTCGTCGGATAGTGCAACTGCTCGAACGGTACACTCGAGAGGTGCAGGACGCACGTGCCGCCCACCTCGTGCTCTCCGTAGATGTGTTGATAGTACTTGCCGGGATTCTCTTCGAGCCGCCGATGCGCTTCGGCCAGCAACTCGTCCCTTTCCCCCGAGACGATCGCATCGGTCGGGCACGTCTTGGAGCAGGCCGGCTCGGTGAAACCCTCTTTGCCCTGGGCGAGCCGGTCAAAGCACATCGTACATTTGCGAATGCTGGGCCAGGCCTTGTCCCATTCGAACTTGGGGATATGGAACGGGCACGCCAGCATACAATAGCGACAGCCGATGCAGCGCTCCGTGTGCCAGATGACCGGACCTTCCTTAGTCTTCTCCAGCGCCTGGACCGGACACGACACCACACAGGCGGGCCATTTGTTCCGATCCTCGGCATCGAGGCCACAGTGCATGCACTGCTGCTTGCCGAACACCCACTGGAGACGACCACCCAACTCGACTTCGTTGTACGTCAATAATGTCCAGGTCTTGGCCGACAGATCGTGGGGATTCTGATACCCTCGATTAGCGAACTCCGGGGCTGCCTCCTTCTGGGCGGGAAGAAAACTGGTCTCCTCGCCCTCCAGGCCGTTCCATTGCTTACAGGCCACCTGGCAGCCCCGACAACCAAGGCAACGGGTGGAATCGATCAGCATTGCTTTCATGGAATAAGTCTCCTTCCTGATCATGCTTTGATCACATCACACAGGAACGCTTTGTATTCCGGGATCGTGGTGTTGGCGTCACCGATATGGGGAGTCAGGACGTTGGCGCAGCCTTCGATGTCCTCGCCCAGGCGCTTACGGCGTCTCTCCGCATCCAGACCGGCGTAGCCGAAATGCCAGGGAATGGCGATATGGTCGATGGTCTTGCCGCCACACCGGAAGGTCTGGAACCGTCCCGTCACCAGGGCCCAGGCCTTCATCTCGCCACGCTTGCTCTTGATAATCACCAGATCGCCGCTTTCGATGCCTTTGCGCCGGGCCAGGTGCTTGCTGATTTGCACCCACGGATCCGGGAAGAGCTCCACCAGCCAGGGCAGGTTCCGCGTCATGGCGCCCGCCTGCCAGTGCTCGGACAAACGAAAGGTGGTGGCCACGATGGGAAACTCCTCGGGCGTTCCCCTTTCATCCGGCCGCCAGACCGTCGCGACTGGATTGAAGTCCCATCCTTTCTCCTGATGACGACCCAGCAATTGCAGTTTGCTGAGGGTCAGGGGACTCTCCCAGGGCTCGTAATGTTCGGGGAAGGGCCCGTCCGTCGGAGAGGTCGAGAGTAAGGCGCCATGTCCATCGGGCCTCATGATAAACGAATATCGCGAAGCGCTATTAGGTGTGCCGTCGAGATTCTCCAACGGTGGCCAGGCGCCGTCCGGGACGTCGCCCACCCATTTACCGGCGTCCCAATCATACTTGATTACGTAGCGGCCCGGATTGTAGGGTTTGCCTTTGGCGTCGCAACTGGCCCGATTGTAGAGCACACGGCGATTCACCGGCCAGCACCAGGCCCAGTTCGCATGCAACCCGACCACCCGGCCTTCGCCGCAAATGGTGTCGTATTCCGGCGTGGCTGGGTCTGGGTCGGCGATCCGTTTGGCCAGCCGATTGACCAGCTTCCTGCCGCTGTGCTCGATCACGTGAATGCCTTTTCGCAGCGGCTCAGGCTCATGTTCCAGCTCTACAAAGCTGCCGCAGTAAATCCAGCAGCCGCTGCAGGTGGTCCCGTCGGCCTGGAGATTGGCAAAGGTGGGAATCTGCGGACCGGCCTGGCTGTCGCTGACCCACTGATACCCGTTAATTTCCATGGCTACCTTCCGGACATCCGGGTCCTCGTGTTTGGGATCTGGATGATCGTACTTCCAGTGCAAATGCACAATCGGCTCGGGAAATACGCCGCCGTCGGTGTACAACTCTTTGAGCTTCTTCACCAGCCGGTCCAACATGTAGGCATCGCTGCGGGAATCGCCCAGCGGAGGAACCGCTTGGTAACGCCACTGAGCCCAGCGGCCGGAATTGGCGATGCTACCCTCTTTTTCCACGGAACTGCAGGCCGGCAGCAGAAATACCTCCGTGTTGATCTTGCGCGGATCGACACCGGGCCTCTTCCAGAAACAGGCCGTCTCGGTCTCCCACAGGTCCGCCGCCACTAACCAGCCCAGCTTCTCCAGTGCCCTGCGCTCCACATTGGAGTTGGGTCCTCCCACCGCAGGATTCTGGCCCAGAATCATCAACCCTTTGATGGTGCCGGCGTCCATCGCCTCAAACAAACCGATATGCGAGTAGTTGCCGCTTCGCTTGGGAATATAGTTGAAGCAGAAACCTCCCGCCTGGTCTTTAGTGGCATGATCGCCCCACCATGCCTTCAGCAGACTGACGATGTACTTTGGGTAATTGCCCCACCAGTTGGCCGAGAGCGGGTCCTTGGTCGTGGGAGCGCTGCTCTTGATATACGCATCCAAGTCCGTATCCGTCGGCACCGGGGACTTCAGATAGCCCGGCAGGATATGGTACAACAGGGCATGATCGGTGGACCCCTGCACGTTGCTCTCGCCACGGAGGGCGTTGATTCCGCCGCCGGCCAGACCGACGTTGCCCAAGAGCATCTGCAAGATGGCATAGGAGCGGATATTCTGCGTGGCGCTGGTGTGCTGCGTCGTACCCATCGCATACAACCAGGTACCCGACCGAGTAGGCAGGTACGTGCTGGTGTAAATGTCGCAGATCCGGCGATAGTCTTCTACGGGGCTGCCCGTGATGCTGCACACGGTCTCGATGTCGTACCGCGAAAAATGCTTCTTGAGCAGTTGAAGCACACAACGAGGGTGCTGAAGCGTCTTATCACGTTTGGGAATGCCGTCTGCGTCCAGCTCATAACCCCAGGAAGCAATGTCGTAAGAACCGCCCCGGTTCTCCGGATGAGGCTGATAGCCGCTGAACAATCCAGTTTCGGGGTCGAAAGTGAAATCTTCTCTGATGATAAATGACGCGTTGGTGTGGGTGAGCAGGTAATCCTGCTGGATGCGATTGTTTTGCAGGGCGTAGTTGATCATTCCGCCCACAAAGGCGATATCCGTACCGCTGCGGAACTGGGCGTAGTGGTCCGAAAAGGAGCTGGTCCGGGTGTAGCGGGGGTCGGCGGAGAGGATAATGGCGCCGGCTTTCTTTCGAGTGCCTCGTTTGACAGGTCGTCCATCCGTCCACGGAATTCCTTCCTGAGCTCGCTGGATCCAGCGCGAGGCGATGGGATGGCACGAGGCGGTGTTCGACCCCATCACCATCACCACATCGGCATTGACCATATCCACAAAATGGTTGGTCATGGCCCCGCGGCCGAACGACGCCGCCAGTCCCGCCACCGTCGAGCTGTGGCAGACACGGGCCTGGTGCTCCAGGTACGCCACACCCAACATCCGGGCGAACTTGGAATACAGGTAGCACTCTTCACTATCCAGTGCCGCCCCGCCCAGGCAGGCCAGCCCGTTGGTCCGGTTGATCAGCTTCCCATTTTCCTCCTTCTGGAAAGTCTCATCCCGCGTCTTCTTGATCAGTCCGGCGATTCGGGATATGGCATCGTCCCAGGTGATCTCCTGCCAGTCTGTAGCTCCCGGCGCCCGGTGCCTGACTTTGGTCAAACGCCGTGGGTTGTTGGCCACCTGGTACAACGCCGAGCCCTTACTGCACAGGGTGCCCTGGTTCACCGGATGCTCGGGATCACCTTCGGTGTTCACCACTTTACCGTCTCGAGCCGACACCACGAGACCGCAACCACATCCGCAATAGGGGCATATCGTCATGGTTTCGACGGTGCGTTGCGTTTTGAACTCCGGCGGGGCGGCCTGGGCTTGCCGGGGTGTGCCCAGCAGTAACCCCAGCGATGCGCCGATTTCTGCACCGGTACCCGCTAAGAAAGCTCGCCGCGTCATCTCCATTCTGATGATCTCCTTTCACAGGAGTCAAGACTGTCAATCCGAAGCAGAACTGCCGGACAGACTCTCTTGGACATCCTGACCTTCACCAATCTTCTATTGACACACAGCCCGCTCATGGTGAGCGAGCCACACTGGTTCGGCGATATAACCTTCTCTCAAAGCGATAGAATCCAGCGCGACAGTCGAGAAATGGTCCCGGTCGTAATCCCAACCGTCTTTCTTGCTTGATTCGTCGGCGCACACCCTCGTCTTGAGGTATCTTCTACACGTGTCACAGACATAAATGCGATGAGAAGCGAATTCGTTGACGGTTAGATAACCCAGTTGATCCTGGGATTGGTTTTTGCAGAAGGGGCAAGCGATCCGTGGGAAAGACCAGAAGGTGTTGCAACAGCAGCACCAAAGCTGCCGCTGTCCCGGCGAGCCGATCAATCTGCCCAAGACCGGACTGTGACCGCAGACTGGACAATAGCCCTCCTGCCAGCAGGTTGCCTGGGTCTCGTCCCAAAGACGCCGGGCGGCTTGTTGGCGGAACGGACGAGCCAGGTAAATCGAGAAAAACTGCAAACAGTCAATGTCGATGGAAAGCCTCTGGGCCCAAGCCTGCAAGACATCCCAGCGATGCTGAAGGGTCGCCTCGAGCAACTCGCGCGCCGCGATATCCCCGCCGTGCGCCCCGTGTTCGAGCCTTTCCCAGTCAGCAGTTTTCTCGGCCAGATGTTCCCGGAATATGTTCAGAAGTAATGCGAAAACACTTTCCGCAGCAGCATCTTTGACGTGAATATGCACCGGATCCAGCAGGGGCTTGCCCTTTTTCAGCTTCTCCTGGGTCGTATCACCATTTCGTTCAATGAGGGGAGAATCGAACAATTCCACATCCGAAACCATCGTCGTCATGGTCCGTATCGCTTCAGACAGGTCACACGCAGGTTTCAGCGTATTTTCTTGGTCGATAAATGACATAAACCTTCTATCTACGCCGGTTTCAACAGGGCTTGGTTGAAAACCGGCTTTGCTGCATCTTCTATTGTATTGTCACCTTCGGTTGCCCGGCAAATAATAGGGCAGGCGAGTCAGATCCATCGCGATGTCGATCGTGATCGCCTTCACTCGCCACGGAGCGGTAATGCGGCGCGGCGAGGAATTCAGTATGCCTTTGATGGCGGCTTTCACAGCGCCTCCGTCACTTTCTGGGAAATGGCCTGCGTCACTGCGATAATTCCCACATCAATGCCTCGTGTATTCAAATGATCCAACACGCCCATGTCCTCGATGAGCACACGGCCCATAGACTGTGTTACCCGTACAACAAGTCCGAAGACCCCGACTTGGGGCACTGTGAGAAGCACACCCGCGTTGATATTTGATTCCTTCATCTTGAACCCTTGCCCCAGTGGGGGCCATCTTCCCAATTATGATGGGGTCCTTTTCCCAACCAAAATGGGACCGTCTTCCCGACCAGGGAAGCAGTGATTTTCCCAACAATGGGAAAACAAAGCAATAAAAAAGTTTCTCATTTTCGAAAAAAAAAACGGCGACAGATGGCGCAGGCCTCCATTCTCTCGACAACTTGTCCCGGGAATGCGGCTGGTTCAGAGGTTTTTGGTCGCTATCGTTTCTACCCACGTGCCGGCGCAACGCAAGAGGCGTATGCAAGGGGCCGATTGCCCGTGTTCCTGACGTCGTGGGGCGCATGCGGCGGTATGAAGGCGACTTTGCCCTCTGCGGCCTGGAAACACCCTTGCCCGTCGGTCAACTGCTCGCCGCTCCGGAGAACTGACCTGCAATTTTTTTTTGCAGCCTTCTACATGTTATTGAAGGGACGCTTGTCTTACAGCCAGTCACCAGCCGGTATTAGATCTACGGCTTGGCGCAAGACAGGATCTACATTCGTGTACACTTTATTGGTCAGATCTGATGAAGAATGTTCCAGCAGCCTCTGGGTGACAGCAGTGGAAACGCCGTCCTGAATGAGCCGAAGCCCTGAGCTTGCCGAAGGGGAAGCCGAAGGATGAACGCCGATTAACGCCGATTTGGTTTCACCACGAAGACACGAAGAACTCGAAGAAACAGTCAATGTAAGTAGTCAGCAATAGCCACGAATGAACTCGAATGAGCACGAAAGAACCAGCAGGCATATCCCTGTAAATCCTATGCAATAAACAACTTCTGGAATCCTTTCGACACAGATTTCACTGATTAACACGCCCTGAACAAGATCAAAGTGAATTATTCGTGTAAATTGGTGATAATTCGTGGCTCATTCATAGTCGTGCAAATCCCGTAAATCCTGTCTAAGAAACAATGTTCGTGTAAATTGGTGTGAACTCGTGGCTAAAACAGCAGTGTAATCTGTGAAATCTGTGTCTAAAGGCCTTGTTTTTCGCCCAAAATCGCCGATTTGAAAAAAATTCTAAAATCTTCCCATTTTCTTGTCAACAATTCGGGGTTCTCAAACGCTTCTCATATAGAAGGGCCGGACAGGCCCCCAAAAGCCGGATTTCGGGATTTGGGATTGAAACCCCCGGAGTGGCGTAGACTTGTGTTTGGTCTGAGCAACGAGTATCATATGAAACAGCAACCTCGGGTGAGCAATAGAAGGCGGAAGCAAACAGCGCGTTTAAGAAAGACCTGCGCGTGAATGACGATAGAAGAGAATAAACAGTGTCGATAAACACATTCATCAGCCGACCGACGAAGATTGCTCAAAGATTCGAAGCACAATACTCAGCTTTTGAGCGCTACCTTATGCGGAAAAGGTATCGGCCGGTGCGCCTTGGCCAAGATAGATACACAATGGATGCTCCATTAAAAGCAGTCATGGAAGTAATGAAGACATGCGCGGGAGCTATTATCTTGGGTTATCCTCAATACCGAGTTACTGCTGCCATTCTGAGGGCAACACATGTTGAGCAAGAAATACACATAAGCATTCCGACTCCTTGGAATCAAATTGAAGCGGTTCTGGCCTTCCAACAACGCATACCAGTATTAGTCGTGGCTCATGAAAGCGTTGCGGGCGGAATCTTTGACAAAGGCGTAACCGGTGAATATGTGCATACAACTAATCTAGGGGCAACACAATGGTATAAAACACGTGATTTCTTGGGTATATTCCGGGAATGGGAAAAAAGAATCAAATGAAATTATAAAGGAAACACTATGGCAAAAAAAAGAGTTTTCATCAGTTTTGACGTCGATCATGACGAAGGTACAAAGATCATGCTCGCCGGACAAGCAAAATTTCCTGACACTCCGTTCGACTTTAAAGACGCTTCAGTGAAAGAGCCTCTAATCGGTGACTGGAAGGAAAAGGTCCGGCGCCGAATGGACAGCATCGATCTGGTGATTGTCCTTTGTGGCGAGCATACACATACAGCAAGCGGTGTCGCTGCGGAAGTGACGATTGCTAAGGAGAAGAACAAGGAGTATTTCCTCTTGGCGGCTTATCCAGACAAGACTTGCACAAAGCCCACATCAGCAAAGTCATCAGACAAGATGTATAAATGGACGTGGGATAACCTCAAAGCTCTTATTGGAGGAGCACGGTAATGAGAAGAGCTCTCATCATAGGGCTTGACGCCTATCCAGAATGCCCTCTTCGTGGATGTGTCAATGATGCCCAGAGGATGAAAGATGTTCTATCGCGACACCATGACGGCAGGGTAAATTTTGAATGCCAAGTTATTACCTGCCCCCCAGACACAGTTTCTCGATCCTTTCTACGCCGGAAAATTTTCGAATTATTGAAACAGCCTGCTGATGTAGCCTTCCTTCACTTTTCTGGTCATGGCACCATAAGCGGACTTGGCGGTTATCTGGTTACACCTGATTACGATGACTATGATGTCGGAATTCCAATGGCAGAGGTTCTTGCACTTGCAAATCAGTCCCTCGTCAATGATGTATTCATTACACTGGATTGTTGTCATAGTGGCTCGTTCGGAGTACTACCTGCTATAAGCAGTGACAAAATTGTTCTATCCGAAGGTATTTCTGTGATTACTGCTACTCGCTCCGGGCAAGAAGCTCTTGAGGAGGGAGGTGGTGGTGTCTTTACATCCCTCCTGGTTGAAGCCCTCGAGGGCGGAGCGGCCGCACTGCTTGGAGAGGTCACCGCGGCTAGTGTTTACGCATATATTGATAACGCTCTGGGCGCATGGGATCAGCGACCTATGTTTAAGGCAAATGTTTCCAAGTTCATACGTTTGCGCGAGGCGCCGCCGCGAGTCCCCACAGACCTTGTTCGCAAACTTGTCGAGTATTTTCCTTTGCCGGCGGAGCCGTTGCCACTTTCACCAGAATTCGAGCCAGAAAATAAACCACATGATGCGGATAAGGCGAAGATTTTTCGTCATCTGCAGAAGTTTCGGGATGCTGGACTTGTTGAGCCAATTGGTGCTGAGCACATGTATCATGCGGCTATTAACTCCAAAGCATGTGGTCTCACGACGCTCGGGAGATACTACTGGCGTTTGGTAAAAGAAAATAAGATATAATATGAATCATACAGAATATTTTTAAGGATTTCTTGACAATGGACAAGGGACAAGGGTATAAAAAAAACCGAATATTTTTTTATGTGGCCATTTAAGCAAATTTAGGTGAGTATATGACAAAACGTAGTACCAAAAACCAGCGACCACTTCCCGATGTGGATATCTTGATACTCCACGGGCAAAGCATTGATCTTGTCAACTACCTTATCTCGCTCCTCAAGAGTATCAATATCACTGCCAATAATGTGCTTAATTTGCCTTCTGGCAAGATGGACCAGGAGCGTAAAGTCGAGTATTACTTGAGGGATTGTGGTCTACCGCTAGTTCTCGTCACTTTCGATGAAGAAGACCCGACTTCTAATAAGGCTCGACCGAATGTATATGATGAGCTAGCTAGGTGTCGTTCTCTGAGGCGGAAAGACATCCTGGTACTACAAGAACGACGCAAATCCACCCTCGTTGAATTACCGTCCAATCCTGTCGGGCTCGTAATTATACAGTTTGAAAGAGATCGTTTTTATCTTGCCATCCCTCAGCTTCTGAATGAAATCCATAGTCGCGGATTCATTTCTCCTAAGCGTCCCTCAGAAACTACTCTTGAGGCTGGCTCTACACTAAATGACTTCATGGACGAGATGGATAAATTATGGGACAAGCAATTTGATATCGCTTGGAAAAAAATCAATTGGCGTGACTACGCCGCAGAAAGAAATTTCGCAGAAACTCTTGACAAGTATTTCCAGCAATATCATTTAGTTGTCGATGCCCTCGTACGCGAGCATAAGCGAGGAGATGAGCTGAAGGCGGTTTGTGACTCCGCATATAGGGAAGCTGTGACATTAGCCGTTCGAGCGTGGGAGTATGTAGCGGATGCGAAGTTGAAGAAGGCCGACGAAATGATAGACACAACGAACCGATCTGTATCTGCTCTCAAATGCCAAGATTTATACGAAAAAGCCGCCGAACAACTTAGAAGTGCGAAACGTCAAATGAATCCGACAGATAAGATGATTCACTTCGCATATGCCATAGATTTAGTTGATGAATTTTTGAAAAAATTAAGGAAGCAATAGGATCTGTGATTGACTATGGTACAAGAATTGCGCCACCTTAACACACATGATTTGTCTTTCACCAACAGTGTCAACCAACTCCACGGATGGTCCGAGCCGTCGGAGATTCCTAAAGCCAACCCTGATATGATTTACCTTGGGGTCGGCGATTTGGGACGTGGAGTTTTTGCCAAACGCCCCATCAAACCGGGTGAAATAATTCTTGTTTTCAGTGGACCCATAATCGGGTTTCAGGAGGCTGTAGCCAAAGGTGATAGGGAATGCTGGCCGCTTCAAATCGGGAAAAATCGATACATTGATTTACAGGAACCCGGCTGTTATGCCAACCACTCATGCGATCCGAATAGCGGTATATGGCAGGATCGATTCCTTGTAGCTATTCGGGAGATCCAGAAAGATACAGAGATTCGCTATGACTACTCTACAACAGTAGATGAAGACCATTGGAGCATGGATTGCAGGTGCAAAAGCTCTAACTGCCGCGGAGTTATTTCTGATTTTAAATACTTGGACGCTGCACTCAAGGAAAAGTACTTATCGTCTGGAATCGTACAAAACTTCATTAAGGCCCAGTACCAGTGAATATTCTTTGGGAATTAAAGGTTTCCGGTACTTTAGGCACTGGCGCACGGGACGGTTAGTTTTCCCGAAAACAGCAGAAGCGTTCTGCTTTTTGGTGAGACGCTAACTGAAGACAAGGGGCGGCCCAGTAAGCCGCCCCTTGTTCAAACCCACAAGTTGAAAATGACAAAAAGAAAAAAGATTGTTCTCGTAAATGCAGGCGACAATTACGTGGAAGGAGTATTAGAATCAGCACCATGAACACTTGTCTGTCCATGCGTTGCTGATAGCCTGATATCTCCCTCGGGAGGCCGAGTTATTTTGGCCACCGTGAGTTGCGCAACGGCGTCTCCTGCATGAAGAACTAAATCGAATGGGCCGCAATTAGTCATCTCAAGTGTTATATTGCCACTCCAAGTGGCATGAATCGTTGGGGCGGTTAAATGCACAATTAAACCAGTACGGGAACGGGTACTCTTGCCATTGATGAAGCAAATAAATTTCGCATTGGTTTCGGGAGTGCCAACTATCTCTTTGGTTTGCCACACGACAAATCCATAAGGGCGAAGGATGATGGCATCCTCTCGTCTGAATACAAGGACGCCTTCTCTGGCATCGGCCTCACGAAGGGGGGAGGTCATAAATTGGCGAGAAACTGCACCGTAGTTCATCCTTGCCGCATTCAACTCTTTCGGCTGAAGGCCCAATTCTTTGTTGTGCCTAGCAAAGCGTTCGCAGTCCCAGACTTTAGCTTCTTCTATGGAATCTAAATGCAGGTCTATAGATGTCGGTCCTATCTCTTCGGTGGGCAAAGGCTCGACGATGAGATCTCCATCCTGCACGGCCTGACGTAGGTCAACGTCAGATAGATACACACTAATCTCCTATATTTCGTGAACCTTATCCGCCGAGACAGTCAAGATTTGGCCATCGGGCACAGAAACCCGCGCTTTATCCCCACCATTACTAAGAACCCGCACTTTGACTCGGCCATCTACGCCATTTTGTGTTGGTTGAACACTGGAATTGGCATAGTGCTTTGGGGCTATGCCCTCATAACTTTCTCCAGTTGTTGTATCAACCTGAAATACCAACTCGCCGGAAAAGGCGCTGGGATATAACTTACAGTCTATGTGTCCAAATGCAGCAGCCATGACAATCCCCTTTAGCTGATTCGCCTCTGATTACTCCTGCAACCGCGCAATAAGACAAGACAATATTCTTTTATTTCGGCGATTACCAGCATTTTTCTTGATTCTTGTTAAAGTAGTTCATATAGGCTATAAATGCCTAATACGTAATACTTTATGATAACATATATACGACAAAAACACTATACTGTTTCAGGGAAACCGCACAGTTTTCTTAGTACATTTGTGTTTTAGGTGCATGATTTTCAAATTAGGACACTACCCCACTGTCTCATCTCACCATGTGTCCAATCATGTCGCAATGGCCTCTAATAGTGTTAAAAACGGGATTTTGGGGGGCGACTTGACTTTTTGGCTGATTGGGGCTATATATATGTAGCACGGCGGTGAATTCCGCCGGGCTGGCCACCCCATCGATTCGGGGGGAGGTGTTCCGGCTTGATGAAATCCGGCGGTACGCCGCAAAAGAAATAAGGACATGTCCTGATAACATGGCAGGGATGTTTGATAACAGCGTCGTTTTAGAGGTCCAGCAGGCCACGGATATCGTTGACGTGATCGGCGAGCACGTGAGCCTCAAGAAGAAGGGCCGGGAGATGGTGGGGTTGTGCCCGTTTCACGGGGAAAAGTCAGTAACCGCGGATGAACGCCGATGGACGCAGATTCGTAGGGTGGCGGCTTGCCCCACCAAAATCAGCCTTCTTTCGACACAGATTTCACTGATTAACACCGATTCTTTGGCCACAGAGGACACAGAGAACACCGAGATATATCCTGTAGATCCTGTCCAAAAATACAACTTTCGTGGAAATTTGTGTCAATTCGTGGCTATATCTCGCATCTCGAATCCGGTGTTTCATATCTGGGTCTCTTTGTGCCTTAGTGTCTTCGTGGCTATGCTCAAACTGTGTGAATCCGTGTCTAAAACCCGATTTCTGAGCCAAAATCGCCGATTTGAAAAAAATCTTTGCTTTTTGTGAAAAAATTTTAAAATCTGCCTATTTTTCTATCAACAATTTGAGGTTCTCAAACGCCTCTCCTATAGTGGGAAGAATCTGAGTTGTTTCATGGACTGAACCCGTGAGATACGCTTCTCAGGAAAAGGAAATCACGAAGTGAAGCACGCAAAGGCCGCAGGGCTGACGGCGTCGCGATTTGAGCTTTGGTGCACACATAAGCTATGATATAATGCCGGTTGCATCTTCGAGGAAAGATCTCAGCAAGAAAGTGTCGCGAGTTTAATAGGTGGTGAGACATGGTTGATCCAATCACGATGGGTATCATTGGCTGGGTATGCGGCAAACTGGCGGATAGTGTACTGAAGTATCTCGCTGGCAATAGGGAGCTTTCTCAAGAGGTCGACAAAGCACTGGCAGAGTGGGCCAAAACACTTCGGGCAGATAGATATGTTGAACCGAAAGCTCTCTTCGCAGATGTCGATGCCGCCAGAGCCGAGGACGAAAGACCCCAGTACTGCGCCCTACAAGCTAAGCTGGTGAAGAAAGAACTGCCCACAAAAGGGATGTGGCATGCAGCATTTATGGAGGGTTGGAGATGGGTGAGAGACCACATTGAAGGGCCACAGCCGTTCTTCCTTTTGGAGGAATCCGAGGCCAGTACCGAATTGGAGAGATTGGCAGAGGTTATGTACACGACATGCGCACAGTACAAGCCGATTTTTAACGCGGCGGTGATCGAGAAGTTGGATTCGATAGGAAGCAGAATCGATGAACTCGTTACGCAAGCTCCTGCTGATGTACAGGCCATATTCGAGGAAGCAACAGATTTGATTAACAGTGGAGAAGCCAAGGCGGCCCAAGTTGTACTCGAACACCTGTGGAAGCGCTGCAATGAGCGGATGGCGCCGCAGGAAAAATCGAACTGCAAAAGACTTATGGGCTGCAGCTTTGACCGACAAGACAGACCCGAAGAGGCTGGTAGAAGCTTCCTCGAAGCGAAGGATTATGACCCCACATGGGAGAAGGCTCGGGCTTTTGAATCGCTCGGGTACCTGTTGTTTGGCAATCCAACTAAGGCTTACCAATTGGCAGAGGGAGTGCTAGCAGATTTTTCCCAAAATACGATGGCTTGGGCAGTCTGGATCAGGACATCCCCTGACAGCACATCCTTGGCCGAAATCGAGAAGAGGGTTCCGGACCACCTCAAGACGGATGCGGAAGTCGCAATGGCGTTAGCCACGCGCGCACTTGCCAACGGGTGCTACGAGGTAGCTGAAAAATATGCTGCTTTGGCTGAAAAGCAAGTCCCTGGGAATCCCCGGGTACTTGAGCGCCTTGGTGAGCTGATGCTCGCGCGCGCCAGAATCAACGAGCACTTACTTCGTCAAAGGCGTCCAACGAATGAAGAAATGAACTACCTGCAAAAGGCGCGGGATTTCTTCACAGAAGCCCTGCGTAAATGGCGGAAAGAAAACTCACAGAGCGGCATTGTACGCGTGCTATTAAGACTCGCCTGGGTTCGTAACAGCCTCGGTGAGCACAGTCGGGCCAAAGATGACATCAGAGCGGCCCACGAAGCTGATGAAAGCAGCCCAGACACCATTTTCTGGTATGCACTGACGCTGAGCGAAGATGATCTTGGGGGTGCTATTGAGCTACTCAGGAGCGTGGTGGGCACTGGGCCAACGCCAGATGTAGAGTTTCTGCTTGGCCAGATGCTGCGAGAGCGGCACAACGAAGGTGATGTCACTGACGCGCTGAAGCTCCTCAAAACCCGACTGAGCGATTTGGGAAGAGCCCCGGCGGATTTTCGCGTGAACTATCTTTCTCTGCTCTTGGAGCTACAACGGCAGGCTCAGAATATCAATGATGCTCGCAGTACACTGGGGGCGATAGGTGAAGACCTAATTGGCAACACAACACGGGCAATTCTTTGGGCCGAAGTTCTCTGGAAAAATGGTGACACCGTTGATGCGATGACGGCTGCTAGGGTTGCCCTCGGCAGCGTCAATCAAGAAACAAGCGTTGAAGACCAACGAAAACTGGCTGACCTCCTGCAAACCATGGGACTCCACAGGGAAGCCTTGTCGCTCTGGAAAGCTATTGTCGGGCCAGAATATATCGGGAAGGACACCTACAGCTTAATCCAGTGCGCGCAACGGTGTGAAGACATCGAGTGCATCCTTGAGTTTTCAGAGAACCTGCGAGCAAATGGACTCTGGGATAGACGCATATTTGAGCTGGAACTGTCGTGCCGCGAGAAGTACAACGACACAAAGGGAGCAATAAAAGCCCTCGAACATTTTCTTGAATCGCCAGCTGACAAGACTTATATTCCCTATGCACGACTCTACCTGTCTGTCCATGGAATACGCGAGGGCAAACCTGAACTGATAGAGACAGATCCCACAAAGCTTCCCAGTGTGACCGCTGTAGAGCCATATATTGGACAGCACGTCGTCGACGTACTCCGTCGCGGTCCAGATCCTCTTGTGGCAGTGAACTACGCGTATGAATTGGTGCGCTTGAACTGGGACGACCCATGCGCGCATATGGCGATGGTAAAGAGCCTCTTGCCGGATGGGCCCCCGGTTGACACCCATGAGCCTGACTGTGTGACTGAGGGGACAGCCGTTGCCTACAGAGAAAACGATACGGGACTCAAACGATGGCATATAATCGAGAATTCCGCAATCGGAACTCCAGAAAGTACGCGCAAAGAGTTTCCTCCAGGCAACTACATATCCCAAGCTATGATCGGCAAGAGGGCTGGAGAGACATTCTACCTTGAAAGGGATGTGGTCCAAGAACGGACTGCAACCATTGAAGACGTAATGAGCAAATACAAGTACCGATTCAATGTGTGCTTTGAAGAGCTTAATACCACATTCTCTCAGCCGAGAACGGTGAGAAAGATAATAGTGACGAATGTCAAAGGCGAATATGATTTTTCCGTACTTGAGCGCCTCGCTCAGGAGAGGGCCGAATCGGCCCGAAAGATTGAGGAACTCTATAAGAATAACCCTTGTCCTTTGTATGTCCTTGCGAACTTGAGAAGCGCATCAATGGTTCAGACCATGCATAGCATCATAGCTGGAACAGACGTGCCTCTCAGATGCTGTCTTGGTTCAGATGATGAACAAGCCGAGGCGATTAAATCGCTCGTGGCCGCAAAAACCATTGTTTTGGACTCTACCGCAATCGTGACTTTGCTTTTTACTGACGTATATAGGCAGATCGAGAAATTTCCAATCGCGTTTGCGACCACGGAAGGCGTACTCAACGATCTACGGAGAACCGAAGTCCTACACCTTGATCCCAATAGCGAAGGCGGTACGTTTTCTGTTGATGGTTTTGTGCCTACGTCGCAGACTGATCTCAGGAAGACACAAGACGCTATTTATGACATCATAGACTTCATCGAGAGAAGATGTCGCGTGGAAAGCGGCCTTGCCGTCGCGACCTTTGAGAAGGAGCGCCGTGAACAGTTGCTTCAACTCTTCGGACACGCCGGACTTGAATCAATAATGCTTGCCGCTCAAGCTGACCACGTTTTGTGGACCGACGATTTACCGACAGCCCTCTTTGCCAGGGCCGAATTCGGATGTCGGCGAATATGGACGCAGATTGTGTTTCAGCATTTTGCCGAACAGGGCATTCTTCCAAAAGACCTTAGCATGGACGTGGCGCTGAAACTGTTCAGGATGCGCTACTACTATGTCAGGCCCAGTGTGCCCATCATAGTCCGCGCTGTCGAAGAAGCGGACGGCAGAGTTGACTCACCTCCACTTTGTCAGGTTCTCACTTGGTTTTCCGATCAAAACGCCGACAAGCAAGGACAGTTTATGATTGCAGCAGGTGTCATGAAGTGCATTTGGCAGTCCCGTCTTATAGAAAATGCGGTCCAACAAGTCACGATTCGAATCCTGGAGCACCTGTCTCGACGGCAGGGGGGCATGGAAATCATCCAGGGGCTTTTTCAGAATATTGATAGGATTTTCGGAGTCGACGTTATGAACGCGCATAAGACGCGGCAAATCATTGCAGGGTGGCTTCGCGGGGGCGGACCGAGGATTATCCTCCCATGAGATGCCCGCTGGGGGAATTAAAGGGGCGAATTCCGGGGAGCGAATTCCGGGGACGCCTTACTTATTGATTGACTCCGGCCAAAGAAAGCCGGATCTTCGATATTTTCTATTGCCGATCTTTCGCTGTGCCTTTTGTGCGTTCCCTCGACCGGCCCTTCGACCCTGCTCAGGGCTTCGGCTAATTCGGGACGGGGTCTGTGGCTAAAAGGATTGACAGTCGGCTATGAAATGTTATCGAGGAAATCCCTACAGACTTTCGGGACCGGTCCGGCCAGTTCGCGGAGCCTTCGGTATTTACTATTTACGATTGACTATTTACGATTTCTTCGTGTTGATTGGTGTTTATTCGTGGTTACGACTTGCTCTCGGCGCGGACATAGTCCGATTCATCGCTCATAGATGCGCACTCCTCTGGCTCGAACGATGGCGCTGATGGGCGACTCCTGCTCCAAGTCGATAAGGTCCACCGGCTTAGGCAGCTCAAAAAAGAGCCGGCTGTAGAAATCGAAAAATTTTTCGGGAACCAGTCCCTCGACGGCCAAGTCGATATCTGTCGCCTGGCCCTCATCTTCAAGAGCCGAACCGAACAGCCATACGCTCTTGACGCCGAAATCTCTCGCACAAGCTCTAACAGTTTCTACAAGATTTGACGAAATCATATCAAGACCCAATATAGACGTCGCAAAACCCAAACCTTGTCCATCATATCGACATATTGACTGCCCCGCAATGGAAAAGGCCGGCTTTTGCAGCGCGAGGCTGAGATTGCTTTGTCGCTCACCCCTAAGGGGCAAGCTCCGCGCAATGACAAGTCGCCGTGAACAATCGTCAATCCGTCACCAGCACAAGCTGGACGAGTCTTCCAATCGAAAATCGTAAATCGTAAATCGTAAATGGTCAGTGCTGTCTCACTTCACCATGTGTCCAATCATGTTGCAATGGCCTCTAATAGCATTAGAAACGCGATTTTGGGGGGCGACTTGACTTTTTGGCCTTTCGGGGCTATATATATGTAGCTTGGCGGCGCATTCCGCCGGGCTGGCCACCCCATCAATTCGGGGGGAGGTGTTCCGGCTTGATGAAATCCGGCGGTACGCCGCAAAAGAAATAAGGACATGTCCTGATAACATGGCAGGGATGTTTGATAACAGCGTCGTTTTAGAGGTCCAGCAGGCCACGGATATCGTGGACGTGATCGGCGAGCACGTGAGCCTCAAGAAGAAGGGCCGAGAGATGGTCGGGTTGTGCCCGTTTCACGACGACCATCGGCCGAGCATGAACGTCAACCCGGTCAAGCAGATATTCAAGTGCTTCTCGTGCGGGGCCGGCGGGGACGTGTTCAAATTCATACAAATGCGGGAGAACCTGACCTTTCCGCAGGCGGTTGAGCGGCTGGCCGAACGGGCGAATATTCGACTTCAGAAGACAGAATACAGGAGACAGAATACAGGAGGCCAGGGGCCGGAGCAGCCCGAAGAGGTCGATCCCAACAGGCTGGCGAAGGCCAACGCCTGGGCGGCGAAATACTTCCAGAAGACCCTCGAAGATGTGGAAATAGGCAAGCTGGCCCGCGATTACGTCGCTGAAAGGAAAATCAGCGCCGAGAGCGTCAAGAAGTGGCAGATCGGGCTGGCAAGCAGCGCCCCGGATGGGCTTATCAATGCTGCCAAGGCCCAAAAAGCACCGCTCAAGCTCCTGGAGCAGGCGGGGCTAATCGTCGGGCAGGTTCAGGACTTGTCCGACCACCGTCTGGCGGACAAATTCGTGAACCGTCTGATGTTCACGATCACCGACGTGACGGGCCGAGTGATTGGTTTTGGCGGCCGGACGCTCGATGAGAATGGGGCCAAGTACATCAACTCGCCCACGACGGTGCTCTTTGACAAGAGCAATTGCCTGTATGGACTGGAGCAGGCCCGGCACGAGATCGTCGCGACGGGAACGGCGGTCGTCGTCGAAGGCTATACCGACTGCATCATGGCGCATCAGTTCGGCTGCTGCAACGTCGTCGCAACGCTGGGAACCAGCCTGACCGCCGGGCATGGGCGCATGTTGCGCCGGTACGCGAAGAAGGTCGTCCTGGTTTTCGACAGCGACGTGGCGGGCATGGAGGCGGCGAACCGGGCGCTGGATGTGTGCCTGGCGCAGCGGCTCGATATCAAGCTGGCGTCGGTGCCTCAAGGCAAAGACCCGTGTGACTTTCTCCTGGCCGCGGGCAAGGAGGGCTTCGAGCGCGTGGTGAACGGTGCGGCCGATGTCTTTCAATTCAAGTGGGACAGGCTGACGGAGAAGTTCGGCAAGGAGGACACGCTGGCCGGCAAGAGGGCGGCGGTCGAGGAGTATCTCGACACGATCGCGACGGGCCTGCAGGCCGGCAAGATTGCGGAGATCGATTTGGGGCTGCGAGTGAACCAAATCTCGCGGATTATCGGCCTGGACAGCAGGCAGATCAACGCCGAGCTGAACCGGCGGCTGGGGCGGGCCGCGCGGGCGGCCGGCTACGCGCGTGGCCAGGCCACGCGCGGGAACTTGGCCGTCCAGGCCATCGACTACGGACAGGGACTTGCAGCGGCGGCCCAGCGCGAGATGCTTGAAGTGCTGCTGAACGAGCCGGCGCTGTATGACTCCGTGAGGGGAAAGATTTCAGCCGGCGCGTTCGACGTACCGGTATTGGCCCAGGTCGCGGCGATTCTCTTCGAGGCGCTCGATGCCGGTGCGGATGTGTCGCTGAATCAGATTCTGGCCCGGGTCGAATCGGTGGAGCTTGGTAATTGCATAACGGGATTGGCTCAGGCCGGGCATGAGAAAGGCAATTTTGAATCGCGGCTGGCCGGCGCGATGGAAACGATCGCGCGATATCAGGCGCAGAAGCAGGACAGCAAGCTCGGAGCCGTTGAAAACGAGAGTGACTTTCTGCGAAGCAAGCACAAGAATGCCGGCGGGCAAAACCGCCATATCGTGGGGATGGTGGAGTGAACAAAGGCGCGCCGCGGGCCGTAAAGGCTGTGGGTGCGCTACGATTGCGTGGGGATTGAACGTGGGTTGGCTTTCCGTCGGTAGAACGACGGGTTGATTCTGTGGGTAATAAAGGGTTCAAGCTGTGACAAAGAAACGAAGCAGGGAGAATGAGGTAGAGGAGGCTGGAGACGTTGAGGCACAGGCCGAAGCATCGAGCGGGACGAAGACGAAAGACCCGGAGCAGCAGATAAAGATGCTCATCGAAAAAGGCAAGAAGAAGGGATTCCTTACCTACGATGAGCTGAACGATGAGCTGCCCGAAGAAGCCGTGAGCGCGGCGCGGCTGGATCAGCTTCTGGCAACGCTGGATGAGAAGGGAATCAGCCTGATCGATGAGGCCGACGTCGAGTCTCGACAGGGGGCAAAAGAGCACGACGACGCGTTTGAACCGGTCGAAGAGGAAGTCGAGACCGAAGAAGAGGACGACAAGGAACAGCATCTCAAGGACGAGGACGAGCTGCTCGAAAAACAACTGGTCGGCGAAGAGGTCTCCCGGCGAATCGATGATCCGATCCGGATGTACCTGACGCAAATGGGCCAGATCCCGCTGCTGACGCGGAATTTGGAAATCGCCCTGGCGCGAAAAATCGAAATCGCCCGGACGGCGTTCCGGCGGAAAATGCTGCAATGCGACTACTGCGCGAGAAATTCGCTCGAATTACTCCAGCAGGTCCACACGGGCACGATGTCATTCGACCGAACCCTCAAAGCCGGCACCGCCCAGTTCCAGACCAAGAGCGTGATAAAGAAGCGCCTGCCCGAGAACATCAAGACCGTGGATACTCTGCTGCAAATCAACCAGAGCCTGTTCAAGAAGGTCCTCACCACCCACGACAAAGCCGAAGCCGAAGCCGCCTTCAAGCGGATGCGCCGTGCCAAGCGCAAAATCGCCACGCTGCTCGAAGAGCTCAGCCTGCGCACCAGCCGCATCCAGCCGCTCAAGAACAAGCTCCACGGCATCTGCGACAAAATGCACCAGTTGCGGCAGGTCATCGCCGCCGGCCCCAGCGGCGATATCACCGGCGAAGACATCGCCTCCATGAAACAGGAGCTGATCGGCCTCCAGGAGCTGGTCATCGAAACGCCCGAACAGCTCGCCAAGCGCCTTGAAATCCTGGACAAGGTCTATGCCCAGTACGAAGAAACCAAGCGCACGCTCTCCAGCGCGAACCTGCGCCTGGTCGTCTCGATCGCCAAGAGATACCGCAACCGCGGCCTGAGCTTCCTCGACCTGATCCAGGAAGGCAACACCGGCCTGATGCGCGCCGTCGATAAATACGAATACCGCCGGGGCTACAAATTCAGCACCTACGCCACCTGGTGGATCCGCCAGGCCATCACGCGCGCCATCGCCGACCACGCCCGCACGATCCGCATCCCCGTGCACATGATCGAGACGATGAGCCGCCTGCGCACCGCCGGCAAGGTCCTGCATCAGAAACTCGGCCGGGAGGCGACCATCGAGGAGATCGCCGAGGAAGCGAAAATGACCGTCGAGGAGACCCGCCGGGTCCTCAAAATCTCCAAGCATCCGATCAGCCTCGACCGCCCCATCGGCGAGAGCGAGGACAGCTACTTCGGCGATTTCATCGAGGACGACGCGGTCGATTCGCCCGTCGCGTCGGCCACGCAGGAAATGCTCAAGGACAGGATCGACATCGTCCTCAAGACGCTGTCCTACCGCGAGCGCGAGATCATCAAGTTGCGTTACGGCATCGGCGACGGCTACACCTACACGCTCGAAGAGGTCGGCCGCATCTTCAAAGTCACCCGCGAGCGCGTCCGACAGGTCGAGGCCAAAGCCATCCGAAAGCTCCAGCACCCCGTCCGCGCCCGAAAACTCGAAGGCTTCCTGGACCACAAGTCGGCGTAAGCCGGACACGACAGACGAGAGACGAGGGACGAGTCATCGCCACGAATGAACACGAATGCACTCGAATTCTGGATGCTGGTCCTTCCTGCAAAAGCAGGCCCAGTCGTCAATCGAAAATCGTAAATCGTCAATCACGTTTGCCGCTTCGCTGCCCATGCGGGCGACTGTCATTCATGTCAGGCGCTGGCTTAGAACATCCATGACTTTCTTATCGAGAAGGTCGGCAAGCTGCTTTTTCACCTTGCCCTGCCATCTTCGAGGCATTGTACCAAACGCCTTCCTTATTGAATCCTCTTGCCCCTTATCGATAAGAGCTTCGAGCACTCTCATCGCCGCTTCCTTGTCTTTGGCTTGTTTCGCATGGCCCGTCCTTCTGGTCAGAACAACCAGTTTATGCAACGCAAAATTGGCCGGGTGCGGCAGCCTCACGCAGACTCCCTGGATCGTCGCCGTGATCGTGTCTTGAGCGAGAAAATCCAGGAACCGCAATGCCTGAGCATTCAGGCCCAGTTTGGGCAGAGGATACGGCTTGTCGGAGGCCCTGCCCCGCTCGGGAACAAGGAACTCCACGATCAACTCCGGGTGCTCCAGCCTGATGTATCCTTTTGAGCCGGTGAAACCAACGACAAATCCGAGGTCCTTGAGCAGCTCGGCGACGTCAACCTCCGCCTTGACCGCTGAAGGTATCGGAATCAGCAGGTCCATGTCCCGCGTTTTCAGCGGCGCGACGTACCGGCCCCGGCCGAAGAAATCCCTGTAAAAGAGGGTGCACCAGCTTCCGACGAGGATGACATCTTGCAGGACGCCCGCCTTGTCCAATCGCCTCAAGACCTCGACACACAATTCATACTGACTCTTTGCCACGCAGCGTAGTCCTCAGGAACTTGATCTGCTTTTTCAGCTCGGACAGCAGCCGGCGGTATTCGGCCCTGTATTTCCCGGCGTCCCGGTATTTTTCGACTTCTTCGTTGGGGAGTTTGCCTTTGTATATGAACCTAACCTTGCCCTTTTCCCTGACCTGCAGATAGCAGTACTCGTGGCCTTTGATCTTCTTCTTCACGAGGCTGCCCCTGGGCAGCCTGGCGAGCTCCCTCTCGTAGCTCTTCTTCATCGCCAGCGAATTGGCAAGCTCTTCCTTTAGAACGCTCTTGATGACCTTCATTTGGCAGCCTTCACGCAGACAAAAACAGTTACCATACAAGTTGAAGGATAATATACTTTGTATGGTAACCGCCGTCAACAGTTACCATACAATTGTGCCTTTTTCAATGTGTGCATGGTAACCCCGGACGACGGACGACGGGAAACCGCAGACGCCGTCCTGAGCGAAGTCGAAGGATAAACGCCGATGAACGCGGATTCGTAGGGTGGCGGCTTGCCCCACCAATCACCAGTTACCAATAACCAGTCACCAATCCCAAACCTGTCCTGAATGAGCCAAAGCCCTGAGCTTGCCGAAGGGGAAGTCGAACCATCGTAAATAATAAATCGCAAATGGCATGGCCCCCGAATTCTGGGATTCAGAACTAAGCCGTGAAGTCTGCGCGGGTAGGCACACGAACGCGGAGCCTATCTCTTACTTCCTGATAGATAGGGATATCGATTCCTTCTGCGACCTCCAATGTGACTGCTAAGGCGTACCGTATCGGCTCTGGTATGTCTCCGGCGTCAGCACGGCAGTTTACTTTGATTGTGATTGTATCCCCCTCCTGAAAGTCCACAGCCTTCTCACTTTCCAGCACCTCATGTTGAACGGTTCCCCTTTGAACAGCGTCATGGTCCGCACAGATTCGGTCTGGAGCAAGCTTATTCTTAGGATTAAACCACAAATGGGCGACTCGGTAGTTCTGCCGCGTACTGTTCACCGGACTCAGCCAAGCAAGGGTGATCGTAAGCCGCCGCTTATGTGTCACTGCCGACAGACTTGGTGGAAGCGGGAAGATGAAATCATGGCCTTCGCCATCACTGAGTTCGCCGACTCCCAAAACAGTGACACGTTGGTCCGTGCAGGCCGTCACCTTCGCCATGTTGGCCGATCCATACCCGAGAAACCGCCCAACATAATCCGTGAACGTTGTGCTATTTTGGGTATTGCGCAGAATTGACTTATAAAGTATTCCTGCATCTGCCCAATCCGCTCCGTGAACGAGAAGGGCTTTCAGCAAGACTGCATCGTACGTAGATGGCAGATTCACACCAGGCTGCATCCGTAGGTCGCTTAAGACATCGTACAGAAAAACTGCTCCACGCGAGGCCAGAGCCGCCGAATTGCTTGTGCCCCTCGTGTACAGCGTCCGGTCCAATTCGCCCGACGCGCCCGGCGTGGCGACACATTGCCCAGGAGGACAGTTGGAATACGTGGTTTGCAGGACAGCATTCGTATCCATGTTCCCCGGTTTCTCGAATAGGAACTGCCTGCCGCCAGGAAGAAAGATGTCCGGCTTGATCGCACGCCGGTATCCCGGCCCATGAGCACTGATGGTGCTCGGGCGGCCTCCCCTCGTAAAAGGATCGATCATGTTGGGATTGCTTATAGGTGTGGATATATCCGCATGAGTGGCTCCGAGCGTGAGGCCATTGAACGTTTCGGCAGGCGACAGCAGGCGGCGATGGCGAGTGTCTGCCGCAGTGGACGCAATCACGGCTTTCTCGCGTTCTTCTGCGGGCAGACTACGAATATCCGCTCTTGCTACGTTCAGCTCAATGTCATGGAGATGATTGCCCGCGCTAACCACGAATAGCACTTCGTATCTCCACGAGAGCCAGTCGAGCAATCTGGCCCAGGAACTCATCGCACGGTCGAAAGGCCGAGACCGGTCACAAACCGACAGATTGATCACGCGAACACTTGAGGCCGCCGGGGGTTCCCCGCCTTCGCCTTCAAGCAACCGCCGCACTGCTCGATGGATAAGGTCCACCGGCAAGATTCCCTCCGGGATCCCTTCGATGAATTCCCCGTCGAAACCACGATGGGGTTGCATGATCGGTCGGACGTACACAGGTGTCCTCAATGGTTCAGTGCTCTCGCCCAGGTCACCATGACAGATGAGCGATGCCATGGCCGTACCGTGAACGCGTTCCCTCGCCTGATAGGCACTCTCATATCCATCCGGATCATCGATCATCAGTCGTCCATCGAGCAGCCGGTGTCTCGTCAGAGGCAAGCCGTCGAACAAGGCGACGACAGGCTCTCCTTGGGGAAGGTTCGGCTGCCCTTTCTCTTGAAAGGCTTCTGTCTCCAATAGACCCTCCGCCACCCGGATCGCACACTGGCCAACAGGGCGCAAGTGCATAATATCTTCGCACTGGAGCAACCTGACTTCCCGCTGCGCGACGATCTCTGAAACCTTATCCGCCGGAATTCTTCCCAAAATTCCATGATAGGCAATGTCCGGAACGACACACTGTTGAACGACCTGCCCGCCGAGAGTTCCGATCAGACTACTCAGGAAAGCCTCAGCCTGTTGCCGCCGGTCCGCATTTCCCCGGAACCACAGTTCGGCCTCGAAAGGCACGGCCTGCTGTCCGTGTTGGACTCGGGCTTGCCAGTCCTCGAATAGACCTGTCTCACGGATACGATCCTGGGCGTCCCAAGGGCGGATGGTATGGAGATGGACGAAGGCTTGCTTCCATGGCGCAAAATAGCGGGGGAATTTAGCCTCGGGATTCCGGTGCCAGCGGTTGAAAAGATTCTGCAGTTCCTGAAGGGCGCGCTGATCCGTCATGAGAAGGAAGAGCTGGCCCCTTAACTGCTTTTGCGGGTCTTTTTCATCGTTGAACCCATGATCGGGAGCGATTTCATCAAGTTCGAATTCTCCCAGCCACTCAAGCCCCTGGACTTTCTTCACGGCCTTGATGAAATTCTGTATTGGGCCGATGGTTTCAAGGACCAGAGCCTGTTCCGGCTGAAGACCAAGCGAATTGTCCTGCAGGACAATCCGCTGCCTGTCCATGGCTTGATGAAGGCGCTGGAATTGCGGTGCTAGACGTCCGGCTTGCCGTTGTGCATCTGGGATTCGTGGCGGCCGACCGCCTCCATGACGTTTTGCCTTTTCGGCAGGGGCCGGTTCCGGGAAGACCAGAAGTGGATATCTCGCCATGATTACTTAACTCCCTCAGCTATGTCTGTTTCCTTTAGAGCGTAAAGCGTTTCTTCCATTGATCCAAACACTGCCCCACAATCTTCTTGGTGTCTGCATCCGGCTGGCTCAAGGCAATCCGGCGCAGCACGTCGGTTCCGAAGTCCTCGACCTCCGCAAAGCTCAGGTCCTTCAGGTTTTGAGCCAAACTGCGATGTGGCAGCCCGAGCGCATGTCCTGTGCGTTTTTCAAACCTTCGGAACCACTCCTCAACCTGGCCTTGCTTCGGCGGCGGTAGTTCCAAGCGGATTTGGAACCTCCGCCATACGGCCCGGTCCAATAATTCGGGATGGTTGCTTGCCGTTATGACCACGACGTAGCTTGGCAACGAATCGATTTGCAAAAGCAGTGAACTCACCACCCGTTTGATCTCTCCGGTCTCGTGTAGATCGCCGCGTTCCTTTGCAACCGCATCAAATTCGTCCAAGAATAACACGCACTGCCGCGACCGAGCGTATTCGAAGACTTGACCAATACGCTGAGCGGTTTCCCCCAGATAACTTCCGATGACCGACTCGTAGTGAACGACGAGAAAAGGCGCAGTCATCGCATCTGCTATGGCCTCCGCAAGCGATGTTTTGCCGTTACCTGGCGGCCCTGCCAGCAGCACGCGGTTGCGCGGCTCTATGTTGAAAGACCTTAGGAGATCGGCGCGGTGTTGTTCCTCAACCAACTCGCGAATCGTTTGCTCGGCTTCTTGGGGTAGGATTAGATCCTCGATTCGTCGTTGTGGAATGCGCTCGACCACGAGAGGAGTTGAGAGGAGAGGCCCGGGAGATGGCGCAAGCGGTTTCTGGCGCCCGTTGTTGCCTTGAAGTTGGGCAACAAGACGGTCAGCCAGGATACCATGTTTCTTGGCTCGCTCGTCAGCAGCCATCGCCTCAACGGTCCTCTGCAATTGACCCTGATCGCCCCGGGCACCAGCTCGGACCAGGTTCAGGAGTAAATCTGCTCTTGCCATTGTTGTTCTCTGCCGTGTTGGCTTTCTATGTGCCTCGTCTATGTCTCACAAACATCAATCTTCCCGGAGGACAATTGAAGATGTCCGCTGTATTCTCTCGCCATTCAAAATCTCAGACGAGCCATTCACGACGCCTGTCGTTTCTCCTACAACCGTTGTAGGCCGTTGAACTGATTTTGGATTATGGATGATGGCTCAGTGTTTGTCAACAATTGTCCGCCCTCAGGTTGTTTCCTCCGATATATCTCCGCGGGCTGCACCCCGCTAAACTTAAGTGTATCCCGGCGACGGCAAAGAGCAAGCAAAAAAAGACAGAAAACAGGACACGGAAGACAGGAGACAGAAGACGGAAGGCAGAAGCTTTGAATATCGAATCCATCACGACGACAGCCGGACAAGTATCGAATGTCCAATGCCGAATGTCAAGAAAACCGCGTTTATCGGCGTTAATCTGCGGTTATTGACTATTGCCCCAAGAATCAGTGTTCATCAGTGAAATCTGTGTCGAAAAGATTCCCGAAGTCGTTTTTTGGACAGGATTTGCAGGATTTCAGAGATATTTCTCGGTGGGCTCTGTGTGCTCTGTGGCCCGACGCTGTCGTACCGCGAGCGCGAGATCATCAAGCACCGTCAGGCGTCCCCTACGGGACTGCGTTACGGCATCGGCGACGGCTACACCTACACGCTCGAAGAGGTCGGCCGCATCTTCAAAGTCACCCGCGAGCGCGTCCGACAGGTCGAGGCCAAAGCCATCCGAAAGCTCCAGCACCCCGTCCGCGCCCGAAAACTCGAAGGCTTCCTGGACCACAAATCCGCGTAAGACGCGGGGATTTTCGATTTTCAATTTGCGATTTGCGACTTGTCCGCCACTCCGTTCGGCAGGCTTGTCATTGCGCGGAGCTTGCCCCTTGGGGTGAGCGACAAAGCAATCTCCGCTTTCACGCTGCAAAAGCCGGCCTTTTCCATTGCGGGGCAGTCAATATGTCGATATGATGGACAAGGTTTGGGTTTTGCGACGTCTATATGGGATCTCGATATGATTTCGTCAAATCTTGTAGAAACTGTTAGAGCCTGTGCGAGAGATTTCGGCGTCAAGAGCGTATGGTTGTTCGGTTCAGCTCTTGAAGATGAGGGCCAAGCTACAGATATCGACCTGGCCGTCGAGGGACTGGTTCCCGAGAAATTTTTCGATTTCTACGGCCGGCTCTTTTTTGAGCTGCCTAAGCCGGTGGACCTTATCGACCTGGAGCAGGAGGCGCCGATCAGCGCCATCGTTCGAGCCAGAGGAGTGCGCATCTATGAGCGCTGAATCGGACTATGTCCGCGCCGAGCGCGATAATGTTCTGCGCACCACAGATATGATCGAGGATTTGACGACTCAAGAAGAACTCACGATTTATGAGACAATCGCGTTGGGAAAACTCTTGCAGGATGTCTATACCGGCATAGAACGAATCCTGCGCAGCAAATTAGAGGCGTACGACATCAAGATTCCAAAAACGGAAAGCTGGCATAAAGAGGTTCTTCTGGCGTCTCACCAGAAGTCCATTATCTCTGAGAGCCAATTTGACGCTCTTCGAAAACTGCTTGTATTTCGCCACATGCAAATCCACGGTTACGGCTATATGCTCGACGAGCAGAGGCTCCGTGAACTGGCCGGACCAGTCCCGAAAGTCTGTAGAGATTTCCTCGATGCCATTTCATAGCCGAAAACGGATTCGTAGGGTGGCAGCTTTGCTGCCCATGCGGACGACATACGAGTCACGAGGCACGAGGGACGGCTTGTCATTCTGAGCGCAGCCCGTAGGGCGCAGTCGAAGAATCCGATAGAGCCGGTCGTTGCAATGGCCCTCCCGCCGCGTGCGGCGATGTCACTCTTTATGCCGTGAGGTTGCATTGGGCAGGTTAGTTACCGCCACCGTTGCGGACGCTCCAACACATGGCCGTCAGCTTTGATAATCCGATCGGGAAACTGACTTTTTGCCAGCGTTCCTCTTCCAATTGTCAGTTGTCTATCGGCTACGATCTTGAGTTGTGCCGAGTAACGTCCCGGCGGAAAGAATACGACAATTTGCTTTGTGGGAAATAGCCTCTTGAGTGCTCTTATTGTAGGAACGAGATCGCTATCTGCCGTAACAAGCAGAGCCGTGTCGAACTTGTCCTCAAAGGCGTCTGTAAGCATTTCCGTCGCTATGTTCACATCCGTCATTTTCTCTTCGTGGTCATTCCACACGCGACCGCAATTTCGACACTGGACTTTTTCCCTCAGATAATGACCGTAGAAGATGACTAACCCGCCCACGGTTTCGAGGGCCTCCAGGAACACCGCTTGCCGGCGCCGCTTCGCTTCCAGGTCCTGTGCGAACTTGGAACTATCTCCTTTTTCAGGCCCTGAAATTCTGGCAGTAAAGTACTTGGTTACCACAAGCTGCTGATATTCACGCAGCAGGTTTCGTATCATTGCCTGTATGTTGAGCCAGTAGAAGCGATGGTAGTTGCTGTCTTTGAGCCCAAAATACAGGTTGAACCCGTCAACATAGGCAATAACTCGCATGAAACGCTCGTTTTTCACAAAAATCTCACAAAATTCAGCGGCAACCCCTTGACAATCTGGCCGATACTACGTATATTACTATTAGAACTTCCCTGAAGATAGCATCTTCAGGTTTACGCCCTGAAAAGGGCGTTTCTTTTGCGCCCAAAACCCCGTAGCGGATTCTTGAAATTCCTCACCACGAAGCGCACCCTGAATGAGCCGAAGCCCTGAGCCTGCCGAAGGGACAGCCGAAGGGAACTCGGAGATTCTTTCGACACGGATTTATCCGCCTGACGTATGGCGGATTCACACCGATTAACACGGCTTTCTGGCAGCGAATTGAGTATGCTGTCGCCCGAATTGCCCCACGAATTGCCCTGTCCCCCGGACTGCCTCGTAGAGCATCAGCCGCCTTCTGGGCACTGAAGCCTGTGGGCGATCGGAAGAAACTGGGTCATGTATTTGCTGTACATAGCGTAGTACAGGTCCCAGTCAGCATCCTCAAACTCATCATAGTTTGCCTCTACATTTCGTCTCACAAGTAATGCACACACTGCGTCTGACACAACCTCAGCTAAGAGCAGACGAAAATGTTTGGTCTCTTGGCCAGGAAATCCTCCGGCCTGATCACCCAAGTAGCGTCTCAAAGAAGGATGCCGTGCGGCTATATCAAGCACATTCTGCCTCCAGCGATACCGCTGGTTTCCAAGGTCTATGTCCTCGAGTTTTATGGATAGGTCAGCGCCTACAGGAGGAACAGACGTAAGACTCGCGATTGCTTTACCTTCAAAAAGCGTGGCGGTCACAGTCGCGGCCTCATCTATACCGTCTGATTTTACGAAGATGTCACAAATAGCTACACCAAGATCGGGAACCGGCCGAAGAAGGCGTTCACCGGCAACACAGAAGTGTCTGGAATTCACCGAGATGTCAAGTTGTGTCGGCTTCTGCACTAAATCGAGAGGCGCGAGGATCCGTAGTTTTTTCCGCTGCCTGTCTGTTCTCACACGGTACCGCTTCTTGCTGAAGCAGAGGCTTTCTACCCAGCCATAGCGGTCAGCCTCGGTTCCAAGTACCTCAATCAGACTCTCAGCACTGATTGGACCTACTCGAGCGCGCAGACCTGTGGCAGGCGTAGTCTGCAGACCCTTCACTTTCCACGTTGCTCGTAAGACCCCCTCTCTATCTGGATGCGGTTCAAGAACACAAAATCGCTTGCTCGACTCAATCTCTGGGGACAGACATTCTACCTGCACCGTAGATGTAGCTTCGATCTCAGGAAAGCTCTTCTGAAGAATCGTCAGCCAGAACTGTTGTGAATGACCGGCAACAATTTGAGTAAATGGCGGTGTCAGAGCATAGCCGCGATCGCGGAACCGACTTTCGGGATTCTTGCCGTCGGGGTCTCGGTCAGCTTCATCCTCCTCAGCGAAGTCCCGGAGGAAGTCGATTGCAGCTTTCTCGAGGGCATTCAATCTTCTTCGGGTAGCGTGGCTTTCAATAGTCGCACGCTCAGACTCCTCGCGTTTTCGTTCTTCTTCGACAAGCGGCCTCAAACGCTTCAACGCTTCCCCGAACAGGGCCTTCACAAATGGGTGATCTCTTGTGAGACCGCGCCGTGATGGATCTATAGGCGGTACGGGATTCCGCTCTTCTGGTTCTTTCCTGGCTTCGAAACGGTCGTCAAATTCGTTGCACAGGTCGTCTATGTGTGGGCAGACAAGCCTGCCATAGAACCAAAGGGCGTGAGGGTTAGATTCTAAACTGCTGTCAAAAAGAGTTGCCTCGTGAACAGCATGCTTTGATAAAATCACAACTCCACCAAGCCGGAATCTCTGGGACTCGCTTTCAAAGCGTTTCTTGGCTCTTGCAATGATAAGTTTTGCATGCGTTTCCGGATAACCAGGCACGCAGAAGGATTCCTTTATACGAACCATTCCCTCAACTTCTGGTGGCTTCAGAATATCCTTCCGCCCCTGTCTGGCATCTTTCAGAAGTACCTGCCGATGCTCATCTCGCAAGATTTCCCGAATGCTAACGAGACGGCAAAGTTGCTCCCTCAAAGTCTCGTGTTGTGGAACCCGCTGAGTGCTGTCCAGTTCGATCGTTACCAGCGTACCGGTGCCTTTGGTGATTGCGATCTTCCTTCGGATAGCAGGGGTCGCTGGCTGCGACTCTGGGGTGACGAAATCGAAGAATGGCGTGATTTCGCATCTATGATACAAGCCATCCTCGGCAATCGATTCGAAGACCACTCGTCCAAGTGCCGCGACATCCTTAGCTCCTCGCGAATGTGTGCCGCGGACGAGTTCGCCTTTGTCTAAACCACTTACACGCTCGCCCATTATAGAGAGTTTTTCCTGCATTGTGTCAGCACTCATGCCGTCGGCGAAATCACGGACCTGTAGGATGCTTAGATTCTTGACCCGCCGCCGCAACACTTCGATCTCAATCACGCCTGTTCGTTTGAGAATCTGGTATCGATCGTCAGAGTTCGTCACAAGTTCAACAATTGCATCATAGATGTCACGGATCGTGACCTTGGCTGACTGCATTATCGCCCTTGCATGGACTTCTATGGCTCTCTGGTTGCGTTTTGCCGCCATATTTCCCTCCAATCACTGTCAGCTCTGTTTCAAACGAGCTTGCCTGCACAGGTCAATGAACTTCAAGATCTCCGGTTGTTCCACAACCTGCGCCTTACGCTGTATCGCCTCGAAGCGCTGCTCCCAGATTTCTTCTTCGGCATCAACTCGGCACCTGAGAAGGTCTGCTATAGCTCCAATTCCAGGGTAGAATCTGTCGGGAGACTCCATGTACTGAGTGTAGAGTGGGTGATCCTTAATGCGCTTGAGTTCGCGCAGAATCTTCTGTCTGTGCTCCTTGGCCTGTCCCGATCCGACGAATCGCTCAATATTATCCTGGTTCTCCTTGATCCACAGGACTCCACTTGACGTGAGCCTCCATCCATCCACAGCAGGCTTACGCTTGGTCTTCGCCGAAAGGCCTCGAGCCTGGCCAGCTCGTCCCTCAACGAGTGCCCCGTATTGGGCTTTTCTAGCGTCACAGAGGGCAATTCGCGCTATATCTTTGTCGGGATGTTGAGGGTAATTAACCCAAGAAAACGAGTGCGGGAAAAGCTCAAAACACTTGAGCGCTATGTCTTCAGTGTGAATGCGCTTCGTATCACCGCCAAGAACATATAAGGCATAGACGGCAAGATGCCTATTCGGAATGTTTACCACATTGCTTCGAATGACGACACCTACTTTCTACGGCTGGCCAGTGCCGGTACCCGGCCCTGCTTAACGGTGCAATGACTTCCTCTTCCGAGGCTGCAATGAAGAAACTCATGGATAGTGCTCTAATGTTTTCGTTTTCCATTATTCTTTCTCCGCTGAAGCCTCGCCCTGACATTGTTTTCACTTCTCATCATCTGACAACTCCGACCATTTCCGATTTGCCTTTTCCACAAGTTCAGGTGGAATATCGTACCCCTCCCTGCCAATTTGCTTGATGCAGTTTGTCCCCCGAAGCATTCCAATTACACCGTAGACTTGATAACTGGGGATCGCCTCTGGCTCCATAGTGTTGATCTGATCGATTAACTGTTCCGCTGTGAAGGGCCCAGCACCACTTTGTGCTAACGCAGCCATTGCTTTTATTGTTGTGTCAAATATGGATCTTGGCGTCTTATGCGTGTACTCTCTGCGTTGCTTTTTGGACCAGCCAATTCTAATCAACGTATCCTTTGCGACATGAAATTTAGGATAGGCTGTGCGAACGGTCCTTGGCGACGCCACTCTGCGCTTTGGCTGTGACGCAGCCTTTGCTGCCTTTGATTCTACCTTGCCAGTGGAATCCGAGATTTGCGCCCGCAGATTTCTCACATTTACTGCTGCATTCCTCGCCATATCAACGCTGCGATAATCGCCAGCCTGGGCCGCTTCGACAATTATTGTCTGTATCTCACTTTCGGCCTTCGCAAGGATCTCAGTAATTCTGTCCGCCTGGTCTTTCATGGTGTGCTTATTATATAGTATAGAATACAACATGTCAACATATTTTCGCTATATTTTATGCTGAGTTCATTCGCTGTTTGGCTGTCGCATGTTATAAGTTCTGTCCATGCAAGACGATACGCTTATGAAAAATATATCCGACTCCTGGAAACATATGCTGACATGCGCCTCGTGAGCCCGTCGATTCCGGCGAGGAATTCCGGGACACCCTAGTTCGCTCGCGCTAGGAATCCGTGCCAATTGGTGTCAATTCGTGGCTAACCCCAAACAGCCTCTCTCTTTGCATCATCTCGTTATTTCCGCCTCCGGCGGACAAGTCCTCAAAGACATCCCGGCGGGCTTATCTGCCAAACAGAGCGGCGGACAAGCCCCGCAGCGGTGAATTTAGCACCGGAAGGCAGGAAAAGCAAATCAAAAAACAGAATACAGTGGCGCAAGCCATCCCTTACGGGAGAGACAGAATACAGGAGACAGAAGCCTTGAATATCGAATAACGAATATCGAATGTCCAATGCCGAATGTCAAGAAAACCGCGTTAATCGGCGTTAATCTGCGGTTGAACTAAAGGCGTACGGCGGACATCAGGAAATCAGGGCATCAGGTGGTGGGTATCAGGTTATCAGGAAATCAGGGTAGGTCCCTCGCTGGCGCTCGGGACGCTCCCTTATGGAGCCCAAACGCCGCGGACCGCGTGCTCGGCGAATATCGAATAACGAATCCGTCATAACAACAGCCGGACAAGTATCGAATGTCCAATGTCGAAGTTAAAGAATCTGCGTTCTCTGCGTTCATCGGCGGTTATATTTCTCGACAGGATAACAGGATACAGAATTCAAAACGCCGGGGACCAGGGAATCAGGGAGTCCGGCAGCCCTGCCGGATCAGGAAATCAGAGGGCGGGAGGATTGCCACGGCCGTCCGGCCTCGCAATGACGAACGGCGGTGGGCGAGCCAGTCCCATTTATGATTTACGATTTGCGATTTATGATTTCTTTGTGGCAATTTGTGCTTTTTCGTGGCAATACCCCCAATTCACTAATCCTCTAATTCACTGGTCTGCTGACTTTGTGCCTTCGTGCCCTTGTGGCAAGGAACCGTCCCTGCCCCTTCGGCCTTGCCCAGGGCTTTTTTCCTTGTCTGTCCCAGCCGTATCCGGCATAATAGTCCCCAGCGAAACACACTTGACGAAAGGGATCATGGGGATGAAATCAAGAGATGGATTCACACTCATCGAATTGTTGGTGGTCATTGCGATTATTGCGCTGCTTACGGCGATCCTCATACCGGCATTGAGCATCGCAAAACAACAGGCGGGTTCTGCCGTTTGCCTGATGAATGAAAAGCAGTTGGTTCTGGCCTGGCTGATGTATGCCGAGAACAGTGACTACATCATGTGCGGCCCCATGACGGGCATTACCGGCAGTCCCCGGTATGATTGGGTCGGGCCACCCAGGGACCTCGTCTCAGGCGCTATCAAGACATCCAACTTTACCGCGGCGGAGGAGATTCGCGGGATTGAAACGGGGACGCTGTTTCCGTACTACAAGAACGCGAAACTGATGAATTGCCCAACCGACAAGCGTTCCGCCAGAGCGCCGACATATCCCGGGTATGGAGGTGCCGGCGGCTACCGAACGTACTCCTTGCCTTATCATCTGAACGCACCGGTGGCCCAACTGACCAGCAGGTATGGGGCGGCCGCGAGCAACGACCGTCTGGTCAGGATAACGGAGTTGAGGAATCCCAGTTCGACATACATCATTGTCGAAGAGAACGACAATCGGGACTATAACATGGATGCGTGGGCGTTCGACCCGTACAAGCTCATCCTGATCGATACCATCGCCGTCTTTCACAACAATGTGACCATGTTCGGGTATGCGGACGGCCATTCGGAGAGAAAGACCTGGGCCGACCCGCGAACGCAGCGATGGTCCAACGAAATACGGGATGGGAAGCGCTATCCTGATATGACCGGACTGAGCGACCCCGACAATGTCGATATCCGCTGGCTGGCAACGCACTATCCCAGGAAGCGTTGACACGCCCTGTCGGCTCATTTGCGAAGTTCGGCAAGCGGCACTTCCGCTCCGCCTCGCTCCTTGCTCACCTGAGCAGCCGTCATGAATTCAAAGAGTTCGATAGTTTCGGCCGGATCGACCGGCGGTCGGCCCGTCTGGAAGAACTCGGCAATCACCTTCACCAGGCCATCGTAACCCCCGGAGCTCTTGGACTCCGTCGTGCCTTTGGTGCCCCAGATGCGAATCGCCGGGACTTTCTCGCCTTTGGCCGGTGCATAATAGATGCCGACGCGTCCATCCTTCCACTGCCCGGTCGTGATGTCGGCGCCGTTCTCAGCTTTGCGTGACACGCTCACGCATCCTGTCCCCATCACGGCGTACAGGGCCTCGACTCCGTGAATCCCATAGAAGTACAGGTCGGGGTGAAACTCGAGCTTGCTGAACGGGGAGCTGGCCTGGACTTTGGTCACTTTGCCCACGTTCGGATCAGTGCGGAGCCGCGGGATATCCGGGTGGAAGCGATAGGAAGAGGAGCTGAAGAATGGCGTGCCTGTCTCTTTCGAGAGCTGCACGATCCGCCGGGCGTCCTCCAGACTGGCGGCCAGGGGCTTGTCGATGAACAGGCGCTTGCCCGCCTTCAGCACGGGCGTGGCCTGGGCCAGGTGCGGCCGGCCGTCCACGCTTTCCAGAAGAACCACATCCACCTTCTTCAGCAGCTCCTCAATACTGCCGACGATCTCGACGCCGTACTTCTCCTGAATGGTCTTGGCGAAATTCTCGACCCGGTCCGCGCTGGTCGGCAGATCGGGGCTGCCTCCTTTGAACGCCGCCACGACCTTGATTCGCCATTCCGGATGCGACCGGAACTGTCCTGTGAACGCCGGCACGTGGGAGGTATCGGTCCCGATGATGCCCACTTTGAGATCCTTGGTCGCCCACGCAGGGGAAGGTCCCTCGGCGGCCATCGCGGCCGAAGCCGTGACCAGCACTAATGCTAATACGCACGTTCTCATTGTTTTCTCCTTTAAAAGGTTGCCCTTGTTCTTCCTACGAGCCGATCTGAAGACCTATGATATCACCCCGCCCGGCATTTTCAATACCTGGTCCGCTCTGAGTATGTGCCATCGACGATTGCTCTGCGGCTATATGTGGGAAATTGACAACGGCGAATGGGCCGTGATGTTTCCTTGCCGCTTCATCATAAGCCCTTGCGGCGTCGAGCTCGTTCTCGAACGAGCCCAAGTAGATTCTCTTGCCGTTGACGCGGATGCGGGCGCGCCAGCGCTTCATGTCGCAGGCCCAATCGACGCCCTTGAATTTCGAGCGGGAGGGCGGCCTGAATTTTCTTCTGTGCCAGACGTTCTGCGTGTGCGTGGCGGGGCGCAGGTTGGCCTTTCGGTTGTCCAGGCCGTTATGGTTGAGGTGGTCGGCGAACATGCCGGGCGGCACGTCGATGACCAGGTTGTGCATCTGGAGGTTCTTGCGTTTTTCTTTCTTTCCGTTGGTGAGCGAGTGCACGGCGTACCAGGTGTGCGGGCCCTGGTGGGCGTGCCATTTGATCCGGCGCAATCGCTCGTAGTCTTCGGGATCGACAAGGGCGAACTTGCCCTGGGTCAGCGGGATTCGCCTGAACGGGTAGCCGTAGCGCAGCCGGCGATACGCAAGCAGCAGGCGGATCAGGGGCTTTTCAAGGCCCGCCGGGATGTGCAAAACAACCTCGATAATCCTCTCCTCCGCAGAGAGTTAGTGAATTAGTGAATTGGTTGATTAGTGAATTGACAAACTGGTGGAACCGCGAGACCAGGGGGAACGGAATCAGGGGCAGGCATCATCTCCAATATAGGCAATCATATTGTCGGCCCCCAAAACACCAGGGGCACTACTCAATTTCAAATAGTAAACAATGGGCAAGGAAAGGTAAAGTAAAAAACTAACAAATATGGATAATTTTTACAAAATTTCTGGAATGGGGTTCCATTCGGCCTGATTCGTGCTTCGTACGGGTCCAGGCAGAGAAAAGCCATCCCCATCCCGATAAATCCGCCTGCGGCGGATAAACGACAATCGGGATGAGGCTGCCACCCAATAGAGTTGATGACAGGCGGGTGGCAGCCTCAAGCGCAGCGCTCCCCTGAGCCTGTCGAATGGGTTGGGGATGGCCGCAAATGCCGGGGATGTGGCTAAACACGTACGCAGGCGAGGGTCATGGCCGAGGGCAGGGCTGGCCCGCCATCCGCGTGGCGGGCAGGCCGAAGAAGCTCTTGCTGGTGGCTGTGATCGCCTGGGCAAAGTCGGGCAGGGGGATTTGCTTTAGCTCGGCCAGGAAACGGGCGGTGTGGATCATCAGGGCCGGCTCGTTGGTCTTTTGCTTTCGCATCGGCTCGGGCGACAGGTAGGGGCAATCCGTCTCAAGCATCAATCGCTCGAGCGGCACGATGGCGGCCGCAGCGCGGGTATTCTCGGCGTTCTTGAACGTCACCACGCCGGTGAACGAAACGTAGAAGCCATGATCGAGCACGATGCGAGCCTCCTCGGCGGAGCCGCTGAAGCAGTGAAAGACCACGCCCCGCAGCCGGCCGTTGAGGTGGATGAACTGCTCTAAGATGTCCATCGTCTCGTCGAAGGCTTCCCGGCTGTGAATGACCACCGGCAGGTTCAGCTCGCGGGCGATCTCCAACTGGGCGGTGAAGGCCCGCCGCTGGTCGTGCCTCGGCGAGAGCTCGTAATGGAAGTCCAGCCCCGTCTCGCCCAGGGCGACGACCTTATCGTTCCGCGCGAGGTCCTTCAGCTCGGCCAGCATCGCCCCCGTGATGTCTTTGGCGTGGTGCGGATGGATTCCGATTGCGGCGTACATGTTCTCGAACCGCTCGGCCATCGCGACCGCCTTGCGATTGTGCTCGGCGCCGGTGCCGACGGTCACCCAGCCGCTCACGCCCGCGGCCAGGCTGCGGGCCACGACGCCCTCGATGTCGTCGGCCAGCGGCTCATACGTCAAATGACAATGTGTGTCTATCAGCTCCATCTTCTTGCGTCGCGAAATAATGTACTTTGAACGATAGGTCTATTATGTTGCCGCCGGGTCTGAAAGTAAAGGCTATAACGTCGGGTCTGCGGATGGTGTCTTTGCAGGTGCCCAAACTGACCGTTTAGCGCTGTCATCCCTGCGCAAGCAGGGATCCAGGAAGGTCGCCCAGGTCCCTCGCTGGCGCTCGGGACGCCTGCGGGCGCAGGCCCGGAACGACACCGGACCGCGTCCTCGGCGCTTTTGTATTGATTGCAGCCGAATCAACCGTATAATACCTCGAAAGTTAAATTCAATGGCCGTCTGATTGGAGTGACATGATGAAGAAGCTCGCTGTAGTTCTCACCCTTGTATTCTGTCTGTCTTCGCACGCCTCGGCCCAGGAGTGGACCCGCTTTCGCGGCCCGAACGGCCAGGGCCACAGTCCCGCAAAGAACGTCCCGGTCAAATGGACGCCGAACGATTACCTCTGGACGGCGGACCTGCCCGGCACGGGCCATTCCTCGCCGGTCATCTGGGGCGACAAGCTGTTTATCACCTGCTGCGACCAGAAGCAGGCCAGGGCGTCCATCTTGGCCCTGAGCACCGCCAACGGCAAAACGCTCTGGAAGAAAGATTACCAGCTTAGCGACTCGCGCATGAATGCGCTGAACAGCTACGCCGCATCGACTCCGGCGGTGGACAAGGACCGCATCTTCGTTATATGGCCGACGCCCAACGAGCTAAGCGTCCTTGCCCTGGATCACGACGGAAACGAAAAATGGCAAAGGTCATTCGGCCCAATCATCAGCAGGCATGGCCCCTGCGTCTCGCCGATGCTGTATGGGGACCTCGTGGTTTTCACGCAGGAGCAGGAAACGAACCAGCAGGGGCTAAAGAGCCGCTGGCTGGCGCTCGACCGCAACGATGGGCAAACGCGCTGGGAAATACCTCGTGACAACGGAAGTCACGTCTCCCATGCGACGCCGTGCGTGAACGCGGAAGGTCCCTCGCATGCGCTCGGGACGCCTGCGGGCGCGCGCTCCCAGCCGAGCGGCGTCCTCGGCGATTACCTGGTCTTCTCCAGCCTGGTCTATGGGATTTCAGCGGTCGATCCGAAGAACGGGTCGATTCTGTGGGAGCAGCCGGGTTTCACCGTTCGATCGCTCACCTCGCCGGTGCTGGCCGGGAACCTGATTGTCGCCACGTGCGGCTCCGGCGGCAGCGGAAAGACGCTGATGGCCGTCAGGCCCGCCTCGAACGGAAAACCTGCGGCCGTCGCATACAAAATCGAAGACCGAACGGTGCCGTTTGTTTCTTCCGCGATTGCCGTCAACGACCTGCTCTTTACGTTCCACGATCAGGGGCAGGTCGTCTGCCGCGATGCGCAGACGGGCGCCGAGAAATGGTCGCAGAAGCCGGCGGGGAGATTCTTCAGCTCGCCCATCTGCGTCGAGGACAGGCTGTACTGCGTGAATGCCGATGGCGAAGTCGTCGTCATCAAGGCGGCCGACCGATATGAGTTGTTGTCCGTCAATCCGTTGGGCGAGAAGACGCAGGCCACCCCGGCGGTCGCCGGTGGAGTCCTGTACCTGCGGACTCTGACAAAGGTATTCGCCATCGGGCCGCACTGAGAATATCGAATAACGAATGTCGAATAACGAATGATGAAGGAAAGATCAGTAATGAAAAATCAAATATCAAATCTCAAAAATCAAAGTGGTGGAGGCCCGTCGGGCCGACTTCCTCAATTTTCCATTTTGCACTTTGATTTTTGCATTTTTTGTGTGAGCGTCCTGCTGTTATCTGTGGGCTCACTGGCGCCGGCGGCGGAAGTTCCGCAATTTCGCGAGCTGTTCAACGGCAAAGACCTCGCGGGCTGGGTCAATGTCAACACCGACAAGGACACCTGGACCGTGCGGGATGGCCTGCTGGTGTGCAGCGGACAACCCATCGGGGTCATGCGCAGTGACCGGCAGTACGAGAACTTCATCCTGCACGTCGAATGGATGCATATCGAGGCGGGCGGCAATTCCGGCACGTTCCTCTGGAGCGAAGGAAGCGTGCCCGAAGGCAGCCGGCTGCCCAAGGGCGTCGAGGTGCAGATGCTTGAGCTCGAATGGCCAAACCTGAACAAGGACAAGGACGGCAAGCCCCGCGACATCGGCTACGTGAGCGGCGAGGTCTGGGGCGTGGGGGGTCTCAAGACGACTCCCGACAACCCCCGCGGCGAGCGCAGCAAGTCGGTCGAGCTCCGCTGCAAGGGCAAGGGCGAGTGGAACACCTACGATCTCGTCGCGGTGGACGGCACGATCAAGCTGTCGATCAACGGCAAGTTCGTCAACGGCATCAGCAAGGCGTCAATCAAGAAGGGCTACATCTGCCTCGAATCCGAAGGCGCTGAGATCCATTTTCGCAATATCCGGATCATGGAATTGCCGCCCGGCGCCACGGGCCCCGAAAACTCCGTCCCGGTTGTCGCCGATAAGCCGTAGCCTTCGGCCACGAAGGACGAGGCTTGCCCGCCGGGGCGGGGACGATTTTTCACCACGAAGCATGTCCTGAGCAGGATCGAAGGGGCAGGAAGAACAGCAGATAGTAACAGTAAATAACGAGGCTATAAATCTGGCTGGCGCGGCTGCACCTGACGAATCCATCCCTATGGGCGATGGATCGACACGGCACAGATCACAAATTATCCAATCAACTAAGCCGCTCAGTGTCGGGGGAACTCGGTATTTCAGGGGTTTTTGCCTTTGATCAGAGCAATCTCAGCAATAGAATAGCTTCGCAAATCTGAAGTTGAGGATTTTAAGGCACGAAATGGCCGATAGAACTGTGGATGCTAAATTGGGGACCTAAGAATGGTTATTAGAATAACAAAGCATCATATAGGTGCTGAGATCATTTCAATACTAACAAGAGGAATGTATCCTGACCCTCGTGATGCCCTTCGCGAATACGTCCAGAACGGAGTAGACGCCGATGCGAATAACATCGATATAAGAATCAGGGGCAGTTCAATCGTTGTAATAGACGATGGCTACGGAATGGACCAAGAGGTCATGAAGGATGCCGTAAGGGTAGGTATTTCTGACAAGGATCCTAGCGCTGATGTTGGCTTTAGAGGTATTGGGATATACAGCGCTTTTCACCTATGTGATAGGTTGAACATCTATTCGAAAGTGAAGGGGAAACGACCCTGTGTCCTGATGTTCGACTTCAAGAGTATGCGGGAGACGCTCAGCAGGCAGCGACTCGAAAGAATGAATGGAAGGATAACAGGTCGGCAACTGATTGATCTACAATCAATTCTACAGGATAACATAGACATTGGCGAGTTGAAAGAAGAAGAATTCCCAAAGGGGGGGACTAGAGTTGAGATGGTGGGGCTTGACAGTTCGTTCTTTATATCACTCTCCAGGTTTGACGAAGTGGCAGATTATTTGAGGCAGGTGGTGCCCCTGCACTTTGACCGAGAGGGGTTTAAGTATGGTGAAAGAATAGAAGATAACATACATCAAATCTGCCAAGAGAATAATGCTGTATTTAGAGTAGTTGATTTGGACCTCCAGGTAGATGCTAAGGAAGCGAAACTCTATAGACCTTACACAGATGAGCTTTTTCATGACAGCGCAGCTTTACCACCTGTCTTCAAGGAAATAAAGTCAAAAAAAGATTTCTTTGGCGTCGCTTGGGGTTGTCTCAATGAGGCGAGGAGAAAAATTGCGGATACGAAGTTACGAGGGTTCTTGCTTACAAAACAGGGATTCGCTCTTGGGAAGCGGGCCGACATGGCCAGACACTTCGGCAAAAGAACAACGTATTTTGACAGATACGTTGGCGAGATTATTGTCGTTGACCAACAACTCCTGCCAAATGCGGCCAGAACAGACTTCGAAGTTTCACCTCAAAGGACAAGTTTTTATGAAGCGTTGGCAGGGGTGGCAGCGCAGTACAATGCAAGAGCGGATAAGCATCAGGAATACACACTTGGCGACGAACAATTGAATTCTGCAATCGAGCGCATTCATGAACTTGAAAGTTCCATCGTTTTCAATTATGAGAAGACAGAGCAGCTTTTAGATTGTCTTGTTGAAGTCCGTACAATTCGCCAGGAGGTTGATGGTCGCATAAACAGAGGGAGTTTCCGCCAATCCAGGATAGACGACGCTAACAAGGTTGTCAGATCTGCGAAGGCTATCGAAAAAGACATCCAGAATTTCATTGAATCGTCTAAAGAAAAAGCAAACAGAAAAAAGAAAGATAAAAAGACTCCTGAAGAAGAATCACGGGAACGAAGGACGAAACTACCCAAAAAGACTGCTACCAACGCGACAGAGAAACCCACAGAGAGTCTTGTAGAGGTTTTTGAGAGTATAGATATAACTCTACCAGCAGAAGTAAGAAAAGCGTTGGAAATAATCGACGAAAGGTTTGTTCAAGCTTGGGCAGCTAACAAGTCCGATTACCTTCTTCTGCTGAAAGAACTCAAAGAAGAAATCGAGCAATCGGTCTTAGGGCAAGAACTACAGTGAGCTACATGAATCACCCGTCTAAGCGGGCAATTCGAGATAATTGGTGTAGACCTCTGATACGCTTCATTCGTGAGCAGCTTGGACATAAACTGACGTATCTCGGATTGCCATCTCCAGAGGCGCACGACATTTTGTGTTGGCTCGAACATATTGACCACATTATAGCGTTCCAATGCAGAGATTTCCCTGCACCGTCGTCGGTTGCTCAAACGAAGGATGAAATCTTGAAGCTCGAAGGGAAACTACTTGAACTGGAGCGCCAAGGACAGATTGATAGCTTTTCATTGTATGATGGCTACATTGAAGAGGTACTGCTAAAGGGTAAGGACACAATTGGGAAACCTTATGCTCAGGAGCGTATGGTCACTGTATACAATCTCGATTTCTGCAATGGGATCACGGTTCCATTGTGTTATTATGACGAAAATCAGAATAGACATGAAGCCTACAAGTCGGACGCCATAAAGAGGCTTCTCGAGTTTCAGACGTCGGTCGCCTCACGCACTGGATCGGCCAAGTTTGTGATGTTTCTGACGGTTCATAGCAATTTTTTCCCTGATGAGCAAAAACGCTTTCTGGAACAAGAACAGAATGCCGAGTTGCGAAGATACCTCGCGCGGATAGATCAGTTGCCGAGAGTCGAAAGAAATTTGAGAACTCTCAAAACGTACATATATCAGATGTTGACGAGTTTTTTCCGTACAGCGCAGTTCTCCCCTGAATTCTTACCGCCAATTTATTATCAAGGTGCTACTAGTAGGGGACGCCCAAATTGGCTAGTTCATTTCACGGTAGTTGGTGCATATAATAGGAATCCCTCATCGATTGCGCCGTGTCTTCAATCAACCACAACCTTCCTAAATGAGAAATTCCTTGAAATAAGAAACAACAGGTTCTGTTCCATGACCACGCCTGGGGTCTCTGAGAACAATGCTCGAAACAGTTCCGTTGCTGCTTTTCAGAACAGTTCTATCTTTGGACAATTATGGAGATGAAATCAAAGGTATTAGTGGTGGAGCCTGCTTTTCCGGTAGCGGTGAAAAGTAAGAATCATTCTCATTTTTTGCCGAGCGGTTTGCTGAAAATCGGCAGCTACCTTAGGCAGAATGGGGCGAAGGTCAAACTCATCCGAGGTTTGCGCCGCTCTGGATTCACGCCGGATAGAATCCTGATAACATCCCTGTTCACCTATTGGTCAAAGCATGTTCATGAGGCGGCAGCGTTCTATCATAGGGCTTATCCAAGCGCAAAGATCGAGATAGGTGGCATATACGCGTCACTAATGCCTAAGGACTGCAAGAAGAGGTCGCCATTTGCGACGGTGTGCCGAGGGTTATATCGGAGGGGGGCCGCTGAGAAAGTTGCTGTGGATTATTCCCTGCTGCCTGAAGATTTGGATTATCAGATCGTTCATACTTCACGGGGGTGCACTCGGCGATGCACTTTCTGCGGGACGTGGCGGATTGAGCCGGAATTCACGTGTGTTGATTCAGTTGTCGGCATGATCAAGAAGCGAAAGCTGGTTTTCTACGACAACAATCTATTAGCCAATCCTCATATTGATAAGATTCTACAGGAGTTGGCAGACTACCGCACGGAAAAGGGACTCCCCCTAAGATGTGAAAGTCAAAGCGGTTTTGACCTCCACTTGCTTACCGCGGAGCGAGCGAAACTGCTGAAGCAAGCGCACTTCGTCAACACACGCATAGCCTGGGACGGGCGCTATAAATCGTGGCCGACAGTGAAGCAAGCCATCGAACTGCTCGAGAAGGCAGGCTACGAACGCAAGCACATCTACATTTTCATGATCTACAACCACGCCCTCTCCTATCGTGAGATGAAGCAGAAACTTGAAGCATGCAGGCGATGGGGAGTTCGCGTCATAGACTGCCGTTATAGACCTCTGGATTCCACTGAGGACAACTACAGACCGGGGCCAAAGCCGCAGGAGGATGGGGAATACTACGTCCACAAGGGCTGGACCGATGCGCAGGTTCGTCGGTTCCGCCGGAATGTCAGACGACAGAATATTGCAGTCCTTCTGGAATTGCCGAACGGGCGCTACATCCAAGGGTGCGAATCATACAAGGTGCCCGTTTAGAAAGCGTCGCAAGCATCGTAGAGGCGGCCCCGCGTGGCCGCCCTATGAATCGGGCAACCACACAGGGTTGCCCCTACGGGATGGTTTCTCCTTGTGCCATGCCTCCCCAAGGGAAGCCTGCCATCTGTCGTGACGAGGGACGCAGCGTCCATCGTCCATCTTCCGTCGTCCATCGTTATTCGATATTCTCATTCCGGCCTTGACTTTTTGGGGGGTAACGAGTACAAGAGATTGCCGATCGTCGGTTGTCGATTGCAGTTCGGCTACGGGGTTTGATTATATTTCTTGATCTCCGCTGCGGACAAGTCCTTGCTCGGAACAAGATGATAGTGCTTCTCTTCTTTGATTGATATTTCACCTTCGGCCTCTTCAAACTCAAAAAGTGCGATTAGATCATCCTCCATGAGTTTTGCGGCGACAGGCCGACATTCAAGATCAGGGAATTTTGATTTGCAGACGGCGAAATCCTGTTCAATTTGCACGATTCCAACTTCTTCTGACTTTCCCTTTGCCTGAACTGGGACGATATACTGTGCCCCCGGTTTGCCCACCCCGACATAGAGGCCGTCAGTCTCGACCTGTCCAATCTCTGCCACGGTTGTCCTAAGATGACTCTGCAGGGAGTAGCAGGTAATACCGAGAAAGATGTCAATCAGCCGATTGTATTGAAGTATCGCCAACAAAGCCTGTTCGTCATTCAGCGCGTAGCGCCGGATGATCTGCGGCGTCGCATCCAATACCTTGATCTTTGTGAGCCGGGGATTTGGTGTGATTCTATGGATAGTGCTCCTGGCAAACTTGTACCTGCCCCGTCCCGTCGAGCGAATAATCCATTCCTCGCCTTTGGCCAATAGCTGGCTGATGCTCTCGGGCAGCGGATTTCGGTATCTGTAGGAATATATGATGTCGCCGAGGTTCTTCGGCAGCGTGATACCCAACTCCTTCGCTATCGCCTCGAATTCTTCCCGATCAAAGGATATTTCCGGCGCGTTCGGCGCGTAGTGCTTGAAGAATACCTTTTCAATTAGCTGATCGTATCGGGTCTTTGGTTCCTTCACGGTCGTTCCTTTCCTCTTGCCTTTCCATTCCAGGATTAAAACCTCTTCGCGAAGCTGTTCGCCTGTCGTTGTAGAGACGCGCGTTCGGAACAACTCCAAATCGGTCACATCATACCCTACCTCATGTGCAATGTCGGCCAGCAACTCTCCGGTTCGGATCATTACTTGCAGATAAGACGCCTGATCTCCTACGACGTATGCCAATTTAGCACCGGGCCGAAGATACCGCTGAAGCTCAAGCAAGTGTCGTTTCATTCCGCCGAAATACAGACGTGTCACGCGCTGGTAGAGACGTTCGAAACCGGAAGTCTTACGTAGAGCAATTCTCCTTCTCTCAATTTCCTCTGCGATCCTGTCAACCGCGCTTCCGCGAGGAATCAGGGCATCATCGGAGTCCTGAACGTAAACATTCCTGGTATTGGAACGCAGTAGATTCTGCTTAAGCCTCCTCAAATCTCCCTTGTCTTGAATGAACCCGAGAAGCACGGATTCAAGTCTTGTCGTTCGCGTATAGTCCTTCTCATTCGGATAAGGAGGCGAGGTTATGACCGCATCAACAGAGGCCTCCGCTATCGCAGAATTCACGCATCTGGAATCGGCCGTAATCACGATTGACGGCGGCGCAGTGTCGTCGGCTGCCTCAAGATCGCGCGCCATTGACGAGACCTTAAGAAAGAAATCTTCAAATACGGCGGCATTCTCCTTCCTCCTTCTTCCGGCGCCCACCTCCGGGCCAAACTTAAGGTTGCTTGCGGAAAAGACCGTAACATGCGCAAGCGCCAAGAGGAGTATGTTTCTTACCTCCGGATCAGCTACGGTCTTAATCAGACGCAGAAGAACAAGGCATTTGTGCAGAGGAACTTCACTGATGGAGCCTGAAAGAATGACTTGCTCCTGTTCCTGACTGAACTTCAAGGTTGGCTGGCCGAATCGCCAGTCCATCTGGCCGGCTCTTTCCACAATGGTCTGGCCCGCTTCTCTTAGTTCCAGATGCTTTTTCACCCAATTGGTTTTTATGTGCGACGCAAAAGCCGCCATCGGAGATGCCTCGATGCCGACCGACGATATCGAATTCTTCTTCGCCTCGACAAGCGTGGTCCCCGTCCCGCAAAAGGGATCCAGAACGATGCCGCCGTCCGAAAGAGAAAATCGGTCCAGGTACTGCCGCACAAGATGGGGCGGGAACGAGAGCACAAATCTGTACCAGTCATGGAAAGCGCGATCTTCAAGAGACAGTCTATTACTACTCGATCCGCCTGTTTCAAAAAGTTCCTTAACGAGGGTGCCCATATCGAAAGTCTCTCAATCCTCGACGCTTTGCAAATCGTTCTCGTAGCTGGCAATGAACGCACGAAGAAGTCATAGAATCCTCTGATACTGTAACCGTTCACTGATCACGGTGTCAAGTGATTCTCGACATGGCCTTGGGATGTCGGAGAAACCTCCCGCAAAAATCGGCGGTATTTCTTGACTTTTTTGGGGGTTGCGGGTACAAGGGATTGCCGATTTGGCCACGAAGGCACAAAGACACAAAGAAATCATAATTCAAAACCTTAGTGTCTTAGTGACTTAGTGGCAAGAATTGAAGCTCGAAGGTCTTTTATGAAGGAAACTGAAAAAGCGCCGGAGCAATTCGAGGATATGCGTATCCTCGATGAGCTGAAGAATTCGTATCTGAACTACGCGATGAGCGTGATCGTTTCGCGCGCTCTGCCGGACGTCCGCGACGGGCTCAAGCCCTCTCAAAGACGCATCCTGGTCGCGATGAACGATTTGAACCTCGGCCCGCGAAGCAAACACCGCAAGTGCGCGAAAATCGTCGGCGACACCGGCGGCAACTACCACCCCCACGGCGACCAAGCCACCTACGGGACGCTGGTGCGCCTGGCCCAGGAGTGGAACATGCGCTATCCGCTGATCGATCCGCAGGGCAACTTCGGGAGCATCGACTCGGACCCGCCGGCGGCGATGCGATACACCGAGGCGCGCATGGCGGCGCCCGCGACGGAGATGCTCGACGATATCCGGTACGAGACCGTCGATTTCGTGCCGAACTACGACGAGACGCGGATGGAGCCGACGGTGCTGCCCTCGAAGTTTCCGAACCTGCTGGTCAACGGCTCGACGGGGATCGCGGTGGGCATGGCGACGAATATCGCGCCGCACAACGTTCGCGAGGTCTGCGACGCGCTGCTGCTGGTCATTGACGAGCCGAACTGCGGGTTCAAGGACATCATCAAGCGTCTTCCGGGGCCGGACTTTCCGACCGGCGGGATCATCTGCGGCCGCAAAGGCATCGTGGAGGCATACACGACGGGACGCGGCCACCTGATGGTCCGCGGAAAAGTGGACGTCGAGTCGAACAAAAAGGGCCGGGACAGAATCATCATCACCGAGATTCCCTACATGGTCGTCAAGACCACGATTGTCTCGAAGATCGCCGAGTGCGTTCAAAACAGCACGCTGCCCGAGGTTTCCGACGTGCGGGACGAATCGGACCGTCATGGGCTGCGAATCGTCGTGGAGCTCAAACGCGACGCCGACCCGGAAATCGCGCTCAACAAGCTCTATCGCTACACGCCCTTGCAGAGCACGTTCGCCATCGCCAACATCGCGCTGGTGAACAACAAGCCCGAGACGCTCAATATCCGGGAGATGCTGGATTACTTCATCGAGCACCGCCGGGTGGTCATCCGCCGGCGAAGCCGGTTCCTGCTGAGGCGTTGCCGGAACCGCGCGCATATCCTCGAAGGTCTGCTCTTAGCCGTCAGTGACATTGACGAGATTATCGATCTGATCAAACAATCCCCCGATGCCCCGACGGCCAAGCTGAACCTGATGAAGAAACCTCTGCGGCTGGCCGAGCTGGCCACCATCAAAAAAATCCTGCCCGAAGCATTCGTCGAGGAAAAGAGCAAGGGCGAGCACTTCCTGACGGGCCCGCAGGCCGACGCGATCCTGACCATGCAGTTGCAGAGACTGACCGGTCTGGAGATCGAGAAGCTCGCCCAGGAATACGCCGAGCTGACCGAGCAGATAGAAGGCTATGAGGCGATCCTCGGCAGCGACCAGGTCCTTCTGGACATCATTCGCGAAGACATCCATGAAATCCAGGAAAAGTACGGCGACCCCCGGCGGACGAAAATCGCCGCCCAGGCTGAGCAGCTCGAAGTGGAGGACCTGATCGCCGAAGAGGAGGTGATCGTGACGGTCAGCCACAGCGGATACGTCAAGCGTCTGCCCATCGACACATACCGCCGCCAGGGCCGGGGCGGCCGGGGCATCATCGGCTCCGATACCAAGGAAGGCGATTTCATCAAGCATCTGTTCGTCGCCTCGACGCACGATTACCTGCTGATCTTCACCAATCGCGGCAAGTGCTACTGGCTGAAGGTCTATGACGTCCCGAGCCTGTCGCGGCAGAGCAAGGGCAGAAACATCGTCAACCTGCTGAACCTCGGCAATCAGCAGGTGGCCTCGATCATCAACGTCAGCGACTTCGGCCAGGACACAGAGGAGGGGCCTCAGCGGCAACTGGTCATGGCTACGAAGAACGGCCTTGTCAAGAAGACCAGGCTCTCCGCGTACGGCAATCCGAGGGCCAGCGGCGTGATCGCCATCAATCTGGACCCGAACGATGAGTTGATCGGCGTCTCACAGACCGCCGGAAACGACCACATCATCTTAGGCACGCGCGACGGTATGACCATTCGCTTCGGCGAAGAGCAGGTGCGCTCGATGGGGCGGGCCTCGCGCGGGGTCAGAGGAATCAAGCTGCGCCCCGGCGACGCCGTGGTTGGCATGGTGATCGTCGAGGAAAAGGCGGCGCTGTTCACGGTGTGCGAAAACGGGTATGGCAAACGCACGGGGCTTGACAGTTACCGGCCTCAGAGCCGGGGCGGCCTGGGCCTCAAGAACATCAAGACAAGCGACCGCAACGGCAAGGTCGTCGCGCTCAAAGCCGTCCAGGCCAAGGACGATTTGATGATGATCACCGCCAACGGGATGATTATTCGCACCGGCCTCGACCAGATTCGCTCGATAGGCAGAAATACGCAGGGGGTGCGCCTGATCAATCTCAAGGAGGGGGACAAGCTCGTCGCGGCCGAGAAGATCGTCGCCGAAGAGGAAGAGTCAGACAACGGCGGCCGCTCGAACGGCAAGGGCGCCCCCAACGGCGAAAACAACTCAATATCGGAACCAGAACCAGAACCAGAACCAGAGCCGGAGGTGGAGGCGGAAAGTGAGCCCGAATCCGAAAGCACGGAAGAAGCCGGCGAACAGTAACGCCGGGCCTGCATCGCCACAGTCCCGCTCCGGCGAGTTGGTTTACGTCATCGCCGGCAAGGACGAATCGCTTCTTAACGCGCGGTGCCGGGAGCTTCTCGATACGCTGCTGGAGCCGTCGCAGCGGGTCACGGCCCTTTTGGAACCCGAAGCCGTTTCGGTCTCGGCCTGCGAGGTGCTGGATGAGCTGCGGACGGCGCCGTTCCTGGCCGACAAGCGGGTCGTGGTGCTGCGGGGGGCGGAAGATTTTATCTCCAGGAACCGCGAGCTTCTCGAAAAATATTTCGATCAGCCATGCTCGACGGGCAGGCTTATCCTGACGGTTGCGACCTGGGATTCGCGCACCCGGCTGGCCAAGGCTTTGCCCAAGGTCGGCAAGCTCATCAGCGCCGAGCCGCCAAGCCGCCGGGAGCTTCCGCAGCGGCTGATGGACTATGCTGCCGAAGCGCACGGCAAGAAGCTCGGTATGCGCGAGGCGACGTACGTAATCGAGCTGGCCGGCGACGACCTGATGCGGCTGTACAGTGAGATCGACAAATTGGCCTTGTTCGCCGACGCCGAGAAAGTCATAACGGCCAAGCACATCGAATCTCTGACGGGGCACAATCGCCTGTTCAACGCATTCGCCGTGATTGACGCCGTTGTCGCGGGCAACATGGGCCAGGCCATCGAGCGGCTGCGGGGCATGTTCGCCGAGGACCGCTCCGCTGAGTACACCGCCGTCGGCGCTTTTGCTTTTCACCTGCGCCGCATGTTCAACGCCAAGGTGCTGCTCGAAAAAGGCGTTCGACCGGGCGAAGTGGTCAGCAGGCTGCGCATCTGGGGCGACACGGACGGGTTCTTCACGCAACTGCGCAAATTGAGCCTGCACCAAATCGGCGCATACCTTCAGCAACTGGCCGAAACCGACCACGCCATAAAAACCGGTCGCACCAAAACCCCCGTCGCCATGGAGCAATTCGTCATAAGTCTGGCGTCACGATGAAACACGCCGATGGGGATTCGGCGAGGAATATTGCGGTCGTTTGCTGGAGTTTTCTTTCTCACAGATTGCATTGTGGCTTGGCGTGCGATAGCCTTACAGAAATGAAATGCCCATGTTGCTCACACAAGCTGCGAAGGGTCAAAGCCAAGTCAGAGGTCCTCGATATCTGCCCTCAGTGCAAGGGCATTTGGTTTGGCTCGGGCGATCTGGTAGATTTCGCCAGGGAGCTGGCCAAGAGTGACCAGATTCAGCCCGAAACGCTTCGTCTGTTTCAACCTCGCGAAGTCCGTACCCAGGATAAAGACGCAGAAAGACCAAGATTCTGTCCACACTGCGATCTGGTCATGCGGAGATACAACTATTGCTATGATTCCAACGTATTCCTCGATAGATGCGCGAGATGTCACGGCATTTGGACGGACAAAGGAGAGCTGTTGCGAATCGCGCGTTACCTAAAACAGGATGCCATGACGGTCGCCATCGGCAGAGACCTGGCCCGACAGACCGAAAAGCTGGAGCGCATGAATGAGCTGGGCCAACTGGGCAATGATCTTACGAGCAGCGCCAATATTGGAATGTTGTTCATGCCCCGTCTGATCCTGCCCCTTTCGGACGATGAAGAACGTGAAAGGTTTCCCGCAATCACCGTAACTATAATCACCGTGTGCGCACTTGCTTTTTTGGGCGAGGTTTATTGGGTCAGAGGTGCAGAAGGGTTCTTCCGAAAGTTCGGATTTATTGCGGGCCATTTTTTCAGCATAGGGATCATCACCTCCATGTTTCTTCATGCCGGGCCGCTTCACCTGGTCTGCAACATGTATTTCTTATGGCTTTTCGGAGACAACGTCGAAGACAAGCTCGGTCGAATTTGGTACCCCGTCTTCTATTTGTTCTGCGGCATCGCTGCAAGCGTTCTGCATAGTGTGTTCAATTGGGGTTCGCTCACGCCTGCTATCGGCGCCAGTGGAGCGATATCCGGCGTGATGGGCGCGTACATGATTTTCTTTCCATTCGCCAGCGTGAGAGTCCTGTTCATACTCAGGGTCGTCAATGTCCCGGCATGGTTGTTCCTCGGCGGATGGTTCGCGTTTCAATTGTCGTTTGGCTTGATACACCGTACTACGGAATTCTCACAAATTGCGTGGTTTGCCCACATCGGAGGATTTGCCTTTGGGGCAATTGTCGCCTACTTAAAGAAAACATCTGCCAAGAAGCTTGCTTATGCATCGCAAAGCGGCAAGTGATGCTCAAGAGTTGGGAGTTGAGAGTGACTAAAGTTGAGAGTGACTAAAGTTGTCGTGGACCTTGTCTCACTTTAGCTCACTTTCGTCACTCTTGCATGCCTTGGCGATTTCTGCCAGCCACCGGTCGGATTGGGCCTTGCTATAGCCTAAGAAGGCGGAGTCTTTGTCGTGGGTTCGATAGGCGTCAGCGGCCACGGCCTTGTTGGCGTTGGCGTAGCAATAGACGCAGCCATGGGGGCAGGTGTCGTAGGCGCCGATGTCGGTACTTTCGGTGCAGCCGCACTCTTGCCTTGTCGGTTTTTCTTTGTGCGCAAGTCCATCGGGGAAAAAGAGCTGCTCGATGACGGCGCCGTCGATGCAGTGAGCTTTCTTGATCCTTTCGTTGAGCAAGTAGTCGCCGCAGCATGAGAACATCCGGATGCCGTGACGCTCTGCGATGGCCGCCAGCTCGTTGGCCAGCTCGATCTTGAAGCTTTTGCTGGGATGGGTGATTTTCACGCCCGTAGCTCTTTGGAATTCTGCGAAGTTGTGTTTGACCTTGCCATACTCGGTGACGAAGCTGAAGTAGCATCGCTTGACGTATCCCTCGAACTGCGACGCGAGTTCCTTGAAGGCTTTGACAAAGAAAGCACGGTCGCAGAGGCTGGAGAGAATAATCGGGTCGAAGCGCCAGTTGATGTGTCGGGGCGAATACGTCTGGCCGAGCTGCTTGAGGGCGTCAACCGCCGATTTCCTGTCCAGGTTGCTCTCGAAGACGGCAGGCAGGGCGGTGACGGTGTAATTGAAGTAGAATCTGTATCCCAGGCCGTCGAGGATTCTCAGGTTTTCGACGAAGGGCCCAAAATCCTTGGACCAGAACACGAAACAAACGACGTCTTCGGGTCTGAGCGATACGACGTATCTGCGTCCGCCGAACGGATTCACCACGCCGGCGAAACCTTCCTCGATCCGCCGCATGAACCAGTCGCCATAAAAGGCGGGGATGTCGGTTCTGCGTGATACTGAAATAATTCTCTTCATACTCACCAATCATAAGAAACGCCGGCAAAGACGACAAGCAAACTGTTCGTAGTGTGCCCGTAAGGGCATAGTATCACGGGCGTCTCGCCCGTGAAGGCAGGGCCAGGATGGCCCTGCGACGCATGGGCAAGATGCCCATGCTACTAAACGCCTTACTCCCTAAGGGACGCCTTACGGCGGGCGTCACTACAAACGCGGCCTCGTTGTCCATTTCCCGCCTTGACGGGCGTGCGGGGTTCGGATAGACTTGCTCGGCGGCTGGCGTCTGCTGCAGGGCAACCCCGCGTGGCGCCGTGAGGTGTCCCTGACGGGATTGCCTTCATTCATTATCGACGGTCGGGCGGCCACATAGGGCCGCCCCTACGGTGCAGAAAGGAGATGGTATGGTAGGAAGAACTGCTTTAGGAACAGTGTTTGTTTTAGCGGTGGGTCTTGCGCTCTGCGGCTGCGGCCCCTGCCCGCAGGCGATAGATCTGGCCGGCGAGCCTTACCTGCTGGACACGGGGCTGGTCTCGCGCTCGATCTCGTTCGAGAACGCCACGGGCGCGCCGGGCGAAGGAGGCAAGGCCGCCAGCAAGCTCGGCGTCGGAAGAAAAGGCGCGCCGTCGATCACGCTCAAAGCGGGCCAGGATGTGCAGCTCTGTGACATCGAGGGGCCCGGCACGATTCGTCACATCTGGATGACGACCAAGCGAAGCCCCGCCAACCTCCGCAGCCTGGTGCTGCGCGCCTGGTGGGAGGGACAATCGCATCCGAGCATCGAGTGTCCCATCGGCGACTTGATGGGTTTCGCGCACGGCAAGGTCATGCCCTATCACTCCGCCGCACACTCAGTGGGCCAGAATGCCGGCATGAACATCTGGCTGCCCATGCCCTTTACTAAAGGGGCGAAGATCACGCTGGCCAACGAAGGCAAGGAAAACGTGCCTTTGTTCTATCAGATCGATTATACCATCGCGGACAAGCATCCCGCCGACGTCGGCCGGCTGCACGTGCTGTTCCGCCGGGAGAACCCGACCACGACCAGGCAGGATTTTGAGATGCTGCCGCAGCGAAAGAGCAAAGGCCGCTTCGTGGGCGCCGTTATCGGCATACGCAACCTGACGCCAAGCCAGTGGTGGGGCGAGGGCGAGATCAAGGTCTATATGGATGGCGACACGGAGTTTCCCACCATCTGCGGCACGGGAAGCGAGGACTACGTGGGCCTTTCCTACGGGATGCAGCAGACGCCGTTTCTGTACAACGGCTGTAGTCTGAACGACAAGAGCTTCGTTTCGATGTACCGCTGGCACCTGCCCGACCCGATTGCATGGCGGCAGGAATGCCGCATCACCATCCAGCAGATTGCCTGGAAGCAGGGCTTGGCCGAGACGCAGGACGACTGGTCCTGCTCGACGTTCTGGTACGAGCCTGTGCCCAGCGCAGCACTGCCGGCAATGCCCGATGTTGCGGCCCGCACGGCGGACATCTGGCAGGATTAACGGAATTGGTGCGATTCATCGCACCCTACATTTGAGCTGATGAAATTAAAAGGAGAGAATCATGGCACGAAGGTTATTGGCTGTAGTATGTCTGGGAGGGTTGGTGTGGGCGGCAGGCTGTTGCGAAAGCTGCAAGAAAGCGGGCTCGGATAAGGAAATGGCCGGCGCTATCAAGGTCTTCAACGGCAAGGACCTGACCGGCTGGGAGGCTACGGGCGGCGCCAAGTGGGCCGTCCAGGACGGTATGCTGGTCGGAACGCAAGGCGCAAATAATGCACCGGGCGACCTGTTCACGAAGGCGACGTATAAGGATTTTATCGCGACCCTGACTTATCGCGTCGAGTGGCCCTGCAACAGCGGCTTGTGGTTCCGCTATCAGTCCCCCAAGATAGGCTATCAGGCGGACGTCCTCGAATACAAAAAGCCAGTGGCCTACTCGGGCACGCTCTATTGCCCCGGCAAGATGTTTCTGGCCGCGAACGAGGACCCGACGATTGTCGATCGCGAAGGCTGGAACACCATCAAGGTGCGCGCCGAAGGCGACCATCTTCAGATATGGCTTAACGGCCATCTGACCGCTGACGTGCACGATGCCACAACCGATTCGGGTAAGTTAGGATTCCAGGTGCATCCCGGTGCGGAATTCGGGCCGATGAAGATGGTCGTGCGCGAGCTGCTGCTCAAGCCGCTCTAAGCCGGGAAGTCAGAGGTCAGAAGTCGGATGTCGGAGGTCCGAGGTCGGTCTTGCCACAAAGACACCAAGGCACTAAGGCTTTTTTTGTTATCAATTTTTTCTTCGTGCCTTTGTGCCTTCGTGGCTAAAGCTTCGGTCTTCTGTCATCCATCTTCTGCCTTTGCCGGGGCTTCGTCCTGGATGTAGTTCTTCACGGGGTAGCGCCTCGCAACGGGGATAAACAGTAGCGCCGTTACAAACATCACCCCTGCAAAGAACCAGAAGTACTGCGCCCCGGCGAGCTTGCTTGTCCCATCTTCGTTTTCAATCACAGCGTTGACTATGGCGGTGAAGGCGTTCCCGAGGGAGATCGACAGCAGAAAGACCGCCATGATGAATGACTTCATCCTTTTTGGGGCCTGAGTGTAGGAGAAGTCTAAGCAGGTGATTGAAACCATTATCTCCGAGGAAGTCAAAAGCACGTATCCAAGAACCATCCACCCGATGCTGGGCGCGCCGCCGGCGACGATTTTGGCTTCAATCAGGGCCGAGACAACAAAAGGCGAACCGGCCAGAAGCAGGCCCAGTCCTATTTTACGCAGTGACGACAGGGGGAATACCTTGTTGATGGCCGGATATATGACGTAAGAAAAAACAGGAATCAAAATCAGTATCATCAGGGGATTCACGGCGACAATCTGGGTGGGCAGCCACGTATGGCCCAGCCAGTCGCGATTCATCTTCTCGGCTTGCAGCATCCATGACGAGTCCATCTGATCAAAGAGTGCCCAAAACGGTGCGACGAAAACGTAAATAATGCTCAATTTGCCGATGGCCCTGATTCCCTCGCCGCTGAAGCATTCTTTGACAAATTCCAGGCCGCCCCGCGGGATGTGGACAAACTTTTCCCGGCCGAGCCAGAAAGCGATTGTGGCCAGCACCATGAAAACGCCCGGAACGCCGAAGGCCACGGTGGCTCCATATCGCTCGAGCAGCTCCGGGACCAGCAGATTGGAAATAAACGCACCCAGATTGATGGCGAAGTAGAACCAGTGATACACCCTGTTTATCAAATGTTTGTTCGTCTCTCCGAACTGGTCGCCGACGTTTGCGGAGACACAGGGCTTTATGACCCCGGAGCCGATAGCGATCAGAATCAGCCCCGTCGCCAGACCCAGGCGCGTTTGATCGAGCGCAAGGGCAACAAAACCAAAGCAGTAGAGGACGGAAAACCAAAGAATGGTTCTGTACTTGCCCAGCCAAATGTCGGAAATGAGCGCGCCGAGCAGAGGCGTGAAATAGACGGCTGAGACGAACAGATGAAACCAGGTCTTGCTTTGCTCAGCCGTCATGGGAGCCAGTGCGCCGGAGGCGTTTTTGAGCAGGTGCGTCATAAAAAAGACGAGGATGCACCGGCTTCCATAAAAGCTGAAGCGCTCGGCAGCTTCGTTGGTCAGGATATAAGGGATGCCCGCGGGTGTTTTCTTCGACGGGACTGGTGCTGTCAGGTGTTTGCTCTTTGTCATAGCGCGATATGGTACACGTGCCGCCGTCTGAATTCAAAGAAGAAATTCCCACGAAAGTGCCTATTCGCATTGACTATTGAATATTGTCTATTGATCATTGACCGTTGAAACATCGTAGAGATCGTTCCTGCGGCCCGCGCGCAAATTGTCAATAGTCATTTGTCAATAGTCAATTACACTTTAGCTCAGGTTTGTTCTTCGTCCTCTCAGTCTCAGGAATGCCCGAAAGTTCCTTGATTTGGGTCGTTGCCGGTGGTAGTATCCCCTGCGTCCAGGAAAGGGGTACGAGTAGTATAGCAGGGCCGAATTCGATTAGGAGAACGAAGCCATGAAAACAACATTCTCTGTTTGCCTGAGAATCACGCTTCTGCTGGGAGTCTTGACGATGAGCACGTTTAATGTTGGCTGCGCGCCTGATGCGAAAGAACGAGAGCTCAAGCAATTCATCTCGGCGCACGTGGAAAAGATCAAGCCTTTGGCCAAGCAAAGGAACCTCGCCTCGTGGGATGCGGCTGCCAGCGGCAAGGCCGAAGATTACGAGAAGGCCAGCGCCCTGACGCTCCAGATTCGCCAGGTCTATAGTGACCCCAAAGACTTTGCCTTCCTCAAAGGCTTGAAAGGGTCCGACGCCGTACAAGACCCCTTGCTGGCCCGGCAACTGGATGTGCTGCATAACGCCTACCTGGCGAACCAGATCGAGCCCGAGCTGCTCAAAAAAATCGTCGATCTCGGCACGCAGATCGAAAAGAACTTCAGCACCTTCCGCGGCACCATCGAAGGCAAAGAGGTCAGCGGAAACGACATCAAGGAGATTCTCAAAACGCAGACGGATTCGGCCCAAAGGAAGCTGGCATGGCTGGCCAGCAAGCAGGTCGGACCGGCGGTTGCCCAGGATACCATCAGGCTGGTCAAGCTGCGAAACGAGGCGGCCCACAAGCTCGGCTTCGATAGTTATCACACGCTCTCTCTGGCGACCGGCGAGCAGGACGTCAAGGAGATGGACCGGATTTTCGAGGAGCTTTACCAGTTGACCAACGAGCCTTTCGCGAGAGTCAAGAGCGACCTCGACCGCATCCTGGCTGCTAAGTATGGGGTGGCTGTCTCCGAGCTGATGCCCTGGCACTATCACGATCCGTTCTTCCAGGAGACACCGATGGTCTATGAGCTGGATTTGGACGTTTACTATGAGGGCAAGGACGTCCGGGAACTGGCGACGAAGTTCTACGCCGGCATCGGCCTGCCGGTGGACTCGATTCTGGCCAAGAGCGATCTGTACGAGCGGGAAGGCAAGAACCCCCACGCCTTCTGCGAGGACATGGACCGCGAGGGCGACGTGCGGATCCTGTGCAACCTCGAAAATAACGAGTATTGGATGGAGACGATACTGCACGAGCTGGGCCACGGCGTCTATTTCCAATGCCACGACCGGGGCGTGCCCTACCTGCTTCGAGAGCCGGCGCATACGTTCACCACCGAGGCCATCGCCATGTTCTTCGGGAGGCTCAGCCGCAACTCCGTCTGGATGCAGCAGATGCTGGATCTGTCGGCCGCACAGCGCGCCGAGATCGAGCAGGTCAGTGACAGGTACGCGCAGCTCAAGCAGCTCATCTTCGCCCGCTGGGCGATGGTGATGTACAATTTCGAGAAGCAGCTTTACGCGAATCCCGACCAGGACCTCAACGCGCTGTGGTGGCGGATGGTGGAGAAATATCAGCTCGTGAAAAAGCCGGAAGGCCGAAACGAACCGGACTGGGCGGCAAAGATTCATCTGCCTCTGTATCCATGCTACTATCACAACTACCTGTTGGGCGAGCTGCTGGCCTCCCAACTGCATTATCACATCACGCACGAAGTGCGGGAGCTCAAATCGGATGACAACGTCGGCTACATCGGCAGAAGAAAGGCGGGCCTTTTCCTCCGCTCGAAAATCTTCGAGCCCGGCGCGATATATCGATGGAATGAGATGATCGAAAAAGCCACAGGCGAACCCTTGACGCCGAAGTACTTCGTGGCCGAGTTTGTCAACTGAGACCGAATACTAACAGATCGCACACAAGAAAATGAAAAGAAATAGCAGTGATATAATGTCTTTGAAGGTGCTGGCGGATAAACTCGTTGCGGCCGCTTTCAAGATAGTGCATAGTGCCAAGACAGAAGAAGATATAAAGATTAGATTTGAAAAGGTGCTGGGCCCATTAGTAGAGAGTGCGGGGATTGCATTCGACGAGCGCTATGAGCGAGGCAGCGCAGAGGCGAAGACCGTCTTGAGGGGAAAAAGACCCGATGCCTTGCATGGCCAGGTGGTCATCGAATACGAACCCCCGCATGCGCTCAAATCGAAGCGAGCCATAGAACACGCCTACGAGCAGTTAAAGGAATATATGGGGGCAGAGGCGAAGGGAGCAGGGAAAGACCGGATTGCGGGACCGGTGGGTATCGTCGGCGTTGGTTTTGACGGGAGCAGCATATTCTTTGTGCGATGCAGGAGCAAGGGGAGAACGGCAAAGGAAAAACCGGCTGGATTTGAGTTCGCCATGGACGGTCCCTATAGTTTCGAGCCGGAAAGCGCACTGACGTTTGTCACCTATCTGCGCGCCTTGGCCCGGCTGGCGCTGACGCCGGAGAATCTGGCGGACCGATTCGGACCCAAGGCCGACGTGGCAAGAGAAGCGGTCGGAGCTTTTGCCGATGCGATGGCGAACTGGAGCATGCCGCGAGCAAACGTATTCTTTCAGGAATGGCAACGGCTGTTTGGGATTGTGTATGGGGAGCAGTTCGGCGGCCGTGGCGAGGGCGTCCCGCCCTCGAATCGCGGGCAGGATGCCCGCGACACGACGGTGGTGCTCGCCGAGACCTACGGCCTGCCGTCCGAGACCGGCTTTCAGGCGGTGTTGTTCTGCGTCCACACGTACTTTGCATTGCTCATGAAGCTGATTGCAGCGGAGCTGCTTTCGGTCAGCGAAGGCAGCCTGAGCAGCTCGTTCAGCGGTTCGCTGGCGCATGCATCGAGAGAGGAATTGCTCAGAGACCTCACGGATATCGAAGATGGGGGGATATACAGCAAACGAGGGATAAGCAATTTTCTTGAGGGGGACTTCTTCCGGTGGTATTTGGAAGCCTTTAACTCCCCGCGGCTCGAAGATGCGATTCGCAGTGTAACGAGGGTTCTTTCGGAATTTGAGCCGGCAACGACGACGATTGATCCGGAGGTGACGCGCGACCTTTTGAAGAAACTGTATCAGTATTTAGTGCCCGACGTGGTCCGACATCATCTGGGCGAGTACTACACGCCGGACTGGCTGGCCGAGCTGATTCTTGGCGAAGCGGGATATCGAGGGGATACGAGAAAGCGCGTGCTCGATCCGGCATGTGGGTCGGGAACTTTTCTGGTTTTGGCGATACAGCGAGCCAGGGAATTCGGAGCAAAGAAGAATGAGCCTACGGTCGAGACGGCCAAGAGAATCCTGGCGAATATATGGGGATTTGACCTGAATCCGCTTGCCGTCATTGCAGCAAGAACGAACTATCTGTTCGCCCTGGGTGACTTGACAAAGCAACTGGCGGCCTTTGAGATTCCGGTATATCTTGCAGACTCGGTTTTGTGGCCGAAGCGAACGGGACAAATGATGCTCGGCGACGATGGAGCGGTGGAAATTCCAACGTCGATAGGGACCTTTTTTGTTCCGAAAATCTGGGTGGATGGACGGGGACACCTGATGAGGCGGGCAGCGCCCGTCATGGAGCAATTGGTCAAGCTCAAATGTACGCCGGAGGAGGCCCTCGTACATTTTAAGAAAGAGGGCCTGGTATTTCCGCCGCACGAGAAGGTCGTGATGAAGTTCTACGAGCACGTCCTGGAGCTTGAGCGAGACGGCCGAAACGGCATCTGGGCGAGGTTCTTGAAGAACGTATTTGCACCCATGACGGCGGAGAAATTCGATTTTGTCGTCGGCAATCCCCCCTGGATCAGATGGGGGTATCTGTCAAACGAGTACCGGAAGGCCACGCTGCAGATGTGGCAGGATTATGGCTTGTTCTCGCTGAAGGGACACGCGGCCCGGCTCGGCGGCGGTGAGAAGGATTTCTCGATGCTTTTTACGTATGCGGCGGCAGACCACTATCTTGCAGCGAGCGGGACACTCGGTTTCCTCATCACACAGGAGGTTTTCAAATCGAAGGGAGCGGGAGAGGGTTTTAGAAGGTTCCGCCTCGGCGACAGAGAGACACTAAAGGTGACTAAGGCGCACGACTTGGTCACCGTCCAGCCCTTCGAGGGGGCGGCAAACAAAACGGCAGCTATTATTCTGAAAAAACAAGGACAGACGGAATATCCAGTGCCTTATACGGTTTGGACGAGGAAGAAAGGCGTTGGTCGTGTGCCGACGAATCTCAAGCTCAAAAAGGCAGGAAAATTATTGGAAAAAGAAACGCTGTTGGCAAAGCCGATTGAGAAAATCACCGGCTCGTGGCAAACGGTTCGTGAGGGTGATAATCGGCTGCGACGCATTCACGGCGAGAACGCCTATCAAGCGCGGCTTGGCGCTCGTGTAGAACCGTATGGAGTTTTCTGGCTCGAGGTTGAGGAGGTGCTGTCAGACGGCAATTTGATCGTCCGCAATCTTGCCGAAAAAGGTAAGCGTAAGATAGCACGGGTTAGGGGACGTATCGAGGGGGATTTGGTATATCCGGCGGTCAGGGGCAAAGATATAGTTCGCTGGGGCGTAAAGCCGGAGATTCATGTATTGATAGTCCAGGAGTTGAGGAAGCGTTGCGGATACCCTGCGAGCATAATGATGGTTAAGTGGCCGCGGACACTTGAGTACTTGCTTGCGTTCAAGACAGAGTTGTTGAATCGCGCGGCGTATAAGAAATACCACGCAGACACAGACAAGCCTTTCTACAGCCAATACAACATCGCAGGATATACTTTTGCGCGTTATAAGGTTGTGTGGAAACGGATGGCAAATGACCTGGTTGCGGCTGTAATAAGTCAGCATAAGACGGAGTTCGGGTGGAAGACGATTATTCCAACCGACACGACCTCTTTGTTTGCAGCGCAAAGCGAGGATGAAGCCCATTATCTTTGTGCGATATTGAACTCACGACCCGTCAGGAGATTCATAAAATCATATTCTTCCGCCGGGCGGGGATTCGGTGCGCCGTCGGTGATGGAGCACGTGGGGATACCAAAGTTCGATGAAAAGAACAAGGTGCATAAAAAGTTGAGCGGGCTGTCGAAATCGCTGCACAGACTTAGGACGGAAGGACAAGTAGCAGCGATGGAAGACTTGGAGAAGGACGTGGATAGGTCGGTAATCGAGTTGTTTGGGATTGAAAAGCCACAGACATTCCATAAATAGGTGAGCGATGAACTTACAGGGAAAGTCGATACCGGAAATTACAGTCAAGGCGGTTGTTTTAGGTGTGGTGCTTGCAGTTGTCCTGGGGGCGGCCAACGCGTATCTGGGATTGTTTGCGGGAATGACCGTGTCGGCGTCCATACCCGCCGCGGTGGTGTCGATGGCCGTGCTGAGGCTTTTCCGTCACAGCACCATCCTCGAGAACAACATGGTGCAAACCGTGGCGTCATCAGGCGAGGCCCTCGCCGCCGGCGTCGTATTTACGATCCCCGCGCTGGTCATTATGAACCACTGGAAGGACTTCGATTTCTTATGGGTGACGGTGATCGGCAGTTTCGGCGGCTTTTTGGGTGTGCTGTTTACGATTCCGCTTCGCCGGGCGTTCATCGTCGAAGACAAGCTCATGTATCCGGAGGGCATTGCGACGGCCGAGGTCCTCAAGGCAGGTCAGGCAGGTGGTTCCGATGTCAAGTATATCGCACTGGCCGCCCTGGCCGGGGGGCTGTTCAAACTGGCTGCCGAGGGGCTGCGGATCTTTGGCGGCGTTTTTGAAACAGCCAGGAGAGTCGGCGGCGGCATGGCTTACTTCGGCTCAAACCTCAGTCCCGCCCTGTTGTCGGTCGGATACATTGTCGGGCTGAATATCGCGGTGCTGATGTTCTTGGGCGGCGCGGCCAACTGGTTCGCCGCCATCCCAATCGTGGCGAGCCAAAACCAATGGCCGGCGTACCAGCTCAAAAGCCAGATGACCGGCCCTGTTAGCTGGAATGTCTTCCCTCTGGAATACAAGACCGTTGATCCGAACGCGACGCCCGAAGAGATCGACCAGGCCAAGGCGCACAACGAAGAAGTCAAGGCCAAGCTGGGCAAGCCGGTGCCCGCGACGGATTATGCGGGGCGGATATGGTCCAAACGTACGCGATTCATAGGCGTGGGCGGAATGCTGGTTGGCGGCCTATGGACCATTATCAATCTGCGCGCGTCTCTGCTGCGGGGGATCCGCAGCGGCCTGAAAGCTTATCGCAAGGTCGGCGGCCAGAACGCCGATCTGCCCCGAGCCGAAAAAGACGTCCCCATGAAATGGGTGCTGATACTGATAGCATTCTCGGTTGTGCCGCTGTTTTTGTTGTATCAGGCGTTTGTCAGAGACGTCGGCGTCTCGCTGCCGATGGCGGTCATCATGCTCATCGCGGGCTTTCTGTTCAGTGCAGTGGCCGCGTATATGGCGGGGATCGTGGGCTCATCGAACAATCCCATCTCCGGCGTGACCATCGCCACGGTGGTCGTTTCCGGAGTCATGCTGGTGCTGCTGATGGGTTCGGGCGCGGCGAACGGCCCTGCGGCGGCGGTCATCATCGGCAGCGTGGTCTGCTGTGCAGCCGCAATGGCAGGTGACACGATGCAGGACCTCAAGGCCGGCCACATCGTCGGCTCGACGCCCTGGAAGCAGCAGTTGATGGAGGTCGCAGGCAGCCTGCCGGCGGCATTTCTCATGGCGCCGATAATGACGCTGCTCTATAAGGCGTACGGCTTTGCGGGCCACGAGTCGGCCAAGGATAATCCGCTCATCGCCGCCCAGGCAAACCTGATCGCATCGGTTGCCGAAGGCGTGTTCAAAGGCGAATTGCCGTGGACCTTTGTCCTGATAGGGGCGGGCATGGCGGTGGCTGTCATAATCCTCGACGAGTATCTTACTCGCCGGGGCAGCTCTTTTCGTACCCCGGTCCTGGCGGTCACTATTGGAATTTACCTGCCCTTTGAGTTGTCGGTGCCCATTTTTGCAGGAGGCGTCATTCATCATATCATCAAGATTTATCGCCGCAGAAAGGCGCTGGCGCAGGACGCGGCTGAAGCCGCCGATCGACGTGGAATATTGTTTGCGTCGGGGCTGATCACCGGCGAGGCAATTCTCGGTATTCTGCTGGCCATACCCATCGTCATCAGCGGCAGGCAAGACGTCCTTGCACTAATGGAAAAGCCGTTAGGTGCCTGGCCGGGGGTGATTCTGCTGGCAGGCGTCGCATACTGGCTCTATCGCACCGCGCGCGGCAAAATGGAGCGGGCAAAAGGTTAGAAAGCACGGGGTCCTGAATTCGCCTCCCTCGATTATTGTCCGACGGACGACATGGCTCCGAGGATCCCCCAGATTCCTCCGGGAGCTCAAGACGATAAACGCAAGGGCCGGACGCGCGGGGAGCCAACAGCACGAGGGGTCTTCGCATTTGCGATTTCTTGACTATCTCAGCCCGCGTTCCTTCGACCAGAAGTGTTCGATCAACCAGTGCAGGTCCTGGTTGTCAGGTGAAGGTGTGTCCATGCCCGAATGGGTCGCGGGATTGTCCTTGTTCGTCTGAATGAATTCGAGGGTTCGCTTGTCCATCCATTTTTGCCGGTCACCGTGCCCGTCGGCAAAACCGAACGTGCTCGATTTCAAGTGGTAGGACGCCAACGGGTCGTAGAACCTCCAATTATTGGGATTCACGGGTGTCTCGACCCCGCGCAACGCCCAGCCCCCTTCGTTTTCCCCATAGTTGCTGCCGTTGTGCTCTTCTTCGATAAAGACATAATACAGCCCCCCGTTCTTGACCTCCTGCATTTTCTCGTACGTTTTGCCTTTAAATTCGGCGAGCGGAATATGGCCAAAAGCATAGCTAATGCTATAGCTGCGCCAACAATCTCGCGGGGGCTGCTGGGTGCTTCTGCGATTGTCGCCCGGACAGTGGTAGGAGCCTGTGTTCTTGATATACTGCCACAGAGTTCCGGCCCGGATGCCCCGAAAGCGATCCTCGTCCGTAATGGTCGGCGGCGCCGGACGGCGGCCAACACTTTTGCCCTGTATATTCTTGGGACTAAACACCCAGGCGGTTTTATCCAGGCTGCTATCATCATCGTAGCAGGCCAGGTTGCTGACCAGCCGGCCGTCGTTGTCGTCGGCATACATGATCCAGGCGGTCACCAGAGTCCGCTGGTTGCCCAGGCAATTGGCGCTGGCTGCCAGCCTCTTGGCGGCTTGGAGCGAGGGAAGCAAAACAGCCATCAGAATGGCAATGATCGCGATCACTACCAGCAGCTCGATCAGCGTAAAGCCTTTTGCCTTCATCATGATCGTTTGTCCTTCCGGGATTTCCCAGGAAGCATTCGCTGAGATACTTCTGCGAGCTTCAAGTCTTATAATACCGTAATCCCAGCTCGATCTCAACGATATTTCGGTCTTAAAAGCGAGCTAAAGCGAGCTAAAGTGAGCTAAAGGGAGCTAAAGGGACTGAAGTGACTAAAGTGAGTCAGAGACTTCAGGCACTTCATAATTTCTGCACTACATCCAGCAGCATCCTCTTAGATTCTGGCTGAGAGTTGCGGCGGCGGGGCTTGAGCGGTAGAATCGGTGGGCGGTCATTGTTTGAAGGTTCGCAGGTTTCCGTAGGGTCAAAGGGATATGTCACTGATAGGAAGGCATGGTGGTGTTAAGCGGAAATACTCTGACGCTCACAATCGACCCGCGCGCGCTGGAGCTTGTTGGTTTCTGATGAGTTTGCTGATTGCTCCGGCTGCTGCCTGGGCGGCAAGTTCCGATGGGCTGATTGCGTCGCCGGAGGCGGATTGGCCGCAATGGCGAGGGCCGCGACGCGACGGCATTTGTGACGAGAAAGACCTGTTGCCAAGCTGGCCTGAAGGGGGGCCGAAGCTGCTGTGGAAGACCGGCGGCCTCGGAACCGGCTGGTCTTCCCCCATCGTCGTTGGCAAACGGCTATACATTACAGGCGATATCGGCAACGACCTGGTGATCTTCTCGCTCGATCTTGATGGAAGGGTGCAGTGGCGAGCCGAGAATGGCCGGGCCTGGAAAGGACCCTATCCAGGAGCGCGCGCCTGCTGCGCGTATTCGCAAGGGCGATTGTACAACATGAACGCGCACGGTCGCGTGGCTTGCCTGGATGCGGCGACGGGGCGGGAGCTTTGGGCCGTGGACATCCTGGAGCGGTTCGAGGGCAAGAACATTACGTGGGCCTTGAGCGAATGTCTGCTGGTGGATGGCGGGCATCTAATCGTCACGCCCGGCGGCAGGAAAGCCCTGATGGCTGCGCTGGATAAGCGGACGGGCGAAACGATGTGGACCACGCCGCCGCTTGACGATGACGAGACTTCGCACTGCTCGCCGATTCTCTTTCAGCACGCGGGACGTCGATTGATCACCAACTGCTCGTCCGCGCACGGCTTCGGCGTAGATGCCGATACAGGCGAGCTTCTCTGGACGGTGCCCTTGAGGAATCCCTTCGGCACAAACGTCTCCACGCCCATCTATGGCGACGGATGCGTGTTTTATGTGACGCCCTACGCCGAGCTGGGCAGAGCTTATCACCTTCGGGCCGACGGCCGGAGCATTAGCGCAGAACTTATGTGGACTTGCCCGCTTGATACGGTAACCGGATGCGGGGTTCTTGTGGATGGTACTCTCTTCGCCGCCGGATACAAGACGTCGAAGTGGTGGTTCGGCGTCGATTGGCGGACGGGCAAAACGAAGTACGAATTCAAAGACCTGACCACGGGAGCGGCGATCTATGCGGATGAGCGGCTCTATTGCCTGGACGAAAATGGCACGGCCGCCCTGCTCAAGCCCAGCCCCGAAGGTCTGGAAATGATGGGACGTTTTCGCTTGGTGACTGAGCGGGTCCACGACGCCTGGGCCCATCCGGTCCTGCTGAACGGCCGGCTTTACCTGCGCTACCACGATACGCTCTGCTGCTACGACGTAAAAGAACGCTGAACGAGCCGTTTGCAATTCGGCCTTGGATACGGTATTCTTGCTGATATTGGCAAGCGCCAAGGGCTATCATAGCGGCGTGCACGAGCGCAGCCAAAACAACGCAAACTTGGAGGTCAGAACGATGGGAGGTACACGAGGCATACCATTTGCGGCGATCTCGCTGGCGGTCTTGGTCTGTTTGCAGGTCAAGGCGGCGCAGTCGCAAGAAGCTCTGCGCGACAAAGCGGCGAAATCGTTCGCCAAACAAGACAAGAACGGCGACGGAAAGCTCTCGCGGGACGAGTTTCCGCAGCGCCAAGCGAGCCTGTTCGATCAGATCGACGCCGACAAGGACGGGTCTGTGACACAGAAAGAGTACGTCACGTTTCGGACCGTTCGTAGTGTGCCCGTAAGGGCATATCCGAACGAACGCCTTACGGCGTCACTACAAACGAGCCGTTCCGCGCAGGCCCGGCCGCCCGCCGAAACCAAGATCGAGAAGGACATCGTTTACGCTCAGGTCGGAGATAGAAAGCTTTTTCTGGACCTCCACCTGCCGGCGAAGGGCAAGGCCCTATTCCCTGTGGTCCTCTGGGTCCACGGCGGCGGCTGGCGCAGCGGCAGCAAGGGCTCGGGCGGCCCCGCGTTGCCTCTGGTCAGCAGGGGTTTTGCCGTGGTTGACGTGGACTACCGCCTGAGCGGCGAGGCCATTTTCCCCGCCCAGATCCAGGACTGCAAAGCCGCGGTTCGCTGGGTGCGAGCAAACGCGGCGAAGTATGACCTTGACCCCGACCGCATAGGGGCATGGGGCAGCTCGGCGGGAGGCCACCTGGTTGCGCTGCTAGGGACATCGGGCGATGCGCGAGAATTCGACACGGAGGCGAATCGCAACTATTCGAGCCGCGTGCAGGCCGTATGCGACTGGTTCGGTCCGACGGATTTCCTGCAAATGGACAAGCACGCCATCGAGGGCAGCACGCTGATTCACGATGCGCCGAAGTCGCCCGAGTCGCTGCTGGTCGGAGGGCCGATTCAGGAAGAGCCTTACCGAACGCTGGTGGGAAAAGCCAATCCAATCACATACGTGACAAAAGACGATCCGCCTTTTCTGATCATGCACGGCGACAAAGACATGTTGGTGTCGCCTCATCAAAGCGAGCTGCTGTACGACGCCCTAAAGAAAGCGGGGGTTGACGCGGCGCTCCACGTTGTCAAAGGCGCGGGGCACGGCCTGCGGGACGGGCAGGAACCCCCTGACAAGCTTCTTGAGACAGTGGCCGCCTTCTTCGATGAGCATCTAAAGCCCAGGCCGCAAAAGGTCACTCCCACCCATGCCGACGAGAAGTACGGCCCGCACGAGAAGCAGGCATTCGACTTATACCTCGTTGAAAGCGAAAAGCCCACGCCGCTGTTCATCTGGATTCACGGCGGAGGCTTTCGCGGCGGGGACAAACGCCCGGTCAATGCGGCGATGCTCCAGCGATTTGCCCTGCATGGCGTCTCGTTTGCCTCGATGAATTACCGCTTGAGCGACGTCGGGCCTCACCCGATGCAGATGCTCGATTCAGCGCGGGGCTTGCAGACCATCCGGCATCGAGCCAAGCAATACAATATCGACCCGGCGCGCATCGCCTGCGGCGGCAGCTCCGCGGGGGCGGGCATTTCCATGTGGTTGCTGTACCACGATGACCTGGCCGAGCCGGCAAGCAGCGATCCTGTCGCGCGCCAATCGACGCGCATCACCTGTGCCGTGAGCATCGCCGGGCAGACGTCCTACGACCCGCGCGTGATTGGCAAGATGTTCGACACCGGCCAGGTGCACGAGGCGCTTATCCAGTTGTACCGCATGAAGGACAACAAAGATCTGGACCGTCCTGAAGTGACTAAGCTTTTTGAAGATGCGTCGATCATCAACCACGCGACGGCCGATGACCCGCCGCTGTATTTGTATTACCCGCAGGCCAATGAGCCGCTACAGCCGAATTCGACCGGCGAGCGGCATATCCACCATCCGAAGTTTGGATTTTTGCTCAAAGAAAAAACCGATAAGCTCGGACTCGAAACCGTCCTGAAGCTCCGCGAAGACTACGCAACGGGCGACCGCAACAGTGCTGAGATAGTCAATGACCAGGTCGATTGGGTGCTGAAACATTTTGGCATAGTGATTGGGGGACGTTTGTAGTGTGCCCGTAAGAGCCTGCCCTGAGCCTGTCGAAGGGGCATTTGAAAGCAACGCCTCACGGCGTCACTACCAACGGTCATTTCCACCGGGTCCGTCGCAGAGACGCGCTGGGCTGGAGATAAACGTGGACGCCGTCGGACTGCGGGAATTCGCTCTCGTGCATCCATTTGCCGTATTTATCTGAGGAACGGTGCTCGTCGGCCACCCTGAAGGTCTTGAAGCCGCAATAGGCGCCAAGGTTCCCCGCAGCTACAGAGATGTATGGGCCAACCATCGGACAGCGGATGACGAACCAGGGTTCATCTCCCCGCCATGGACTACTGCCGGCCTGCCAGAACTTCGGGACGGGACGGATCATCTGTCCGGCGACGATATCGAACTTCAAGCCGAACCCCTCAGGCTGAAGCTCCTTCCGCTCGTGGTCGAACCAGAGGCCCCGTTCGTAGGCCCTGAGCGATACCCCTTTAGCCGAGCCGAGAGACAGACTCAAACCTTCTACGGCGCCTGTCTTGCAGCCGGTTAGCAGCCCGCCGCAAGCAGTTACGAACAAAACGAGCAGTAAAGTTAATCTTCGCATTTTCACGTAGGGGCAACCCTGTGTGGTTGCCCGATTCGTAGGGCGGCCACGTGGGACCGCCCCTACCTGACCTGCAATTTCCTTCTAAAGAAGCTCAGGGATTCATGTTCGGCATACGGTAAATACAACAGCGAAGTGAAATGACCTGAGAACAGATAGACTACTTCAGGTTTTCCCATCGCCTCCCGCAGCCGGTCGCCGCATTCTCTGGGAATGACCCTGTCAAACGCTGCGATGTACATCAGGACGTTTCCGGCGTCCACGTAAGGTGCCAATGCGACAGGGTCCGTCTGTATCTTGGCGGACAACTCGGCCCGAATCACGTCCGGCGTGCCGCCCATCTTGGCCAACCCCTTGATGTAGTCCTTGACGCCGCCCAGTTTGGAACCCAGAGCGATGTCGGCCATGCTGCCGCCGGCAAAACCTATTACGCTGCACTTCAATCGACCGTCAACCGCCGAGACAACGCTCGCCCTTAAACCGCCAAGACTCACGCCCATGCCGCCAAGCCTGTCCGCATCGACTTGCTCTCTTTCGACAAGGTAATCCACGACCTGCCTGCTGTCCAGCATCGTCTGTCTGAAGTAATCCTCCACCTGCTCAGCGCTGACGATATCATCCAGATCGATCTTGCGATTATGGAGCACGGCGCAATTGAAACCACTGGCCGCAAAGTGCCTGGCAAAACCCTTAGCGCAGAAATCAACGTCATCCGGTATCGGCCAGATAATGATCGTCGGGAATTTTCCCTCTTTTTTCTGGACGTAGAAATCGAACCGGATGTTCGCCGTGTTAAAGACGTTCAATGCTGATGGAAACTCGACGCGCTCGATAACGTAGCGATTCTTGCGCCCGATGGTTTCGACTTTCGCTTCGATGTTCTGCCTGGGGTAGCTGTAGTATTGGAGCATTTCGGCGGTTCTGGCCTTGGGGCCGGCATACGCCGGGTCACACGCATGGTGGGCGCACGAGCAGCCAAGCAGTACGCTCAGGGCCAGTCCGCCCAATGCTTGGCGGGCCAGTATCGACTTGGTGAATTGCCCCAACGTCATGGAATCCCTCATCCTGATTTTCGATTTTCGATTTTGGATTTTCGATTTTCAATCGGCAGTCGAAAGCTTGTCCCGAGCGAAGCCGAGGGATCGGCAATCGAAAATCCTCTTATCCGGCTTTCGTTCCTCCGCTGCTGTTGATGTCCTGTGAGTCTGCGTGTTTGCCCTTGACCGGCGATTCGGGGCCTTCGGCCTCGATGACCGGCGTGTTCGCCGGAGAATGTCCCGGCAGCTCCTTCATGATCCCGAACCAGGCCTTCTGGAAAGCCTCCTCCATGGACATTGGTTCTTCGGCGATTTTTTCGCTTGCCATTGTGATGTCAGATGTCGCGCTGAAAACCCTTCGGCCGGTCTTCGTGTCCCAAATCTCCATGCCCAACATGCCGCTGACGATTTGAGTGTTGAGGAATTTGGTCCCGAACACGGAGAGTCTGCCCTGGCTCCACCGTTTGATGTCCAACAAGCAGGGCAGCACCAGATAATCGGCCCCAATTTCCGTGGCCAGGAATTGAAGGTCCGATTTCCTGAACATTCCATTGTCCTCGTAGAATTTCATCATCTCTGCGTGTCTTTGGCAGAGGTCCTTTTCGTTCAACTTGTTTGCGAGGTCTGTAAATGACAGGACTTCGAGCCCCTCGCTGTAAACGGTTCCCGTGTATAGTTTGCTATCAAAGTCCAAAAACGGCAGATCGAGGTGAGCCTTCTCTTCCTGCAGCTCCTTCCAATTCTCTCTCAGCGCCCGCGCCAGGGAGTCGGAGACGGTGCTTCGGTGCTGCTCCTGTCCGGTGCTGGTTTCCGCCAGAAGAATATAAGTCCGGCCTTCGAGCCTATGCGTCAACTTATATTCCTCGGAAACGGGACTAACCCTTACGGTTTGGGATTCCTGCTCCAGAGCACCGGAACAACCCATTAGAGACAGAGAAACCGCTCCAAGCAAAACGATTGTGAAAAACGGTCTGAAACTGAGCCTTGTCATTGCTACCCCCCTGTTCTTACGTTACATTGCCGTTGCCGCTCGACCAGTCCCTGGAATTGATATGATCCGTCGCACTAAAGAAAAATGATTGCGATGCGTGAAAGTGACCACCACCCCCGGTCATCAAACCGCCCCAGTACGATATATCTAAAGTCACTATATCACTTTGTGTTCCCAAAGTCAAGAGAATTCCGCTCAGACTTCGGGCTGATCTTTGTTGAAAAATTCTTTGGTCAAGCGAAAGACCACAGGGCCCAATAATAACAGTGCGATTAGATTTGGAATAGCCATGATTCCGTTTAAGGTGTCGGCAAGGCCCCAGACATGCTTCAGTTCCCACAGCGCCCCGAGCATAATCGGTGCAAGCCAGAGGATCCTATAGACCGCCCTGGCTCTGGGGCCGAAAAGATAAGCCGCGCAGGTCTCTCCGTAAAATCCCCATGCAAGCATGGTGTCATAAGCCGTCATCGCCATGCACAGGGCAACTACAGAGAAGCCGATCTTCGTCCCAAATACCGTTTGGAAGGCTTCCATAGTCAGCACGGCGCCCGTAGAGCCGGACGTCCATACGCCCGTGACCAGGATAGCCAAAGCAGTAGCCGAACAGATAACAATAGTATCTATGAATACCTCGAAGACGCCCCACAGCCCTTGTCGTACGGGATGGTCGGTCTGGGCGGTAGCATGGGCTATAGGAGCGGAACCCAATCCCGCCTCATTGCTAAAGACCCCTCTGGCAATGCCCCAGCGAATGGCCGCTCTGAAACCGGCGCCTGCAAATCCGCCGGTGGCGGCGACGGGTGTAAATGCCGACTTGAAAATCAAAATCAGAGTCTCAGGCAGTCTTTCAATATTCAGAAGCACCAGAATCACCGCACCCACGAAATAGACGATGCACATAAACGGAACGCAAAAGACAGCCACGTGGGCGATGCGCTTTAGCCCGCCGATAGTAACTAAACCGACGGCCAGAATAAGAAATATGCCGGTAAACAATCTGGGGATATGAAACTGCTCCAACCCGGTGGCAACAGAATTGGCCTGAGCCATATTTCCGATTCCGAAGGCTGCTAATCCGCCTGAAAGCGCGAACATGATTGCAAGAAACTTGAAGTTTTTGCCCAGTCCGCGTTCGATATACAACATCGGCCCGCCAAGCATCGGACCTTCGCTCTGCCGTGTGCGATAGGCTATTCCCAGGACGACCTCGGCGAACTTCGTGGCCATCCCCAGCAATCCTGACACCCACATCCAGAATATAGCCCCTGGTCCTCCTAATGCAATCGCGGCAGCCACCCCGGCTATGTTTCCCACACCGACGGTGCCAGCCAGGGCCGTGCTCAGAGCGGCAAACGGACTGATATCGCCTTCCAGGCCCGCCCTTTTCTTTCTGCCAAGGGTCTCTTTGAGCATCGCTGGGAACCTTCGGAATTGAACGAGGCCCGTCCCCAGCGTCAGATAGATTCCGATCCCCACGATGGCGACGATCATCGCCGGGCCCCACAAGAATTCGTTCAGCTTCGCATCGATTTCAAAGAACCAGTTCAATTCATGTACCTCACTTTCTCGTCGGATAATGGTGATTGGTAATTGGTGATCGCGCAGCGCCCTCATTTACCAGTTACCATTCACCATTCACCACGTGGCGGTCCGTCTGAGGAAAGCCGGATCTTCGATATTGTTATGGCCGGGATGGTCACAAAAGGCAAGGAAAAAACGAGCCGGGGCGCGACGTGCGCACATAGCCCCGCGCCGAAAAAGAATGAAGGATTAGCCACGAAGCCACAAAGGCACAAAATGACAGCTCAAACTGACCATTCTTCGGTCGTATGATACGCCAAGTCCTTCAACAACAAGAACACAACACTATCTGTCATTCCCGCGCAAGCGGGAATCCACTGAAGCCGTTACGTTCCTGGATCCCTGCTTCCGCAGGGATGACAGCGAGGATCGGTCAGTCTGAGTAACAAGATACCACAGTCTTCGTGGCTTGGTGTCTTTGTGGCAGAAGGACGAGAATCGGCGAGAATTTTAGAGTGGATTTGCTGCGTCCGGCAGGTAGAATATTCACCTTGTTGCGTATCGGTTTCGGTTCACGATTGAAGAGCCGGCTTTCCTTAGACGGATTGTCCGTGGAGCATGATTTCAGGAACAATTTGGATCAGGAGATGAGCATGAACAAGATGACTGGCTTTTTGCTGGTGTGCGCAATTTTGTTGTCGGGCTGTGCAAACAAGGAGCCCAGCTTTACGCTGGTTGACACGACGGTCGGCGAGACACCCGTCGCGGCGCAGGCGCCGGCCGCAGCGGAGCCGATTAGTACGGCGACCGAAGCCCCCGCCGAGAGCACGACCATCGCGCAGACTTCGGGCGGCTCGGTCCAGCCGGCAGACAAACAAGTCGAGCAGACCCCGGCGAGCTCCGTCGAACCGAATCGCGAGCCGGACGTGATTTTCGTGCCTACACCCCAGGACGTCGTGGACAAGATGCTCGAATTGGCGCAAGTCACAAAGGACGACGTGGTCTATGACCTGGGTTGCGGGGACGGCCGGATCGTCGTGACGGCAGCAAAGAAGTTTGGGTGCAAGGCCATCGGCTACGACATAGATCCGCAGCGAATCAAAGAATCGAAAGAAAACGTGGAGGAGAACGGCGTCGGAAACCTCGTTCAGATTCAGCAAAAGGATATTTTCACGCTCGATCTCAGCAAGGCAAGCGTAGTTACGCTTTACCTGCTGCCCCGTCTGAACGTTAAGCTGATTCCCCAGTTGGAGAAGCTCAAGCCGGGCTCGCGGATCGTCTCGCATGACTTCCGAATGAAAGGCGTCGCGCCGGAGAAAACGGTCACGCTCACCTCTGAGGATGACCAGTCTGAACACAAGATATTCCTCTGGACCGCGCCAATCCAGAAAAACACAGAGGAAGAATCGCCTGCTCTGTGAGCGCGAGCGCAAGGCCACGAAGGCACAAAGGCACGAAGCAAAAGATATGTCACGGCTTTGGTGTCTTGGAGTCTTCGTGGCAAGAGTCGAAGATCGAAAATCCAAAATCGCAGATCGAAAATCTTTCGTGACTTGGTGTCTTTGTGGCAAAAATCGCTGCCGTATGCGTTGTGCTTTGTCTATTGGGTCCGCCGATGCTCGCGTCCGAGCGGCCGGCGGCGGATGCGCCAGAGATTGAATTTCGGATAGAGCCGACCGTCCTGCACCGGGTCGATTCGCGCCTGTTCGGTCAGTTCATGGAAAGGCCGAGCTGGGGCGAGATTGGCGTTGAAGGGGCACGCATGGGCGAAACTGCGAAACTCCAGCCTCGCGTGCTGGAGCTGCTCGCTGAGATGGAAATCCCTGTGATTCGATTTCCCGGCGGGACCGACGTGGATTTTCTGGATTGGTGCGACATGGTCGATAATGTGCCGGGCCGAGCGCCGGAACGGCCCATCAGCACGGGCCATCGCGGGCACAAAGTCACCAACAACTTTGGCTATGACGAATTCCTTCAGTTTTGCGAAGACGTCCGGGCCGAAGCCATCGTCGTCGTGAATTTCCGAGATGGTCTGCTCAAGAAAAGACCGTTGAAAAAAGCCGCCGAACACGCAGCGGGATTGGTCGCTTACTGTAATGCGCCCGTCGGGAGAAAACTGCCGGAGACGATCTATGACTGGCCTTCTCTGAGGGTGCGAAACGGCCGGCCCCAACCCTACAAGGTCAAGTACTTCCAAATCGGCAATGAAACCTGGGCGTTCACGAAGCAACTGAAGGATTTGGCCGGCGGCGCTGTGGCTCAATGGTACGCTGAATGCCTGGCCGCCTACATTGAAGCCATGCGGGCGGTCGATCCTTCGATTGAAATCATCGTCGATGGAGAGGACGGGGACATGTCCGGCATCGTCCCACAAGTGCGAGAACGAGTGGGAGGCAAGGTGGCCTATTTTGCCACGCACTTTTATTGCCCGTGGGCCATCACCCGGGTGCTGAAGAACGGCCGGGAGGTCCCAATCAACGAGATTCCCGCCGGGGACGTCTGGGGGGCCTGGGTCGCCGTCACGGATTTCGACGCAAAGGGGCAATCCGTTCTCAATCATCCGGGCCTGAACGCGGCGCGGCGGCTCGGCTACAAAGTCGCGGTGACCGAATGGAACTGGAACGGCTGGTGGAGATACGAAGGCCCGCCTCCGGCGCTGGATTCGAGCTTCGCCAAGGGCCTTGGCGCCGCCGGATATTTGCACGCGTTCATCCGGGCTGGCGACGTGATCGAGTTAGGCTGTCAGTCGATGCTCGTCGGCAACTCGTGGGGCATCACCGCCGTAAGAGCGGACGCCCAGGGCGAGATTCCTCCCTACTACATGCCTACCGGCCAGGTCACTGCGTTCTATTCAAAGCACCATGGGGACAAGTTGCTCGCCCTTGAAAGCCGCAACGTCCCGACGTACGAGCAGCCTTATCAAATGGGCGGCATCCGACCGAGCAGGAAAGTCGCCTGCATCGACGCACTGGCGACAGCCGGCGAAAAGCGGATCTATTTTCACGCGATCAACCGCAGCTTTGAAGAGCCGCTCGATGTCACTGTTGACGTTTCGGCCGTTGACGGCCTCGACGGCCGCGCCATACACCACGTTCTCGAAGGCAGGCTCAACGATACGCCGGACTCAGGCGAGGCAAGACAGATTGGCCGGATAAGTCAGAGAGACATCAGCTTCGACGGTAAGACGCTGAAGGTAACCCTGCCGCACAGGTCGGTCTCATGCGTCGAGCTCACACGGAAATGAACATGCCCGGCCCGGGCGAGAGCCTTATTGACATCGCCTCAACTGCAAACATGGAACAACCAGCCGGCCTGACTTGCCAACCATCGTTCCGTAATCGGAATATAAACCTTGTTCTGTTCACCTATTCCGGCTATAATGCTTGCTGGCGAACTTTGATTCGCGTACACGCCGTTGAGATAACATAGGATCAGAATACAGGAGAACCTAACATGAAAGCGAGATTTGCGTATCAAGCCGTGCTCGGGATGGTGCTGATTTGCCAGTTCTCCGTCTGCCTCGGCAAAGAAGCCCCAGATCCAAACCAAAGCAGCAAGTACCTCGACGCTGTGCGCGAGTTTGCCGATAACGTGCTTAAGTACGGTAGGGACACTTACGGCCCGAAGAAGACACCGCTCTTCGTCGACGGGCTCAATACGGAAACCCTCCAACCAGTAGTGTGGCACTTCCAGGGCGAAGAATGGATTCTCAGCAACTTCGCGAACCACCAGTCCCTGCTCCGTCTCCTGGACGGGCTGACAGCGCTGACCGGCGAGCCCAAGTACCGCCAAGCGGCGTTGGATGCATCCGCCTATGCGCTAGAACATCTGCGGACCCCGAACGGTTTGCTGTACTGGGGCGGACATCTGGCGTGGGATCTTCAGAAAGAAAGAGGAGTATCCGCTGAAGAGGCACATGAACTGAAAGAGCAGTCGCCGTACTACGAGCTATTGTGGGAAGCAAATCCTTCGGAAACCAAGAGACTCATGGAGGCGATATGGGGCGCCCACGTGTTGGACTGGGCCAAGCTGGATTTCAACCGTCACTCAAGTTCTACGACTGCGCCACGACCCGCCCAATGGACGCACGAGTTTGACGAGAACCTCCCCTGTCCATTCCCCTCGCTGGGGAACAACTGGTCGATGGCTAACATCGCAGGGTCTTTGTTGCACACAGGCGCTTCGCTGGCGAAGCTCGGAGAGCATCGCGAAGCTCTTCTCTGGACCAAGAGACTGGCTCAACGGTGGCGTAGTGCCCGTCACCCGCTGACAGGCCTGTGTGGCGGTCTTCTGAGCGTGCCGCAGGAAAAACGCGCTCGCAAATTTCTCGGTCACAAGCACCCGAACATCTCTGACGCGACTATGGTAGCCGGTTGGCTGATGGACGAACGGTACCGTTTCCTGACCCTGTGCCAAATGCAAGTCGGTGAGGAAATGGGTGATAACGGCCTTGACTTGATCCGCTGGGCTTCGGATGATCTCAAGGCATTTGCCCGTTATGCCTATGACGAGGAATCCCTTTCGTTCAGACCACTCCTGACAGACGGCACGGAGCTTAACTGGCGTGAATTCAACCCGGGATATTACAGTCCACAGGGTCTGGCCCCACAGAAAGCAAGCGACTGGACGCTGTGGGTGTACGCTACTGCCTACCGTCTCACGAGAGATCCGGCCCACTGGAAATTGTTGCGGAGCATCTGGGGAGGATTGGATCTCGGCGACCTCGGCACCGAGACGGGCGATGGACGTCACCTGAATCACGAACTGAAGGCAGCATCCTATCCTTTGCTGTATGCGTGCTTGGATTTGCACACAGCTACTAAGGACAATGCTTTCTTGATGTCGGCACAGCGGGTTGCCGATAACATCGTGGCGGCTCGCACGCACGACCGGTGCCTACCGAAGGATTACTTTTATGTGCGCACGGGTGATGAGGCCATGCTCGCGGTGCTGCACTTGGCCGCGGCGCTTCAGGGAAAATCACAGAAGATTCCGCAACCCAGGGCGGACCGTCAATACTTCCACTGCGCCTTCTCAGGTGCCGTCGGAAGCGGTCGTACCCTGACAGATCCGCGGGTATGGGACGAGCCTTTGATCTATAGCAAGCGAAAAGGGTATAGTATCTTGCTACCTGGGTCTTCCGAGCCTCCGATATCCCTGTATGAAGCAATCTCTGTAGGCAATAGAGAAATCGTAAGAGCACTTTTTGCCCAAGGACCTGATATCAAAAACATGCACAATCTACTGTATCCTGCGGTTCAGGGCGGAAACAAAGATATTGTCGAATTCCTCTTGGCGAAGGGTGCGGATGTCAACGTAAAGGGTGGTTGGCAAGAGGAAACGCCTCTACACTGCGCAGCCACCCTAAAAAACGGTAGAGAGATGATTGAGTTGCTTGTTGCCAAGCGTGCTGATTTAAATGCTGGGAATTGGAAAGGTGACACACCCCTTCAGTATGCTGCGTACTACGACCACAAAGATATCATTGAACTGCTCTTACAAAAAGACGCGATAATTGCTAATCTCCACATTGCTTCGTATTTGGGAGATTTGGATAAGGCGGAAGCTTTTATCAAGGATGGCGTTGATATTGATGCTACCGATGGCCATGGATACGCAGCTTTGCACTACGCAGTACGAAATAATCAGAAGAAAGCGGTAGAATTACTTGTAGCCACAGGCGCGGATGTGAATGTTGAGAACTGGGAAGGTCAAACACCGCTTGATGTAGCTATTAGTCGAGGCTACAAAGAAATTGCTGAGCTTCTTCTGAACAAAGGAGCCAATATCAACGCAGCCGATAATGCAGGAAATACCTCACTTCACCGTGCTGCTCAAGATGGCCAAAGAGACATGGCTGCATTCTTGATTGATAAAGGAGCGGACGTAAATGCCAAAGACAACAGCGGCCTGACAGCCCTTTTCCATGCAGCCATGGGCGGCCAGAAGGAACTCGCCGAGCTTTTGGTCGAGAAGGGTGCCGATGTCAACGTAAAGGATCAGTGGGGCTACACCCTGTTTCACTACGCACTCTGGTACACGAAATATGACGTGGCGAAGCTCCTCATCGACAAGGGGTCGGACATTCATGCCAAGGACGAGTCCGGCTACACGCATTTGCACTGGGCGTCGATGATGGGGAATCAGGAGTTGGCGAGACTGATCCTCGGTAAGGGGGGCGATGTCGGCGCGAAGGATAACGAGGGCGGTACAGCCCTCCACCATGCCGCCAGCTCCGGCCAGAAGGAACTGTGCGAGTTGCTCCTTGCCAAAGGCGCCGAACTCAATGCGAAGAACAACAACGGTCAGACAGCCCTGGATGTTGCCGTGCTTCAGACGGAAGATGCAGTCGCGAAACTGCTCATTGAAAAGGGTGCTCAGGCTTCGACCCTCAATGTTCCTGCGTACAGGGGGGAGTTGGACAAGATCAAGGCCGCCATCGAGGGTGGCCTCGATGTGAACGCCAAGGGCCCGGACGGCGAGACGCTCCTTCATTCAGCGGCACGTGGAGGGCGCAAGGATGTCGTGGAGTTCCTGATTGCCAATGGCGCTGATGTCAATGCAGCCAAGACCAAAGGCGGCACGCCTTTCCTTGTCGCCATCTGGTCCGACCATCTGGACGTGGCCGAACTGCTGCTTGCCAAGGGCGCGGACCTCCATGCAAAAACGAAGAACCTGGGGCAAACAGCCCTGCACTGGACGGCGGATCGCGGACGCAAAGAGGCGGTCGAGCTCCTTCTGGGCAAAGGCGCCGACGTGAATGCCAAAGACAGCCGCGGCCGGACCGCTCTGTCGCTCGCCCAGGCAAAAGGCCACACCGAAATCGTCGAACTGCTGCTTAATCGCGGTGCAAAGGAATGATTGGGGCAGAGCAGAGTCAATAGTCCAAACTTACCTCTCGCTGAGAGGTGGGACGACACTCACAAGCCCGGCAAAGCAAAGCACTTATCGCCAAGATTCTGTGAGAGCTTATGCCGCAAGACCACATTATTTAGCGTTTTATTATCGGACGGCGGCAATAAAAGGACGCGCCTGTACGTCTGGAATTCTGGCATGGTTCAGAACAGGGTAACACTTTTCTGTACCCAACAAGTTGCCATTTTCTCCGCAACTCCTGTTTTGATAGACTGTTATGATTGTTCGTGCCCATTGCACAAGCTTGAAAAGTGTTACCTTTGGGCATATGAAATTGAACCATGCCCGATTTCTTTGTTTGCCCGAATGTGGCACGGTGAAACCCGCCTGCCGGCTGTCGGGCAGGTGTGAAGAAACTGATTCGGAAAGGAAAATGACATGTTGAGAAGACTCATTCCATTGTTGGCAATTCTGGGCATGGCAATCATTGCACCGGTGGTTCTGGCGGCGGACAGGCCCCAGAATGTGATTCTGTTCGGATGGGACGGCGCCCAGCGAGAGCACGTGGACCAGTGCCTGGCCCGCGGCGAGCTGCCCAACCTGCAGAAGCTGATTGGCCAGGGCAAGTACGTTCAAATCGACGTTGAGGGTAAGACCGACACGAAAGCCGGATGGTCCCAGATTCTGACGGGCTATTATCCCGAAGTGACCGGCGTATATAGCAACAGCCTATATCAACCCGTCCCGAAAGGTCTGAGCGTGTTCGAGCGTTTGGAGAAGCATTTCGGGCCGGATAATATCGTCACCGTCGCCGTGATCGGCAAGCGCGCCCACTGCGGCGAGATCGATCCACCCAAGAAGACCCGCCTCGACGACGAAGCTGCGCAGCCTCAGCAAAAGCAAAAGAAGAAAAAGCAGGCCAAGGAACAGGCTGTTCAGCCGGGTGCGGGCGCAAAGCCCAAAGGCAAGATCGTCGAGGAGGATGGCGTCAAATACCGTTTAATCCCCGGCTCGCCCTATTACAATATGTACACGGCACTTGATGTCTGGGAATTTGGGCTTATGGAGGACCAGAAGGTTGGCGCCAGGGCGCTTGATCTGGTGGAAAAATACAAAGACAAGCCGTTCTTTTTCTTCGTCCATTTTGCCGAGGTCGATCACGCCGGGCACAAGCACGGCGAGAACTCCAAAGAATACAACGATGCCCTGATTTCAAATGACCGCTGGACCGGCAGGATCGTGGACAAGGTAAAAGAGCTGGGCCTGGGCGAAAAGACCCAGTTTTACGTGACCGCCGACCACGGATTCAACGAGGATGCAACGGGGCACAGTTTCGCGCCATACGTATTCCTGGCGACCAACAACACGAACGTCACCCGCAACGGCCGGCGCCAGGACGTGACGCCGACGATTCTGGATGCGTTCGGTCTGAATACGAACGCGCTGGAGCCGGCGCTGGATGGCATTTCGCTGACCAAACCCGACAATCGCGCGCCGGCAAAAATCGAGCCCTGGAAGGCGCCCGGCCAGGCGAAAAAGGCGCAGGTCAAGAAAACCCGCCGCCCCGATGTCATCTTTGTTCCCACTCCGCAAAACGTGGTGGACAAAATGCTCGAATTGGCGGAGGTCACAAAGGACGACGTGGTCTATGACCTGGGCTGCGGAGACGGCCGGATCGTGGTCACCGCGGCCAAACAGTTTGGCTGCAAGGCCATCGGCTACGACATAGACCCCCAGCGGATCAAAGAATCACGCGAAAACGTGGAAAAGAACAGCATCGGAGACCTCGTTCGCATCGAGCAAAAGGATATTTTCACGCTCGATCTGAGCAAGGCCAATGTAGTTACTCTCTATCTGCTTCCGGATCTGAACGTCAAGCTGATCCCGCAGTTGCAGAAGCTCAAGCCTGGCTCGCGTATCGTCTCGCACGACTTTGCGATGAGAGGGGTCAAGCCGGAACGAGTGGTGGACCTGACGTCCGATGACGACGAGGTCGGACATACCATCTATTTGTGGAGAGCGCCGCTGAACATCGAGAATAAGCAGTAATCAGATGGTCAGAATGGGTCGCACGACGGCGGCCCACCCAAGATGGGATTTACGATTTTCGATTGTGGCGAGGCCGTCCCGGCTTTGCGTCCCGCTGGCCTCTGGCCGGCGGAAGGGAACAAGGGCAAGATGCCCTCGCCACGGGGTAAATCGCAAATCGTAAATCTCGTGAGGGGTGGCTTATGAAAGAGGACACGCTTTTTTGGGATGTCGATACGCAGTTCGACTTTATGCAGCCCCAGGGCAAGCTGTATGTCCCCGGCGCCGAGACTATTATCCCCAGGTTTTGGGCTTGGTGTCAGCGTGGGCGATTGGCTCGGGCCAGCGAACGGCTACGGCCGGTCATCGCAGTCCAGCATTGCTTGTTGAGGCCCTTGTTTCGACTCCAGGCTCACCAACCCCATGGCTGCACCCAGTTTTGACCAGATCGATCAGGCTGTCAACACCAAGCTTGCGCATCATACGAGCGCGATGGACTTCGACGGTCCTTACGGAACGGTGCAGCAAATCGGCGATCTCCCTGTTGCTCTTGCTGTCGATGATTAGTCTGAGCACGCTCATTTCCGTCCTGGTCAAAGGCTCGCCTGCATTCATGCCGGCCGGCGTGCTCTCTTGTAGTATGGACCTGACCTTTTGCAGGAAGGCGCGCTTGGCCAGGGGTTTCTCGATGAAGTCCACGGCTCCGCCTTTGATGGCCTTGACGGCCGTCCGTACGTCACCGTAGCCGGTTATCATCAGGACCGGCACCCATGGAGCCAGATGCTTGACATCGGCCAGCAATTCGAGGCCGTCCTTTTCAGGCATTCTCAGATCGGTAATCAGCAGATCACACTTCTGAGAACGCAGCCGGGCCAGACATTCGATCGGACAGGCAAAGCAGGTTACCCTGATGTCCGCCTCTTCGAGAGTCTCCTTGACGACTTCGCGCACTTTCGACTCGTCGTCGAGGAAGAAAATGTGTCGTTCCACAGTTTTCGCCATTACTCTCCAATCATTGCCTCGAAATTTCTTCCATAAAAGCAAAGTGAGGATGCTCTCACAGCCCGTTCAGAGGTTACTGTATCAGTCCTACTTATACTGTCTCATAGTCAGCCTAATCTTACCGACAAAATCCAACATCAGGCCCAGACAAATTGGCATATAAAGCAACTGTTTTGCCCTCTATAGAGAATGGCGATTGACAACCCGAAAATGTTGATAACTTTTTTCGAAGATTTTCAAAATTTTTGAAAAAAGTAGTAGGCCATGTGTAGTCCAACACGAGGATGCAAATTACCCCTGTTCTCACGGCCGGAAAAGCGGCACGTTTTCGGACCATCGCTCAGATGGCTTGTCCGCTAAGCCCTTTCTTTGTGCACAGGCAAGGTCACAAAGAAAGTCGTCCCCCGGCCAAATTCGCTTTCGAGGCGAATATGGCCGCCCACACGGGTCACGACATCGTGGACGATACAAAGCCCCAGGCCCGTTCCCTGCCCTCGCGGTTTGGTCGTGAAGAACGGCTCAAAAATCTTATCCCTGATTTCCGGCGTAATTCCCCCGCAGTTGTCGCAAAATCGCAGCTCGACCCGTTCATCTTTAATGGCGCCGCTAATGACAACCTGCCGGGTCCGGGTCCCGTCGGCTGCCTGTATCGCGTTTTCGAGAAGCGCAAAAAACAACTGCTCCAGGTCGGTCTCGTTCACAGTCACAGAGGGAAGCTTGCCCATGCTTTTGAGGTGCAGCGTGACCTTGGCCTGCCGCGCACTTTCCTCCAGGAGCCTCACAACGCGCTCTGCGATCACATTCACGTTGACCTCGCCGAAACGCGTGTCCGAAGATTGCCTGGCAAAATTGCGGAACCTGTTGATAATGTCAGTTATATTTGAGACCTGGATGACACTATCGTGAAGCCTTCTGACGGCCTTCTCGGGGCAGGAAGTTCCCTCCAGCTCGTCCAGAGCGTTATCAAGCGAGAGACGGATGACCGTCAGAGGCTGCGTGATCTGATGAGCGACGGTCGCGCTCAAAGTCCCCAGAGAGGCGAGCTGCTCGGCCCGGGCCATTTGCGCGCGGTACCGGGTGAGTTCCTCTTCCTTCCGCCTGGTTTCGGTCATATCCCGGCACACCGCAACAGTCCCCGTCACCTCCGCGCGATCACTCTTGACCAGCGTGACAGACACGTAGCACGGGAAATCGGTTCCATCTTTTTTGATGTGCCACACCGGCCCTGCATACGAGCCGTCTTTTCTTATCTGAGCGAATATCGTCTCGTATCTGTCCATCTGATCCCGGGCGTACAGGTCGGCGGCCTTCATCCCTATCATCTCTTCGCAACGGTAGCCGTGCATGCGGGCATACGCATCGTTCACGTACAGCAGTTGTGACTTCGCGTCACCTATCGCAACACCATCCATCGATTGTTCGACGGCAGAGACCAGGGACCTTATCTGTTCTTCCGCCTGCCTGAGCTCGTGAATGTCCCGTGCTACGATCAGCGCAGCGGTCACTTCTCCGGAGCTGTCCCTCAGAGGTTCTATCGTTGTGCTATACCACCGCCGTTGGCCATGAAGCTGCGTCGGCACAATCACATTCGCTCCCCGCCCGCTCGTTATGGCCTCTCGTACGCTTGCCGCCTGGCGATCTGCCGTCTCCTTCGGGAAGAGGTCCCACATCGTCTTTCCCACGAAGTCTTTCGGCGTCCCGCCCAGACGTTTTGCCGCCGTTGTGTTCATGAACGTGAAGACGCCGTTGATGTCGATAGTGGCGATGGTCTCGCCGGCACTTTCCACAAGTGTTCTGTATCTCTGCTCGCTTTCGCGCAGGGCATCCTCCACTTTCTTGCGCTCCGTGATGTCGATGTTTGTGCCAATCATCCGCACGGGCACGCCGTCGTCACCATAGGCTACAACCTTGCCCCGACCCAGGACCCAGATGTAATCTCCTGATTTGGTCGCGAGTCGATACTCGACGTTAATGGACGGGCTTTTTCCATGCAAATGCTCATTTATGGTTTCAAATACAGATTGCCGGTCCTCGGGATGAATCCGTTTCTCCCACTCCTCTTGTGAGGCGGAAAGCTCGCCCGGCTCATAGCCCAGCATCGTGGCGTGACGCGGATTCCTATAGACCTCGTTTGTCACGATGTTCCAGTCCCACAAAGCGTCGTTCGTGGTCTCCATGGCCAGACGGAATGTTTCTTCACTCCGCTTCAGTGCCTCCTCTGCTTTTTCGTGTTCGGTGATATCCTCGCCAAAAGATTGAAAAAGCACAGCCCGCCCCTGGTCGTCAAAGAGCGCGCGGTTGGTCCATCGGTGCCAGCGGATTTGGCCGTCCGGAGCAATGACTTTATGCTCATGCGCCATCGACGGCGAAGCGACGTTCAGTGACAGAATTCGATCGAGAACACCCTGCCTGTCCTCTTCAGGGATGAGAGCCGTGAACTTCCTGCCGATGAGCTCTTCTCTGGCCTTGCCAAAATACCGGCAGTACGTGTCATTGACGAAGGCAATCTCACCATCCGGCAGGAAACTGCACAGCAGACTGGGGGAGTCCTCAACCACCGAGCGGTATTGCTGCTCGAGCGCGGCAACATGCTCCCGCAGCCGTCTCAACTCCTCCAGTAACTCCGCCTCGCTTTTTCTGTCATCGGGCATGTTGCTTTCTCCTTTGCCCTGACCCGCCGGTTTTTCAGTGCCGGCTCATCCACTGTCAGTCCCCGCCCTATCGATTCAGGCATACGCCATCTTTAGATAGCACATTTGGCTGCGGCAATCAAGGCGGAGTCAAGGATTCCCGGCCGAAGGAACCAGGACAAGCTGGGGCGGTTGTGGTCGTCTATGGAGAGGCGGGGTTGACGTCCAACCATGGTTCCTTTAAAATAGGGGTTGTAGGATATTGCACGAATTGCGAGCCGGGCGGCTCGCGGACTATGGTAGCGAATGTCGGAAATGAAGAAGAATCTCGAAGAAATCGCCGCGGAGGACGGTCGATTCAGCGCCCCGGCGATCAGGTTTGTCTATGAGGGGCTGGGCTATACGGCCAAGAACGTCGCCACCGAGCCCAAGCACGTCAGCGGCCAGACGCTCTGCGAGGGACTCAAGAAGCTGGCTGTCGAAAAGTGGGGCAGGCTGGCCCTGCTCGTGCTGAACAACTGGGGCATAAAAAGCACGCGCGACTTCGGCGAGATCGTCTATCTGATGATCAAGAACGAGTGGATGAGCGCCCAACCCACCGATTCGATAGACGATTTTGACGACGTCTATAATTTCAAGACGGTTTTCAAGGAACAATTCCAATTCCAGGAGCGTGTGTGAGTGAGCTATAGTGACTAAAGTGAGCTAAAGTCGGGCAAAGCCCACGCCAACTTTAGGCACTTTCAACTTTAGACACTTTAGTCACTCTAAACCTCTGGCCCTTCATGCAGCAGCTCAGCTTCTGCCAGCCTGCAAAACGGTGACCGTAACGTCTCGCTTGCTCACTTTACGATCCACCACGTTCAGCGTGAAGACGTACATACCCGGAGCCGTCAGGCCCGTGACGCCGGTGCTCGGTGAGCCCAGGGCGGACTTGAGGCAGAAGCGCCCCAGCCTGAAATTGTCTGGTAGTGAACGGCCGGATCCAGCGTGACGTTCACGTCGGCCAGAGCGGTTGGCCCACATGCGGCTATCAAGACAGCAAAGAGATTCCTACAGCAAACGGATGATTTCATTTTCCCACTCCTTCAAATATCTGCATAAATGATCGTAGCCTACTTCAATTCAAGCGAATACGCCTGGTCGCATCTGCTTGAAAGGTGGTCCGGCGTATATTCCGCAAATCCGTAGCTCTTGTACAGGGCAATAGCTTCTTTGAGAACGGAAGCGGTCTCCAGGACCATTTTCGTAAATCCAAGCTGTCGCGCCTTGGCGAGAGCATCGTCCAGCAGCAGCTTGCCCAGTCCTCTGCCTCTGTACGTTTTGTGCAGGTACATTTTGCGCAGCTCGCACGTGTGCTCCTTAAGGGGGTAGAGGCCGTATGCTCCAACGATTGAGCGATCTTCCGCTTCGAGGACCAGGAAGGTCCCGCCCCGGCTAAAATACGAGGACTCTATATCCTTGATGTCTGCGTCCGTCGAAGCCGGGTCCGGCTTCAAGCCATATTCGCCCAGAACACCAAAGACCAGATTGGCGATCTGCCCACAATCGCTGTTGTTCGCAGGACGCAACCGCGGCCTGGGCGTTCGTTTCATGTCCGAGAGCTTCTCTTCCAGATCGGGGTGAAAACATCCTTCGAAGACTCCTTCAACCTCGCCCGTCAAATGCACTTGGTAGTCTTCGCCAATCTCTACAAACAGATTCCCGCCCGGCATTTGCACAGTTACGGTGTCATCCGCCAGACCTAATTTATGTGCCGCTGCCGCCGCCGCGCAGGCACTGCTGCCGGAAGCTAACGTATATCCGGCGCCTCTTTCCCAAATCCGGATTTCAATGGTGGCCCTGTCTATCACTCTGAAAAGCTGCACGTTGATTCGATTTGGAAACAGAGTGTGATTCTCGACGAGCGGCCCTAATTCTCTTGCCTTCTGCTCGCTTACATCGTCCATTGGAATGACGCAGTGGGGATTACCGACCGATACGCAAGTCACTCTGTGCTTTCCGCCGTCTATCTCCATCTCTTCATCCACGACCTCACGCTCAGGACCTTTGACCGGTATCTCGGTGCTCAGAAAGGTGATCTTGCCCAGCTTGAGTCTTATCAGACTCGCTGACTCGTTCTTAATCTGCGCTTCGACAATTCCGCCCGCCGTTTTGATACTGAAATGCTTCTTATTCACGTACTTTTTTTCGTACAAGTACCTGGCGAAAATCCTCAGCCCATTGCCGCTCTTTTCCGCCTCGCTTCCGTCGGGGTTGAATATCCTGACTCGCAGACTCTTGCTGTCCTTGAGCGGCCCGTACAGGATTCCGTCTGCTCCTACTCCGAAGTGTCTATCGCAAATCAAGCGGATTGCCTCCGGCGTCAAATTCACGTCGTAAATCGCAGGATCGATCACAAGATAATCGTTCCCTAAGCCGTGATATTTCCTGAAATGCACGTCCACTATTTTGGCCCCTGTGTATTCACCCAAGTTTCAACTCCATAAACACGGCCCCAACGATAGGGTTGTGCCTGTATGCACGTATCCGCTCAAAACCCAAGGTGCCATAAAGTGTACTGGCCGCCTCCATCGACGGGACGGTATCCAATCGCATACAAGAATAGCCAAGCTCGCGGGCGTGCCTGATGATTGCCTCGGCCAGTGCCCTGCCGATTCCCAGACCTCGACACTCGGGCCGAACGTACAGCCTCTTCAACTCGCATATTCCTTCTCCGAGCCATCTCAGTGCTACACATCCAGCGACCTGACCCTCATATGCAGCCAGCAGCAGGCACCCCCTCGGACGGGCATAGTCGCCGGGCAGATTCTTCAGCTCCTCGTCAAAGCCCTGAAAAGCCAAATGGAAACCGAGAGAATCCGCGTACTCACGAAAGAGCAACCTGGCCTGCTCAATGTCTCTGTCTGTTATTGCTTCAGCGATCCTCAGCACTTGCGGCATCTTTTTATCGCTCGACTCGCGCGAAATGTACCTCTGCGTCCAGGGACAAGCATTGATGCAAATTCCACAAATGGTTGCGTCGATTCCCTGCTGCCCCGCCAAGCCTACGGCGCAATCACGGCATGCGAACGCATTGTATAGTGTTTCCCGCAGCACGCCCACGCGCCAGTGACACCCGGCAATCGCTCCGGCGGGACAGCAATCCACGCAACGACGGCAATCGCCGCAATGGGACTCGTCCATGGGGCTGCCCGTCGTGAACTCGGCATCCGTCAAAACGGAGCTGAGCCGGACGGCGGGCCCGTATTCTTTCGTAATAAGCAGCGATGATTTTCCGATCCATCCGAGCCCGGCTCGCGTGGCGATTGTCTTATGCTGTACGGGCATACTCAAAGTACGCTCATTGAGGTGCGCTGTTGTCGGTTCGACAGCCCTGGCTTGTTTGCCGGCCTCTGCAAGGATTTCAACCACTCGTTGACCAAGTTCTGTTAGAAGTCTATTCACCCGTTCATATTCCGCGAAGTACTCACGCGTCGGACCGCTTGATATTTCCCGGATGATGGCCGGGTCCAGGGCCACCGCGATGGACACCGCCCGCGGTAAGCCACCAGTCATGGCCGACGAATTCCTCACATCGGCAAAACCTACCAGGCACGCGCCCTGTGTGAGAAGCTCATGCTCTATTGCTGTATTGAGCGTCTTTATTTGACAGTCTCCACAAGCTCACTTGTGAGGCAAGTCTATACATCTTCCACCAAAATCACTTTCGCTGTATCTGTAATAATTTTAGCCATGTGTTTGTCACCCGCCGGTATGAATAGTCCGTCACCGGGGCCAAACACAATCGCTTCTCCGTCGAAGTCTATTTCCATCTGCCCCTCCAGGACATATCCGATATGCCCTTTGGTGCACCAATCCAGCTCGGCAAATTCTCTCGTAAACTCAGCCAAACGCAGCCTTCTGCCGTTGCGCTCGTGAGCTTTGAATCTGATGCCGACTGCCGGCGCATCCCACGGCCTCGTCTTGAAGTCTATTCTATAGGGCCCCATTTCAAACTCTTCCCACTAATGCTTTTTCCATTCTGTAGAAATCCAATCTCTTCTTATTCTCCACCTCTAAGAAAGCTCTCTCTAAAGTGATGTAGTCCAACGAATCATAGAACGTCTTGGATGGGAGCGAGGCATCTAATTTGACGACATCGATGCCGGTTGAAACGGCCCTTTCTTCAAGCTTACGCATAATGAATTTGCCAAAGCCGCGCCTTTGAAATGCCGGGTCAACGAAAACTCTCTTAACGTGATTGTCAACTATCGTGCCCGTTCCAACAATCCGGGTATCCTTATGCAGGAGGATGGTGTATCCTTCCTTCGCATCCTTCAATACCCTTTCATCGCAATGCCAATCCTTGAAAAACTGCACCGCTTCTTCTGGATAAACTTCCGGGTAACAAGCGTCAATTGTAATCTGTATGAGGCTCTTGACGGCAATCAAATCAGATGATTGGAATGCTCTTGTAGAGATATGGTTTTGCTCGGACATTTTCATCCAACAGCCTAGCGCATTGACCTGATCGGAATCAACTCAGGAATTTCAAAATGATGTTCTCGTAATGCTCCGCCGCTTTTTCGAGGTCGGCGATTTCAACATGCTCGTCCGGTTTGTGGCAAAGCCCCGGCGCGCCCGGCCCAAAGATAACCACCGGCGTGCCGAGCGAGGCAAAATAAGGACCGTCGGTGGTATAGCCGATGGGCCGGATCCCGTCGGCTCCGACGCCCGCGCAAAAATCCCTGACAAAATCGCAGTGACAGTCGGTTTCTAACGGCTCGAGCCGGCGCAGCTCGCAGACCGCGGCGTCAAACTGCTCGTTCCCGGATTTCAGCCTGGCGAAGATCTCTTCCAGATCGGCAAGAATGCGCCGGCAATCCTGGCCGGGCAGAGTGCGAATGTCTATCCCAAGGGTGCACTTATCGGGCACGACGTTGAGTGCTTTGCCGCCCGATATGGTGCTGATGCTCATCGTGCTTCTGCCCAGCAGCTCGTGGGTCTCGCCCGAGACTTCGTAGCTCTCCAGCTCGTCCAGAATCAGCCGCATGGAGGCAATCGCGTTGACACCGAGATGCGGCGTCGAGCTGTGAGCGGCCTTGCCTCTCGTTGTCACTTCAAGCCACAGCATCCCGCGATGGGTGGTGACAACCGCCAGGCCGGTCGGCTCTGGGACGACAACACCGGCAAGCTCCGGCAGCCCCTCTCGACGGGCGATAAACCTCTCGGCCCCGCTGCTGTCGGTTTCCTCACCTGCGACGGCCGCGAAAACGATATCGCCCTGCAATTTCCTGCCGGAATCGACGACTCGGTTGATCGCAGCGGCGGCAGCCGCCATGCCCCCCTTCATATCGACGGCGCCTCGGCCGTAGATCTTGCCGCCGGCTTCGACGCCCCCGAAAGGCGGATACGCCCAGGCGGCCTCGCCGGGACCGACAACGTCGAGATGACAGGCAAACAGCAGGCCGGGCCGGCGACCCGCGGACCTGACTCGTGCGATAACGTTGGCGCGATTGCGGTTCCAGCTATCTATCCTGCACTCCACGCAGGTTCGGCGAAACTCGGCGCAGAGTACTTCTGCCGCCGCTAATTCGCCCTTCGCGGCGGTGCTTTCCGCCTGTATGAGTTCTTTCAAGAGCGTTTTCATAATGGGGCGATTATAAGCCAGCAGGCCCGAAAGAAAAAACAGAAAATTTCTGTTGCGGCATCGGGGAAAGGTTCAGATAATAAAGGGTTTGAAATGTGAATAGCCGGCGCAAAAGGAGCATACATGGGACCTGTATTGAATGGGCTGCAGAAGCTTCAAAGTGTTGAAAACCGCCTGCGAGCCGAAAAAGCAAAACTCACACGATGCAGAAGAAACGTCGTCATCCAGGAGAATCTGATCAGAAGCCTTCAAAATGCTCTCGAAGCCAAAAAAGAAGAGCTGCAACTGACAAGACTCCAGTTCGACCGGCTGGAGCTGGAGCTCAAGACCCGAGACGAGACAATCGCCCGATTGAGGGCCTCGCTCAACAGCGCCAGGACCAATAAGGAGTACGCTGCTGTTCTAACTCAGCTCAACACGACGAAGGCCGACAGCTCCAAAATCGAATCTCAATCGCTGGAGCTCATGAAGGACGTCGAGGCTGATGAAGTGGAGTGTAAGGATATCCAAAGGCAGATAGAGGAGCAAAAAGAGACGCTCGAACGGACCCGCAAAGAAAGCGAATCGCTGTCGGGCAAGTTTGAGGCCGAAATTGATAGAATCCAGGTTGAATGGGATGAGGCTGCACGGACCATCCCGAGAGACGTGCTGGAAAAGTTCAAACGCGTGGCTGAAACATACGATGGCCAGGCCGTCGCAGTCGTCGAACAACCGGGGGGCAGAACAGGAGCCTATAGCTGCGGCGGCTGTTTCATGGGCATCACCACAGAGTGCGTGAATCTGCTTATGACCAAAGATGAGATTATCCGCTGCGCCAACTGCACGCGAATCCTTGTGCTTAGCGATTCGCATGAGAGTTAGAATCAGCGGCAAGACTGGAAAATCCCAGCGCATTCCACACATTCAATCAAAGTGTAACTGAACCGATGTCAACTTTGTTTTGAGGAGCCGGCAAAGTGCCTGACAAAATAGTCGCCCACATCGACGGAGGCAGCCGGGGCAATCCGGGCCCTGCCGCCGCGGGTTTTGTCCTGAGCGATTCGAAAGGGACCCGGTTGCAAAGCAAGGCCGTCGTCCTGGGCCGGGCCACGAACAACGTGGCCGAATATACCGGTCTGATAAGGGCGATTGAAGCGGCAGGAAAAATGGGCGCCGAAGAGCTGACCGTCTGGAGCGACAGCGAGCTGCTCGTCCGGCAGATCAACGGCCAATACAAGGTCAAGAGCGAGCTGATCGCGCCCCTTTTTCAGCAGGCGATTGACCTCTTGGGTCAATTCAAGAGCTGGAATGTCCACCATGTGACGCGGGAGAAAAACAAAGAAGCCGACAGGCTTGTCAATCAGGCCCTCGATCTCGGCCGCGACGTGGAAAGTACCCCTCGGCCCGCCGGACAAAAGGCGAAACCGATCAGGCTCGGCGTGCTCATCAGCGGCGGCGGAACGACATTGATGAATCTCCTCGAATACATCAAGCAAGGCCGGCTGAATGCCAGAGTGGCCGTTGTAATATGCTCGCGTTCCACCGTGGCAGGGGTCGAGAAAGCGAAGAACGCCGGTCTGGACGCCAGGATCATCCGCACGAAAGACTACCCCGACATCGACGAATTCAGCCGGCGGATAGAGGAAGAGCTCGTCGCCGCGAAGGTGGATCTCGTCGTTCAGGGCGGCTGGCTCTGCCTGTGGAAGATACCGCCGCGGTACGAAAACCGCGTGTTGAATATCCATCCGGCCCTGTTGCCGAGCTTCGGCGGGCAAGGCATGTGGGGACATCACGTCCACGAGGCGGTGCTCAAAGCCGGCTGCAAAATCAGCGGCTGTACCGTCCATTTCTGCACCAACGAATACGACAAGGGGCCCATCATCGTCCAGCGGGCCTGCGAGGTCAGAAGTGATGACTCGCCTGATGCGTTGGCAGCCAGGGTCTTCGAGCAGGAATGTATCGCCTATCCCGAGGCGATCGAAATGTGCGCTGAGGGCAGAGTGGCCGTTCAGGGTGGCATCGCAAGGATAAAACCCTGAAGGGCGCGACGCAGACAAAGCCGGCTACTCTGATTTCGCAACGGCGGGCTGGCTCTCCTGCGGCGCGGGTGTCTCCTCCCCTTCGAGCCTCAGATGTTCCTCGTCTTGCACGTCGATATTGATAAGCTTCTTGCCTTTGAACTTGCCGCCCAGAACGGCTTCCGAAAGCGGGTCCTCTATGTAGTGCTCGATGGCCCTTCTCAACGGCCTGGCCCCGAATTCCGGATTGAAGCCTTTATCGATAAGGAATTCCCTGGCGCGCTCGGTCAGCTCCAGCTTCAAGCCGTGTTCCGTCAGGCGCTTGAACACCTTCGCCAGCTCGTAATCCACGATGGTCTGCAGGTTCTCTCTGGTCAACGCGTGGAAGACTATCGTATCATCGACCCGGTTCAGGAATTCAGGCCTGAAGTGACGCTCCACCTCTTTCTGGAGGATGTCTTTCATCTTCTCATAATTTGCTTCGGCGTTTTTCTTGCCGAACCCGAAACCGGACTGGTTCTTGATCAGGTCGGCGCCGATATTGCTGGTCATAATCATGATGACGTTCTTGAAATCGATGGCTCGTCCAAAGCTGTCGGTCAGCCGGCCCTCATCCATAATCTGTAGCAGTATGTTGGAGACGTCCGGATGGGCCTTCTCTATTTCATCGAGCAGGAGCACCGCGTAGGGGCGCCTCCTGACCCTCTCTGTCAATTGTCCGCCCTCTTCGTAACCCACGTACCCGGGAGGAGCGCCGACGAGCCGGCTCACGTTGTGCTTCTCCATGAATTCACTCATGTCCAGCCGGATGAGCGAATTCTTGTCGCTGAACATGAACTCTGCAAGGGCTTGCGCGAGCAATGTCTTTCCCACGCCGCTGGGCCCGAGGAATATGAAACAGCCCATTGGACGATTGGGGTCTTTCAGGCCGCTGCGGCTGCGCCGGACGGCCTTGGCCACGGCGTTGATCGCCTCATCCTGGGAAACAACCGTTCTATGCAGCTCAGCTTCGAGCTCCAGGAGCCGCTGGGTCTCTTTCTTCTCCAGCTTCGTCAACGGCACTCCGGTCATATTGCTGACGACCTCGGCAATGATCTCGTTGTCCACGACGCCGGTCGATTCTCTGTTGTCCTCGTACCATTCCCGGTGCATCTGCGTCTTTTCATCGAGGAGCTGCTGGGCCTCATCCCTCAGCGCGGCCGCCCGCTCGTAGTCGGCGTTTTTGACCGCTTCGTCTTTTTCCCGTTGGAGTTTCTCTATCTTCTCTTCTATCTGTGTCAGGTCCGGCGGAGGCGTCATGTTCTTGAGCCGGACCCTGGCGCCGGCCTCATCGACCACGTCGATGGCTTTGTCGGGCAGGCATCTGCCCGTGATGTATCGGGTCGAGAGCTCTATGGCCTGGAAAAGGGCCTCATCCGTAAACCGAACCCGGTGGTGGGCCTCGTAGCGGTCCTGAAGCCCTCTGAGTATCTCCAGCGTTTCGTCCTTTGACGGCGGCTCGACAATGATCGTCTGGAACCGTCGTTCGAGGGCCCCATCCTTTTCGATGTGCTTCCTGTACTCATCCAGCGTCGTCGCGCCGATGCACTGAACTTCGCCCCTGGAGAGGGCCGGCTTCAGTACGTTGGAGGCATCGATGGCCCCCTCGGCGCCGCCCGCTCCCACCAGCGTATGAAGCTCGTCAATGAACAATACGACGTTCTTGGCCCTTCGGACCTCGTTGATAACCGCCTTGATTCTCTCTTCGAACTGTCCCCGGTATTTCGTCCCGGCGACCATCATCGCCAGATCAAGCACCACGATACGCTTGCCCTTGAGAATCTCCGGCACTTGTTTGTTGATGATCTGCTGGCTCAGGCCTTCGACGATGGCGGTCTTGCCTACGCCCGCTTCACCCAGCAGAACGGGATTGTTTTTCGTGCGCCGGCACAGGATCTGTATCAGCCGCTCGATTTCGCGCTTCCGGCCGATCACGGGATCCAGCTCGCCACCCTCGGCCAATTGGGTCAGGTCTCTGCCGAAACTGTCCAGCGCCGGTGTCTTGCTTTTGGCCTTTCGCCCCATCGCGGGTGTCATCTTCATCCCAAGGGCGGCAGGGCCTTCCTCGACGCCCGCCCCCAGCAGGTTCAGCACCTCCTGCCTCACATCTTCGAGCTTCAGACCCAGATTCATCAGAACCTGGGCGGCAATCCCTTCACTCTCCCGCAGCAGACCAAGCAGGATGTGCTCGGTCCCCACGTAGTTGTGATTGAGCGACCGCGCCTCTTCTATGGCGTACTCAATCACCTTCTTGGCTCGCGGCGTCTGAGGAAGTTTTCCCATGGTCACCATGTCCGGCCCGCTCTTAACGAGCTTCTCCACTTCAAGCCGGAGTTTCTTGATGTCCACTTCAAGGTTCTTCAGAACGGTTGCACCCACGCCGCTGCCTTCTTTGACCAGTCCAAGAAGGATGTGCTCAGTCCCTATGTATTCGTGGTTGAAGCGCTGGGCTTCCTGATTGGCCAGCGCCATAACCTTCCGCGCACGGTCTGTAAAGCGTTCAAACATCTTTTACCCCGAAACCTGTTCTATGAAATTTTCGCATTCGGCTGCGCTGTTTTGGCTCTCGTGTCAGCTTGGTACAACCGACCACCAACAAAGCGCACAGAAAACGAGTTGTATTATATCGCACCAAGCCCACTTGTCAAACAAGGCAAGACAACCAAATCCCCTATTATAGGGCTGGTACGGCATATTTTTATATACCTTGAGCAAGGCTGATGTTCATTTTCAGCGTAACTTTTCCGACGACCTCAATTCTATCGACAAAAACAGGCAAGAACTTTCCAATTGCCCCAACAAAAATCGGGGTTTTGGGCTCCCGAGGGGGCCGTTGCGGCGGATTGGCTCAGGCTGGCCGGCACCCGGGGCGGAATGAGTGTGGGAATACGAACGCCCGGAAATGACACATCCGCTCGGCGAATTGAGCAATAGCATGATTCTCTTTGTGGGAAGATTGATGTAGGGTTTGCTCGCGCATAGTCGCGAGTGAAGCCCGGCGCGTTTCGGGCTTGCGGTGTTCGTTCTCCTTAACTTCCTGCGGGCCTTCCTTCTACGCCCTAAGCATTGTTCTCCTCGAGCAGCTTTCTGAGATACTCGTTCTCCCGGCGCGTTGCTTCAAGATCGAAGACCTGGTACTTGATGCACACCCGCAGGTAGTCCAGCGATTCTTGCAGACTGCTGATGCTCTTTTCAAGCTTCTGTCGATTTACCTGTGCTTGTTTGGCAAGATCGGCCAGCTTTTTGTGGTTCGGGTCTGCAGCATCCCCAAACTCTTTTACCAGATCGTTGAGTTTGTCTTCCAGGTTTGTCTCATCCATCACATCGCTCCTCACGCGGACGTCCCTTTTCATACCCTCGGTTCAGCCTATAGGTACCCCCGAAGCCTCATGCCGTTAAATAGTGCAAAACCCATGCCCAAATACGGAGAAACGTTCTCGGCACCAACTTTCGCGGTTTTTCGCGTTGAAACGGCTGATTCGGGCGATTTCACATGTTGTTTGTAGCCTTTGTTTCAATTCTCCGAGAGACAGCCTTTGTATGGTTTGAAACTTTGAGTTGCCCAAAATCAACGCAACAGTCGAATGAGCGTTTTGACGCTATTTGTAAGAGCCGAATTCAAAGCTGTTTACACGTATGTTGATTTGCGTAAACATATCTGTTGGTTCTCGACATCACCAGAGCCTTCGACAACGCTTGGAGGTCTGTTTTGTCTTCCCGTCCTGCGTTTCCTATACTTTACATGATGTACAGCGGTGAAATTGGGTTCACGCATCCGCACGGGCTCACTTGACCCGATGACGTGTGTAGTCCGCCGGCCGGAGAACGAAGAAGAGGGGGTGAAAAATGGGAAGAACACAAGCCAAGAGAGAAATCGAGCAACTGAAAGGTGAGCTAAAAGCAAGCTATCGGGAAAGCGATTCCCGCCTGCTGAAAATGGCCCTGGTCCTGATCGTCCTCGCGGTCATCGCCGGGTGGATGTACGGACGGATCCATTTCCAATTGTAGGACCTCGGAGCATACAGCACGGGGGACGCTCCTGTGAGGCTTTCAGTATCCCCGGCGCACTTGCCGGGGCAGCGAGGAAAGCCGCGGGATCACGCCTGTTTGAGTATCTCTTCGTCCTCCGCGCGCCAAGCGGGATCCACGATACACAGAAAAACCAAGTCTGTGTCTCCTACGTTTTCAATATGCTGCATCGACCCCGGCGGGATATATACGGCGCAGCCCGGACCGACGGGACGAGCCTCCCGGTCAATGTGCATCATGCCGCGCCCGGCCAGTATATAATAGACTTCGGACGATGTCAGCCTGTGTAGCAGGGTGCTTTGCCCGGCGGCGACTTTTGCGTGAGCCAGACTGTAACGAATCTGCGCGGGCTGGGTCTTGGCGTGAAGCAGCTCTCTCAAGACCGAGCCGTCCGCCGCGACGAATTCCCGGCAGTCTTCCAAACGCCTCACAAGCATAATCATCCTCCCAGGAGAATCGAGCCTTCAGTGAAGAATGTCCCTGCAACACAGGCGGTCTGAAGGCAGGCAAGGGTGGCTGCCAGCAATGCGCGAAAGGCAACCCCGCCCATGTTGCGGGCCTTCTCGGGCGCCAACCCGCAGAATCCCCCTACGAAGATGGCCATAGAAGCAAGGTGGGCAAAACCACACAGTGCGTATGTCGTAATCACCGCGGACCGCGGATGATGCAACAGATTCTGCTCCAGGGCCGCGGCGAGGTCCTTGTAGGCGACGACCTCGGTAACGATCAGGCGCTCGCCGATGATTCTTGAAATGACTCCCGCATCCGATGGCGGAATGCCAAGAACTAACGTCAGCGGATAGAAAACGTAGCCGGCAATTGCTTTCAGAGACCATTGCCCGTCAAGGCCGAACAGCGGGTTTACCCTTGCCCCCAGGGCGGATAGAAAAAGGTCAACCAGGGCGACCAGACCCAAAACGGCGATCAGCAGCGCCACAATCCCGACGATCATCTTCGCCCCGGCGTTTGCGCCATTGATGATCGCCTCGAAAAGGCTGTTTTCCTTGTCATAGAAGGGCCGGACGTTGACGCCCAGCGTCTCGGGGGTTTCGGATTCGGGAAAGATGATTTTCGACATGGCCAGGGCCGCCGGCGCTGAGAGCAGAGACGCCGAAACCAGGTGTCCGGCGATTGTTGGAAATACCTCGATTAGACTGAACACGTAAAGCGCCAAAACGTTCGAGGCCACCGTGGCCATCCCTGCGGTCAAGATGGTGCAAACCTCGGAGTTCGTCGTCCGGCTAAGGTACGGCTTAACGGTCAGCGTGGACTCAATCCCCACAAAGATGTTGCTGGCCGCAACCAATGATTCGGCCCCAGATATTCGCATCAGCCTCGTGAACACGTACGCAAAGCCCCTTATAACCGCAGACATCACGCCGAAGTAGTACAGAATCGCAATTAGAGCCGAGAAGAAGATAATCGTCGGAAAGGCCTGAAATGCCAGAATGAATCCAAGCGATTTTTCTCCCGCCTCGCTCATCTGGCCCGGCGCCAGCGCCAGCGGCCCGAACACAAACTTCGCGCCTGCCGACGCCGAATCGAGGACCTTCACCACCACGTCGTTGACAAACAGAAACAGTTGCGAGCCGCCCGGAACGACGAAGATAAACAAAGCAATGAGAAGCTGCAGCCCAATCCCCCAGCCGATCACCCGCCAGTTCATATTTCTTCTGTTGGCCGACAACACCCACGCCAGGCCGGCCAGAACAAATATGCCCGCAAAGCTGACGAGATTGTAAATCTCCATGCTCCGTCCTCTGGGAGGTCTGCCTCATAGAGCGCCGGCAGAACCTACAGAAAGGCTCAGCGTACATTCGGAAAAATGAACAATGTCGGCTTTAGCCCTGCGAGCTTGCTGCAAAAACTTTCGAATTTGTTGGGCATTTCGCTGTATGGACCTCCTTGCTGCGAACTGGCAGGTCGCAATTTTCAGCATTCCATGTTCCATCCCGATGTCCCGCCTATAGTGTCACCACCTACTCCAGACCCATTGTCTCTTTCATCTGGTAGGATGCGCTCTGCACACCAATCTCAACATGGGTACTTGAAGGATTCTTCCCCATATACTTCTTTCACTTTCTCAATATGTTCTTTTGAAGCATTCTGCTCTATTGATTTCAGATACGCTATGAATTCTTCTTTGTGATTTAGCGAAAACACTTTTGTTCCATATGATATACGTTCGCATACCGGATTTTCTTTGAGATAACCGTGCATTGGCTTGTCAATGAACATTGCGTCACAGTACGGAAGCAGAACGGAAACAATGTTGATATCTGTTTCAAGGCCCTCATCCGGACATTGGCACATACCAGACGCATACTTTCTTGCCAATGCGGCAAGTAATAATGAGGAGATTTCCACAAACGGCACATTCTTAAGCGAATCTGAATGTAAGTACTCCACAACCTTAGAACAGACTTCTCCCTGACCGACTCCACTATTTGTAACCACGTATGAAAGAGACTGTATCAGACTGTACGGTAAAGAGAAGGGTATAAGCGTGTCATCCAGTATCGCTTCCCTCTCGCCTTTATATACATCCACCAGTCCTTGTACAGACTGGGAATACACCTTCAACACAGCATTGCCATATCCCGAGCTTTCTTCTCTGAACCAATCATCAAAGTCCTTCTCCTTTTCTTGTCGCCAACGTTTTGCCACTACCTCCCATCGTGTGCTTGCCGCACTCCTTGCCTTTCGTAACCCCTCTATTAGATCTTCACTATACTTCCAGTCTATCGAAATCGTGAAACGTTCCTGCCACGCGTCTATTTTCCCATCCATTACCGATTGTTGAACTATCTCAACTCGCTTTTCGGGTTCTCCTACAAGCCAGTTTTGAGCATGCTCGCAAATCTGTTCTATTTTGATTTCATCATCTGACTTGAATTTGACATCGCACGATAACAACTCATACATTGTTTTTGTTTCTTTGAAGTAGCGGTATAGAGAAGATTCCTCTCTATGAAAACCTGATTCGGGGCACACAATAAGTTGCAGACGGCATAGCTTGTACAACTCTTCAAACGCCTCCAACCAAAATTCGTCTTGCCCGTCAACCTTTGCATGTCCTTGTCGCCAATTGAGCGTCTTCATCATGTTCGATATGGCAAATTGGTCAAGGTATACTGTCTTTTTCTTCACCGGAGGTAGGGGATAGATGCACTTTTCACCTGTCCCCTTTGGGTAATGACATTCCTTGCACCTTCGGCTGTAATTATGAGAACGGATCCTATACACACCAAAGCTTTTATTTCCACATCTTGGACATGCCCAGAATGGTTCTGATATAAACATACGTTGCCTCCGCAATTCCTTCGTTCTCTCACCTACACCAGGCCCAGGTTTTCCTTCAATCCGAAGAGGATGTTCATGTTCTGAACGGCTTGGCCGGAAGCGCCCTTCACGAGGTTGTCAATCACGGAGAAGCTCACGATCCTGCCTTTGACGCACGTCGGGAAGACGTGACAGTAGTTCGTGCCGACGACGTCTTTCAGTCCCGGCGCCTCCTTGCGTACCTGGACAAAAGGCTCACCGCTGTAAAACGTCTTGTAAAGTTCAAGCAACTGCTCTGCGCTAATGTCTTGCTTTGGCTGGGAATATACCGTTGAGAGGATTCCCCTGTCGAAAGGCCCGACGTGCGGCTGAAACAGTATCCGGACTTCGGTCCCGGCGATTTCCGCGGCGATCTGTTCCATCTCGGGCATGTGGCGGTGCGTGCCGATCCCGTAGGCAAAGAGGTTCTCGTTCATGTTGGGAAAATGGAATTTGGCCAACGGGTTTTTGCCGGCCCCGGAGGCGCCCGTCACGGAACTGACGATAACCGAATCCGGCTCGATAAGATCTTCCTCGAGCAGCGGCGCGATCGCCAGGATGGCTCCGGTCGGAAAACAGCCCGGGTTGGCGACCAGATCGGCGTCCTTTATCTGCTCGCGGAAAAGCTCCGGCAACCCGAACACGGCGCGCGCCAAATTGTCTGTGTCGGTGTGCTTGACCGAGTAAAACTTCTCATAGACCGACGCATCTTTGAGCCGATAGTCGGCGCTGAAGTCGATGACCTTCAACCCCGCGCGCAACAGCTTGGGCACGAACTCCATCGAGACCTTGTGCGGCAGGCAGCACAAGGCAACGTCGGCCAGGTCGGCCAATTTGCCGATGTCCAGCGGCTCGATTTGCAGATCGCACCGGCCTCGGAATTGCGGGAAAACGTCCTCGACGGCCCCGCATTCGGCCGGTATCGCCGTCAGGTAAGTCAGCTTGGCTTTGCTGTGCTGGAGGATAATTTTTATCGATTCGGCGCCCGTGTATCCGCTGGCCCCGATTATTGCAACGCGTACCATAATGATCTTTTGACTCATGTATTCGTGAAGCTCCCAAAAAGCGTCTCACAAAGACGCCGTTCCTTTCTAATCTGCGGCTTTGAACCGCTCCAACCCGATTTCGCGAATCCGGCGAAGATTGCCTATTCTGTTCGTGCGAAACACAAAACCCATAATCCTGGAAACGACATTGTTCAATTTCCTGCATCCCTTCAAATCTTCAAAATCTCCACATTCGGCACACGTGCTGTAATTGCGGCTTACCGCACACTTTTTCACCGGGCAATTTTTGAACATCGGCCTGTCGCTGTGGCACCCCTGGCACTTGAGCTTCTTGAAAGCCCCGCACTCCGAGCATTCCAAACCGCAGTACGCGACGATCTTCCCAATGGTGCTTTCAGCCATTCTCTTTCGTCCCTCTGCTTCAGTCGCATCCCGACTCTGCCCCGGCGGGCTTGCCCGCCACGCGGATCGGCGGGCTTGCCCTAAAAAAACAGCCGCCGGAATTCATCTCGGCGGCCATTGTAATCTTCGAGACGCGAAACTGCAAATTAGCGCTTCGAGAACTGGTACCTTTTCCTGGCACCGCTCTGGCCGGGCTTCTTCCGTTCGACCATTCGCGGGTCACGCGTCAGATGTCCGCCGTCTCGCAGGGCGACGGCCAGGCTGATGTCATAGTTCCTCAACGCGCGGGCAATCCCCAGCAGGGAGGCGCCGGCCTGTCCCGTGGTCCCGCCGCCCCTGACATTGATGAAGATGTCAAAACTGTTCTCGGCGTGGACGGTCTTCAAAGGCGCCACAACCGCCTTGCGGTCCTGCTCTCTCTTGAAGTACTCATCAAGCTCCTTCTTGTTGACTACGAGTTTTCCGCTGCCGGGCTTGATTCTGACGCGCGCCACCGAGCATTTTCGTCTGCCGGTGCCCCACCAGTAACCGCCTTTCGATTCGGCGGTCGGATTCGGTGCCGTCTTGGGCTGGCTCACGGAAGCCTGGGCAGCCGGTTTTTTATCAGGATGGTCAACTTTGGTCTCAGCCATAATTTGCAGTCTTTACCTAAAATAGTTCGATCTTCTGGGGCTTCTGGGCCTGGTGTTCGTGCTCCGGGCCGCGATAAACCTTCAGCTTCTTCAACATCTGCCTGCCGAGGCAGCTCTTCGGCATCATGCGCCGCACGGCCATCTCTACGACCTTCTCAGGTTTTCTGGTCATCATCTCGGCAAAGCTGACATACCTGTGCCCGCCGGGGTAATGCGTGTAGTAATCGTACTCCTTCACGCGGGCTTTCTTGCCAGTCAGCCTTATTTTTTCGGCGTTCACCACGATAACGTGATCGCCGGTATCGACGTGCGGCGTGTAGGTTGGCTTTGTTTTGCCCATAAGGATGGGCGCGATCTTGGCCGCCATTCGGCCCAGCGTCGCCCCCTCGGCGTCCACGAGCAGCCACTTCTGCTCGACCTCATGCTTTTTTGCCATAAAACTTTTCATAGAAAGACTCTCATTCTGCCACTGAAAACCCCATATTTTAGCCGACCCGCCTCTGCTGTCAAACTATTTTTCCAGCAAAAATGAAGAATTTGAGCTGCATCCGGTCGATGAGTAGCTGCCCTCTTCAAATAAATTCTCGGGTTAAGCATCGCGAAAAAAGACTTGGGCAGGAGGACTCTATCGGATTATAATGAACGCGTATGAGAGAAGAGGTCATAAACTGGCTCAAGCAGGGCGAGGCGGATTTTAGAAGCGCGCAAAACAGTAAGAAATCATTCGATTTCTACATGTCAGTCTTTGCGTCTCAACAGGCCGTCGAGAAGGTGTTAAAAGCATTATGTCTGCACAAGTTAAGAGAATTTCCAAAAGGTCACTCAATAATCCATCTCGCCCGGAAAGTTGACGCTCCAGAGCACATGCTTTCCGGAATAAGGGATTTGAACCCTGAGTATTTGAGCACGCGGTACCCTGATATGGCGGCAGGTGTTCCTGCTGAGTTGTACGATGAGAATATCGCGGCCCGTCATCTTAAGACCGCTGAACAGGTGTTAGAATGGGTGAAAAAGCAGATTCAAGAATAACCGATTTCTTACAAAAGGTAAGAAAGAAGTACAACATAAGCCAGGCCATTTTTTTCGGCAGCAGGGCCCGAGGCGAGCATTTGAAGGACAGCGACTATGATATAGTTCTCGTTTCTGAGGACTTCAAAGGGATATTCTTTAGCCAGCGCTCTGCTCTAATGTACGATTTCTGGGAGCATTGGCCCATCGAGATCGAGCCGTTATGCTATACGCACGAGGAATTTGAAGCCAAGAAAAAGCAAATCGGCATCGTCAGCGAGGCAGTTAGGGAAGGAATATTCCTATAAATCATAATCGGCATGAGATGCCGTGATAGACCGCTGGATAGAACGCATCCGACAGAAGATAAGGGCGTTAGCGCACCTCTGGCAGCCGTTCCAACGGAGTGTTACACGGGCAGAAAAACGAAACTCCGCACCTTATGCGGATCAATCTAATTATTGTTAGGGAGGACAAACGAAACAGATGTACGACCTCATAACTACCTATGTTCAAGCCGTCCTGAAGACGATTCCGTCATCTCATGTGACGGAATATGACCGGCTCATTCAGAACCTTCAACAGAGTGGGACACACCAGTATCAGGCAATCTATCGGAATTACTGGCGACTGAACGCAGCTCGTTTAAGTGCCAATTATTACGGTGTGTACTTCCAAGCTCTGCAGGCAGCACAGGCAAATCCTCCTACGCTTGAGAATCTCGCGCTGCAACTCTATGCGACACCAACACATGCAGGAGGTCGACGCAGTCTGGAATTCTCCTTTGCGACGAAACTCCTCCACATGGTCAACAGACATGTTCCGATCTACGACTCCTTGGTTGCCTCATTCTATTTCTTTCAGGAACCAAACCGCGTGCAACCTCTCAATCAACGGGTCGCCACGCTGAGCGCCTTCCACGCATTCTTGATTTGTGAGTACGCCAGAGTTCTCCGCAACGGACTCTTGACTCAAGCCATTCAGCAATTCCGCCAGCAATTTCAGCCACAGCATTTCACGGACGAAAAGGTAATTGACTCATTGATCTGGGCGTATGTGAGGTTGCTGAACAATGGTGGCCAGATAAACAGGCAAATAACATATCGCTGACAGCCAGTTAGAGCGAAGTGCGCTTCATGCCGCAGATGATCGCCAAGGCGTTATCCCCTCCCTTCTTCTGGCCTTATTGCCTCGTGTAGTATCCGGGGGGAGAATTAAAGGTGTGCGGTGCGTTTTGCGGGTTTTTTCGTTTACGACATCCGCGAGGGGTTTACAATCGTCGTCGTGTCTGAGGCTGGATGGCTCAGGTTTGTGTGTGACCCACTGATATGGAACAAGAGAATCGTGGAGGAGCAACAATGGCACGGACCCTGTTATTGTGTGTTGGATTGTGTTTTGTCGGCTTACAGGCAGACGCGGCCGAGTTCTACGTGGACCCGGTGAACGGCAGCCCCGGGGGCGACGGCAGTGCGAGCCGTCCCTGGCGGACGATTCAGGAGGTCTTCGACGCAGGACTGGTGCAATCGCAGCAATGGGACAAACTCCCCTACAGCCCCCAAAGCAAACTCGTGGCTAAGAACACCGGCGCCCCGGTGCGGGCGGGTGATACGATTCGCCTGCGGTCGGGGTTCCACGGCGACCTGTTGATCGACGGGTATTACAACCTGGGCCACATCACCCTAACGGCCGAGGAAGGGCATACCCCGCGCCTATCCTCACTGCACATCCGGTCCAGCTCCCACTGGACTGTCCGCAGGCTGGCCGTCAGCGCCGAGTTCAGCCAGCCCTATCAGCGACATACCCTGGTCCACCTCGAAAGCCACAACTGGCGCGGCCCCATCCATGACATCGTGGTGGAACACTGTGCGCTTTCCTCGGTGGCGGACGCCTCCGCCTGGACGGCTGGGGACTGGGATCGCCTGTCCTGCAACGGATTCCAGGTGGACGGCACACGGATGACGATCCGCGACAATCGCCTGCTCAACGTCAACTTCGGGATTTCCGTCGAGGCCAGCGACTCGCTTATCAGCGGCAATCTGGTGGAGAACTTCGCGGGCGACGGTTTGCGCGGCCTCGGCAACCACTGCACCTTCCAGTACAACACCGTGAAGAACTGCTACAAGGTCAATGCGAACCACGACGACGGCTTCCAGTCCTGGTCCACAGGCCCCAACGGCGTCGGCAGCGGCGAAGTCGTGGGCGTGGTGCTGCGAGGCAACACCATCATCAACTACGACGATCCGAACCAGCCCTATCGGGGGACCCTGCAGGGCATCGGCTGTTTCGACGGCACCTTCGTGGACTGGGTCATCGAGAACAACGTGATCATTACCGACCACTGGCACGGCATCACTTTGGGGGGCGCACGCAACTGCCTGGTGATCAACAATACCGTGTTGGACCAGAACAAGACCAGTCCCGGCCCACCCTGGATTTGCATCGACAAACACAAAAACGGCACGGCGTCCGTCAACTGTGTTGTGCGCAACAACTTAGCCACGAACTTCAAAAATGCGGCGGGCGTGCTGCAAGAGAACAACCTGAGAATCCAGGACCCTGCCAGCCTCTTTGTCGATCCGGCCCGCTTCGACCTGCACCTGCTGCCTGGCGCAGCGGCCATCGACGCCGGCAGCAGTCTCGATGCGCCCAAACTCGACCGCGACCGCATCGGCCGGCCCCAGGGTGGTGGTATCGATATCGGCGCCTACGAGTGGCACGCGAATGACGTGCTGCCGGCCGAAGAAAACGGCGGCGGGAAATAACAGCCAAATCAGTGAAACGGGGAGACTATGCTGGCGGAATCCACGGGAAAATGGGTGCAATCATCAATTGCTGCGAGCCGCCTATAGGTTTGCCGCCTGGAAACTCTTGACTGGAGTTGACATGACCAGCAGGCGCGGACCGGCTGCTTCTTCGACGACTTTGTAGTCAATAATCAGCCTCTTATCGTCGGCAAACAGCGCCTTCTTGCGATCCACGAGCATCCGGACGTAAGGCTGGATTTTGCGGTGTTTGAACGGTTCAGATTCGGCGATAGCCTCGATTGCGTCGTTCAGGTGGGTCCGCTGGTCTTCTGAGCGCAGCAGAGCAAGATTCCAGCACAGCGACGAGAACGCGATCGCAGCCTTGAAATCCCGGTCATCGAGGTCTTCCAATATCGGGTCGGCGAAATCCAGAAGCACTTCGGACATTTTTCTCTGACGCGGCGGGGGGTACCTCCTGAACGGCTCAATTCCATACTCGCCTGAATGTTCTTTCCGCCTGAGTTTTCTCAGTGTGCTCATCGCTCAGACCTCCTTATCTAACCGCCAAAGAACCCTCTCCAGGTTGCGAGCCGGAGTCGGCGAATCAGGAGCAGCCCATGGAGTTGCCGCAGTTGTAGCACTTATAGCAGGTGCCGTTGCGGACGGTAATCGAGCCGCAGATATCGCACGCCGGGGCGTCGTCGGGGAAGTGGGCGAACTGGGCGTTGAACATCTCCATGATCCTCGCCTCCGCCTGTGCGGCTCCGGCTTCATCGGTCACAGTCGAGCCGACCAGAATTCCGATCCGATTCGCCAGGCCGGCGAATCTGCTCTTAACCTCTGCGAGAGGCTCCTTGGCGGCCGGCTCATGCGTCAAGCTCTTGCCATCTCGTTTCAAGACTTTTGCCTCGGCGATTTTCTGTGCCAGGTCCTTGGTTTTTTCAACGAGCTTCTTGGCTGTAGTTGTATTCTTGTTGTCCGTTGTATCAGCGCCAGCCGTTCTATTCGGGGTGTTCTTGTCGGCATAGCCGGGGATAAACTGGCAGCCCAGCCAGCAGAAGATGTAGTCAATAAGGCTTTTTGCGAAGGGGATGTTCCGGTTCGATGTCATGCCCGACGGCTCGAACCGTGCGTGGCGGAACTTGTCCACCAGCGTGATAAGCGGCACCCCATACTGCAGGGCCATCGACGTGCACGTCCCGATGACATCCATGAGGCCCCCGACGGTGCTGCCCTCCTTGGCCATGGTGATAAACAACTCACCAGGCTGACCATCCTCGTATAGCCCCACCGTCAGGTAGCCTTCATGGCCTGCGACGGAAAACTTGTGCGTAATGCTTTGGCGCGTATCCGGGAGCCGGCGCCGGAAGGGCCGGGCCGGAGCAGATGTCTCTGCGGACGCCTTCGCCTTGGACTCCTTATATTTTTCGGTAGAGACCGGCTGAAGCCTCTTGGAGCCGTCCCGGTAGATCGCGACCGCTTTGACCCCGAGCTTCCAGCCCTCGGTATAAGCGGCGGCAATTTCTTCGGTCGTGCTCTCTTTCGGCATGTTTATGGTTTTGCTGATGGCGCCGGAGATGAACGGCTGGACGGCGGCCATCATTCTCAGATGAGCCAGGTAATGAATGCACCTCTTGCCGTTACGGGGCTTGAAGGCACAATCGAAAACGGGCAAATGGTCGGGATTCAGCCCTTTGGCCCCTTCGATAGTCTCATGCTCATCTATATGGTCGCAGATGGACTTGATCTCATCGGCGCTGTAACCGAGTTTTTCGAGGGCCATCGGCACGGTCTTGTTGACCAGTTTGAGCATTCCGCCGCCGGCCAGCAGCTTGTACTTGACCAGGGCAATGTCCGGCTCGATGCCCGTGGTATCACAGTCCATCAGAAAGCCGATCGTGCCGGTCGGTGCAATGACGGCCGCCTGGGCGTTGCGCAAACCCACCTTGGAGCCGGCGTCAACGGCCTGGTCCCACGCATCCTTGGCGGCATTGCGCAGATAGTCCGGACAATGGGACTCTGGAAGCTCGCACGCACACTGCCTGTGCATATTGATGACCTTGAGCATCGCGTCGCGGTTTTTCTGGAACTGATCGAAAGGCCCCATGATGGAAGCCAATTCGGCGCTTGCTGTATAGGCGGTGCCCGTCATGATGGCGCTGACCGCACCGGCAATGGCCCTGGCCTGGTCGGAATCGTAGGCAAGTGCAAGGCTCATAATCAGAGAGCCCAGGTTGGCGAAGCCCAGGCCCAGGGGCCGGAACGCATGACTGTTTATTGCGATTGCCTTGTCCGGATAGCTTCCGTTATCGACCAGAATCTCCTGGGCGATGATAAACAGCCGAATTGCTCTCTTGAAGCTCTGGACGTCGAACGTTCCATCCTCTTTGCGAAACTTCATGAGATTCAACGAAGCCAGGTTGCAGGCCGAATCGTCAACGAACATGTACTCGCTGCACGGATTCGAGGCGTTAATCGGCCCGGAGTTCGGGCAGGTGTGCCAGCGGTTGATTGTGCTGTGGTACTGCACGCCCGGATCGCCGCATATCCTCGTGCCCTCGGCAATCAGTTGCATCAGTTCCCTCGCCGAGTGCTCGCCCATCTTCTCGCCGGAGGTTACGGCGTAGGTTGCCCAGGGGGCGTCCTTTTCCACCGCCTGCATAAACTCATCGGTCACGCGGACGGACAGGTTGGAATTCTGGAACATGACGCTGTCGTAGGCCTGGTTGTTGTGGTCCCCGTCGTAGCCGGCCTCGATAAGCGCCCATGCCTTCTTTTCTTCCTCCGTCTTGCAGGTGATGAATTCCCGGATGTCCGGGTGAGTAACCTTGAGGGACTGCATTTTTGCGGCCCGGCGGGTCTTGCCCCCCGATTTGATCACGGCCGCAATCTGATCATAGACCCGCATGAAACTCAAAGGCCCCGAGGGTTTTCCTCCGCCCGAGAGTTTCTCTTTGCTGCTTCGCAGCGTTGACAGGTCGGTGCCGGTGCCCGAGCCGTGCTTGAAGAGCATCGCTTCGCTGGTGGCCAGCCGCATGATGTCTTCCATCGAGTCTTTGACCGACTGGATAAAACAGGCCGAAGCTTGCGGGTATTCGTAGCTGCTTTCACAGGCGACGGCTTCTTTGCGCTGCGAGTCCCAGTGGAAATTATGCTTGCTGCCGCGCACGCCGTAAACGTCGAAAAGCCCCACGTTGAACCAGACCGGCGAATTGAAGGCCCCGTATTGATTCACGCACAGCCAGGTCAATTCGTGATAGAAAGTCTCGGCACTTTCGTCGGTGGCGAAGTAACCATCTCTTCTTCCCCGGTCGGCGATAGCTTTGCAGACGCGATGCACAAGCTGCTTTACGGAGTTTTCCCTCTGGCCGGATTCGACATCGCCGTAGAAGTATTTGCTGGCTACGACTTTCGTGGCCAATTGGCTCCAGGAAGCCGGGACTTCGATGTTATCCTGCTCAAAGACGGCCTGTCCGTTATCGCCGGTAATCTTTGCCGAACGTGTTTCCCATTCAAGCTGGTCAAAAGGATGCACGCCCGCCGTCGAAAAGAAGTGTTCTATCTTCAAGCCCATTGATTTGGAGGCTTTCATGGCCGTTTTCCGCTGCGATTGCTCAGTTCTGAAAGGGTTTTCCGGGTCAAATTTATAAGCCATTTATACGCCTCCATGCGAAAATATCAGACCGCAATATATAGAATAATAACCGGGGGCTACGCCAGATATAGTGGTCAGAGCCGCAAAATACGTATCGGCAGATTAATGACAATCTGAGAACGTGTAAAGACCGAAATTCCATTTTTTTCGAGCAATTTTTCCTGCCTCGTTCTTAGTCCTTGCGGCTACTGAGTCTATGAAGAAATTTTTTTTTTCATCTTCACGGATTGGCCGGGCCCGAACGAAAACAAGGCTGCACTAAGGCGTAGAAGTTGCACGAATGGACTCATTCCGGAGGTTTGGGGATAAGAGGGGTCAGTAACCGGATAAGTTCAGGTACAAAAACAGTCGAGACGCGCCAGATACGTTCTACAAGTACCTCGCCATATTCATGGGCAAGTATGTTGCGCTGTCCAACAATTGCCGTCCATGGTATTTGGGGGCAGGAATTCTTAAATACTACTGAAATCCTTTTGGCCGCCTCGCCGATAACGAGGACTTGTCTTTCAACTGCATATCGCAGCATTTTATTCGACTGAAACTCCACATACGTTACTGATTCGACAAATTGAACGATTTCTGTCGCAGCCTTTAACATATCCCACAATAAAGCTGCGTCTTTTTCCTCAGGCAGCATAGACAACCTCCATATGGTTGAGTATTTCATGCCTTCGGAAGGGATTCCTCAATCCTTCTTTTTCCACCAAGTCAACATTGCGTTGAAAAATATCTCTTAACTCTTCCTGCATTTGGGCAAGATCAAATAAGCTCCAGCCGCAATCAGGGGTAAAAGTTACAAGAACATCTATATCGCTGTCAGGGCGAAAATCGTCGCGAAGAACGGAGCCGAACAAGGCCAGTTCCACTACTTTCCACCGCCGGCAGAAATCCATAATTCTCTCCTTCGGAAAATCAATATTGTGAAATTTCATAGCTACTGCCTTGCCTATGCCCTGACTATATCGTTAATCCTTCAGAATATATGCCGTACACAAGCGTCGAAGTCAACTTGGCGATTTTCACATCAGATATAAAAAATACTGATTAACACAGTTTTTTATTTAGCCATAGAAGGTGGCAAAGGTTTTTGCTTTTGATCTTTTTTGCGTTCTATGACATGTTTGGTAAGTTCTATTACGAATGTCTTAAGATCATCGACTGGGATTTCCACTATAAACTTGGATCGGTTTTTGAACTTTACCTTTTCAATGTTTCCGTTGTTATCGTTAGCAGTTTCAATGTCTAAGTGAGCTACAGCATGTCGCATGTGTCGCACGATTTCTCTAAGTTTATACCCACAAGCTTCACAAGATACGGTTGTTATATGCCAAAAGACAATTCAAAAGTAAGGTAACATCATATTTTTCTTTTGAAGAATATATTTCGAGATGGTCTTATGTCTTCCAGGAACTGAAATAAACTGGTCTATGGGCGAAATAGAAGAAAAACTGAATCAGATTCGAAAACAGATAAAGGACTTCCCCACCGGGCCCGGCCTTTACTTTATGAAAGGCTCCGGCGACCAGGTTCTGTACATCGGCAAAGCGAAGAACCTGCGGTCGCGAGTTGCCAGTTATTTTCAGCAGGGTGCGGACCCGGCCGCTTCGCGCGGGCCGAAAATCGCCGAGATGCTCGAAAGAGTCGAAACGGTTGACTTTCTTGAGACTCCGAATGAAGTTGAAGCCGTGCTGAGCGAAGCTCGCCTGATAAAAGACATCCGTCCACCCTATAATACCGACCTTGTCGATGATAAGACGTTTCCCTACCTGGAAATAACGACCCGCGCAGATTATCCGGGTGTGTATATTACCAGGAAACCTCGCGTTTCCGGCAGCCGATTGTTCGGGCCTTTTGCCGGCGCCAAAGACCTGCGGGGCGTCCTGGTCGTACTCCAGAAAATCTTCAGGTTTCGCACCTGTACGCTGAACATCAGGCAGGACGATCCGAAGCGCCGATTCTTCCGCCCCTGCCTTCTTTACAGCATCAAGCAGTGCACCGCCCCATGCGCCGCCAGGATCGAAAAGCCCGAATACAAGAGGATCATCAAGGACCTGATGAGATTCCTGCGCTCGAAGCGTTCGACGGTCCTGCGCCAGCTAAGAAAGCAGATGGCCGAAGCTTCACAGGCTTTGGAATACGAGAAGGCCGCGATGTTCCGCGACCGCATCAGGCTCATTGAGGCCCTCGACCGTCGTGGCACGCCCGACGAGAACGTGCAGCCGGAGGTCTTTGCCGGCGACCCGACCGAGGCCCTTGTCCAACTGCGCGAGTTGCTGCAATCGAGCGAGCCGGTCCGAATTATCGAGGGGATTGACGTTGCCAATATCGCTGGCGCCGAGGCGGTCGGGTCTTTGGTTAAGTTCATCGACGGCCGGCCCTTCCGCAGCGGCTACCGAAGGTTCAAGATAAAGACCGTCAAGGGGATCGACGACTACGCCATGATCGCCGAAGTGGTCCGACGCCGCTACAAATACGCCCTCAGGGGCGAAGAGCTCTGGCCGGACCTTGTGCTGATTGACGGCGGCCTGGGTCACCTGCGTGCGGCGGAATATGCCCTAAAAGAGATGAACGCCCCCCCCGTGAAAATCGCCTCCATCGCCAAGCGGGAAGAAGACATCTACCTGCAAGGCCGCAGCACGCCTTTGAGACTCGGCGCTCATTCCCCCGCCCGCAAGCTTCTGCAATACGTCCGCGATGAAGCCCACCGCTTCGCCCAGCACTACCACCACATTCTGCGAAGCAGGAAGATGCTGTCGTAGGACTGGTGAATAGTGAATAGTGAATGGTGAATGGTAATCGCGAACCACCGCCGACTCACCATTCACCAGTTACCAGTTACCAATTACGGCGTTAGCCGTTCTGGCGTTTCTCCAGTTTGTCCAAGCGTTCCTGCAACTGGCGCATCTGTTCTTGCATTTTCTCGAACCTCTTGTCCTCTGGCGGATTGATGCGGGAACGCAGCTTATCGTAGTAGGACCTCCACCCCTGGCCGCCGGCGGGCGAGCCTCTGGCAGGCGGCGCAGTCCGAACCTCGAACTTCAAGCTCTGACGGTGGTTCTCAATCGCCTCTTTCGCAGGTTTGCGGTATTGTTCAGGCAACCTGTCAAGTTCCTTGGCCGTGGTTTTGTACTCGGCGGCGCCCGCCCGAACGATGACAGTCAAATCGTCGTCATTGGGATTTCCTCGGACCGTGATGGTGTACTCTTCACCGTTGGAGTGGTGATAGGTGCTCATCTCATCGAAGAAGTGCCTGATGGTCCCATCGAACTCCCGTGGCATCTTGTCCCGGAGGATTTCCTGCCACTCTTTTTCTCCGGGCGCAAATCGAAAGATCTTGCCTGGCCGCCATGACTGCACTGCGTCCGGCTCAGGAGGGTATTTCAAATCGACGGCGCCGGTGAAGCGTTCGAGCTTGAGCTTGACGGTTTGACGCTGGCCCAGGTGGATAATCGCCAGCGAGACCTCGGTTTCCACTCCGGCATTTCGCACCTCATCGACAAACGTATCGCGGTCGGTAACATCTTTGCCCTGGAAGCCGATGATGATATCGTCCCGTTCCAGCCCTGCCTTGTCCGCGGGGCTGTCGCGGTGAACATTACTTATCCGCACACCCTGGCCGGGTGAAAGCGCAAGGTGCTTGACGAGCAAGTCGGGCAGAGGCGCCGGATCCAGAAGAACGCCCATCCAAGGGTACCGCTCTGGTTTCTCTGACTCAGCGCCAAGTCCTATCCCCGCGAAAAACAGGGATATCACTACTACTATCGCCGTGTTTCCTGTTTTCATGGTTTGTCCTTTCTTATCAAGTTTTCCAGCCTCTTGTTTTAGAGGTCTGGATTATAGGCAGCAGGCCGGACAGTGCTTTCCCGTAACCCTTCGACAAGCCACTGATTGCCCTGCCTGTCGGTGAAATGATACCAATCGACGTTGCGAGTCGGGTTGCCCGCCGGTTCAGCCGGAAACTCCGGAAAAGTCGGTACTTCAAGCTCCATCGGGCTGGCCACATCCTGAGCGAATACCTCTGGCGCAGCCAGATCGCTTGGCGACGTAGAAACGCCCGGAAGGACGAATTGAACGGCAAGACCTATCACAAACCCCGCCGCAACTCCCACCGCCACATGGACATAGCCAACCCGCTTGAGCTTGCGACGAATGGGGTGTTCCGCCTGCTGCCACGCCTGCTCGAAGACATCGCCGGACGCCGTACCCTGTCCGAGAATACACGAGGCAACCAGCTCAGAGCTTCGCTCGTGCAAGTCCCGCAGCTCTGCGAGCAGTTCTGCGGCCCGGGAGTCTCTATCCAGCTCCACGTCCAGGATACGCTGTTCACCAGGCGTGATCTCGCCATCGAGGTGTTTTCCGATAAGTATCTCGAGTATTTCCTGATTCATGGTTATTCTTCCCACACTTTCTTTGCGTCCCTTCCGGCGACTCGGTCGCAAATCATACGTCTTGCCCGCACGAGTCGAATCTGAACGGTCGTGATGGGCACATCGAGTACCTCAGCGACCTGGGCATAGGTCAGATCGCCGGCGTGTTGCAGCACAAATACCTGCCGGTATTTCTCCGGGAGGGACTGCACCGCCTCCCAAATCCGGTCCGGCAAACTGCCAGACTCCTGCTGTTCTATGGTCTTGATGCCTTCGCCGGCCTTCTCATCAGGCTGGAGCTGGGCGGATTCTTCGTCGAGCGGTGCCGGCCTTCGGGCTTTCTGCTGGCGGTATCGAAGGGCCTGCCGGCGAGCTAAGATGGCCAGCCACGGCCGGAAACGCTCCGGCTCGCGCAGCGTATCGATTTTCGTAATCACCCGGACACAAATGTCCTGCAAAACGTCATCGACCTCGCCGGGATCGCCTACGATGCTGAAAACCAGCCCTTTCAGCCACGCCCAGTTGCGCGTCAGCAGCAGTTGCAGTGCTTCTTTATCACGCCGCTGCGCCGCACATACCAACGCCGATTCGTTCTGGTTTGCTTGAACCGTCATATTCGAGCCTACATTTATATAGATACTCCGCAAGCGTGGTTCATACATAATTTGACCACTTTTTTTAGATGAATTTCGGTCGGATCGAGGTTTTTCGTGGGCGCGCGACACAAACCTTGACGCAGCAAGGGTTGTCGGGCAGAATGTCGCAAGAATTCAGAATACAGAAGACAAGAGACAAGCGGCGATGCTTGTATTCTGTATCCTGTGTTCTGTATCCTGTATTCTATATTTGGAGGTGATACAGCATGTTAAGCAAAAGTGCACAGTTCATTGTTCATTGTTTATTGTTCATCGTTCTGGCGGGCCGGATTGGTCTGGCCCAGACGAACAATTACTTCAGCGCCCCCCACGGCGAGTTGCTCGCCGGCTCGGACGACAAGGCCGGTTTGTGGTGGGCCTCGTCGGGCTGGAAGATCAGCCTTGACAAGTCCTTACCTGTCGCCAAGAGCCAGGCGATTCTCATTCGGGCCGCCCGCAATGAAGCCGAGGCGGCGCAATTAGTGATTTGTCCCGCGAAGCCACTGAAAGCTCTGACGGTGCGCACCGGCGTCTTGACCGGTCCGGGCGGGGCGGTAATTCCCGCCGCAAACGTCGAGGTGCTGGAGGTCCGTTACGTCAACGTCGAGCGGGCCACCGATAAGAGTTCCGTGCCCGGGTTGTGGCCGGACCCGCTGCCGCCGTTGAAAGGTCCGCTTGATCTGGAGGCGAACAAGAACAAGCCGTTCTGGGTCCGGGTGAAGGTGCCTCGCGACGTTCCGCCGGGAGCCTACGAAGGCAGCATCAAACTGCAAGGGCAAGATTATAGTGCCGATGCGGCGCTGCGGGTGGAGGTCTATGATTTCGCTCTGCCGGACCGCATGACGTGCACGACGGCCTTCGGCTTCTCACCCGGCAACGTGTTTCGCTATCAGAAGGTCTCGGACGCCGAACAGAGACGGCAGGTCCTCGATAAGTATTGGGCCAGCTTCAGCGCCCATCATATTTCTCCTTACGATCCTGCGCCGCTGGACGATCCGAAAGTCGCCTGGCCGCAGGTCAACGGCTCGACCACGCCCGAGCAGCTCAAGCCGGTCTTCGACTGGACGGCCTGGGACGCCGGCATGGAGCGGGGCATCGACTATTACAATTTCAACTCGTTCAGGCTGAGCATCCCCGGCCTCGGAGGTGGGACGTTTCATTCTCGCCGCGAGCCTGAGCTCTTAGGTTACCGCGAGGACACGCCTCACTACAAGGCCGCCTTCAAGGCCTATTGTCAAGAGGTCCAGGAGCACCTGCGCCAAAAGGGCTGGCTGGACGAGGCCTATGTCTATTGGTTCGACGAGCCTGCTCCGAAGGATTACGAGTTCGTCATGAACGGTTTCAACAAGCTCAAAGAAGCGGCGCCCGATATCACTCGCATGTTGACCGAGCAGGTCGATCCGAATCTCGTCGGAGGGCCGAACATCTGGTGCGCCGTCTCGAACAACTACAAGCACGAGCCGGCCGAAGAGCGCCGCAAGCACGGCGAAAAATTCTGGTGGTATGTCTGCACGGGTCCCAAGGCTCCCTACTGCACCCTGTTTATCGACCACCCGGGCACGGAGCTGCGCATCTGGCTCTGGCAGACCTGGCAGCGCAAGATCGACGGCATCTTAGTCTGGCAGAGCAACTACTGGACCAGCTCCGCCGCCTATCCCGATGCGAATCATCCGCAGAATCCCTACAAGGACCCGATGGGCTGGCGGTCCGGCTACAGCACACCCGATGGTGAAAAGAGACCCTGGGGCAACGGCGACGGACGCTTCATCTATCCGCCCGAAGCCGCGGCGGACGCCAATCCGCCGGAGCCGGTTCTGGATGGGCCGGTGGACAGCATCCGCTGGGAAATGCTCCGCGACGGTATCGAAGACTACGAATACTTGGCCATGCTGAAACGCCTGCTCGAAGCCAAGAAGGACAAACTCAGCCCCGGCCAGCGGCAGGAATACGCCGCCCTGCTCGATGTGCCGCAGGAGGTTACCAGCGACATGACGACTTTCACGAAAGACCCGGCGCCCATCGAGACCCGCCGGGACCAGGTCGCCCGCGCCATTGTTCAGTTGTCAATTGTCCGTTGAAACGTATCGAATCTTGCGGATTGAAAGGGAGAAATATGATGCACCACGGCCCGGATATAGCGCCAGTATTCACAATGTTGATCATTATGATCGTCGCTTTTGTGGGACTGGTCATGCTCGCGATCTACATTCTGGCTTTCTGTAAGATATTCTCCAAGGCGGGCTACTGCTGGGCGTTCGGCCTGCTGACGCTTGTGCCGTTCGGGGCCCTGATTATGCTGCTGGTTCTGGCCTTTGCGGACTGGCCCATCCGCAGGGAGCTGCGCGCGCTCAAACCGCAAACACCAGGCGCATAAGCGTACATATTCCTGTCCAGTTCAGCAGAATATGAGCAACCAGCTTGAACGCGCGGGCGCCCTTGGCGGATTCACCCAGCACTAATCCTCTCAGAGGTTGGTCCGTGCTTCGGCGGATGGTCTGTTTCAGTTCACCCGCGTTTGGGATTGCGCCTGTGCCGGGAAAATTAGTGCTCGGCGTTTTTCGCTTTACCGGCTACCAGCAAATCGCTGCCTGGGTTCAGACGGCGGGTGGCAGGCTCATCCCCCCGCCTGCTGGTAGCCGCACGCGATAAACGCATCCTTTAACCGGTTATTGCAGCATAAGCAGCGTTGTAGGATCGTGCGGTGCTCAAAGAAGTCTGAGTAATTTGCCCTCGGCGCGCATACTATTCACAGAGGCAAATGCAAAGAATGGAAATCGAAAGACGTGCCTGACAAACTATACCAAGAAAGGTGGGCACAGTTCGCTCAAGGTGACCCCGATGTGTGGCGAGAGCTTATCGGACGTGAGATTCCACGGCTTTATGGGCTGTTTTTGCGAAGCTGGCCCAACCGTTCCCTTGCCGAGGAGCTGGTGCAAAGGACTGTTTTCGACGCGGTGCGGGGCCGCGGCGGCTACGATCCGTCCAAAGGCAGCCCCGAAGATTGGATTGTCGGCATCGCGCGCAACAATATCCGGCTGGAAATCAGAAAGCGGGCGGGCCGCCCCAGCCCGAACGGCGATATCGGCCGCTACTTTGAGGCGATCGACACCGGGCCGCTACCCGACGAAGTGCTCGAACGGGAAGAAACAGCCGGGATGGTCCGCCTGGCATTGAGCCGACTGGAAAGTAAGGAGCAAGCCGTGTTAGAGGCCAAATACATTCAGGAGCTTGCCGCCGGGGAGATTGCCCTGCAAATGGGCACGACGGAAAAAGCCGTGCACAGCCTGTTGTACCGGGCAAGACTCTCCCTGCGGCGAGAGATCGAACGGCTCACATCCGAAATCAAGAAATAGTGAGAAGCGATGAAAGACAGAAGTGACAACCTACCGGGAAACGATTGCTCCACGCAATTGGATCAGAACATCTCGCGTTTGTTGAAAGCGGCGAGCAATTCAAGCCAGCCCGGCGCACGATTTACCGAGTCCCTCATCGACCGCGCTGTCGATGAGCTCATGCAGACGCGGGCCGCCGGGAAGAATAGAATGTCTTGGGCGTCCGGCCCGCCCTGGCTGGAAAAGTCCCTCGGCTGGGCGGCTGTGGTTGCCGCCGCCTGCAGCGCAGGACTTGTTGTTATAGCTTCGATTCTCTTGAAAATGAGTTTTCTGCTGCAAGCAGTCGTTGTCTCAACGGTGCTTTTTAACTGGTTCACATACCTTGGAGAATACATACGATGAATTCCGAACGGCCCGACAGAGTGAGCGTAATCAACCCCATCGGCCCCGCAATCGAGCGGGTCAAGCTGATGCTCTTTAGACCCTTCGACTTGCAGAAGTGGCTGGTGATCGGCTTCTGCGCCTGGCTGGCCTATCTGGGCGCCGGCGGGGGTGGCGGCGGCGGGGGCGGCGGCGGACCTCACTACACAGTCCCCCAGGGCCGGCACGAACATCGCGAGCAGATCAGACAAGACATTGAGAACGCAAGAGAGTATGTTGCTGAAAACAGCTACTGGATTATACCGGTGGCTGTGAGCGTCGTCGTTCTGATCGTCGTCATCGGCCTTCTGATCGCCTGGCTCAACAGCCGGGGCCGGTTCATGTTCCTTCACTGTGTTGCGACGAACAAGGCGGAAGTCAAAATCCCCTGGCACAAGTTCAGAAAGCACGCCAACAGCCTGTTCCTGTTCCGAATCGTGCTGGGGATCATCGGCCTGGCGGTCATCGGTGTGCCTGTCATTGCCATTGTGGTGTTAGCTATTATGTTGGCCAGCGGAGCCCTGGTTGCTGTGGCAGCCGTTCCTGGGATTATCATTGTTGGGCTGATGCTGTTTGCGTTGTTAATTGTGCTGTTCCTGGTCAGGAAATTTACCTTCGATTTTGTCGTGCCGATCATGTTCCTGCAAACGACAAGCTGCGTCGCGGGCTGGCGTCAATTCATGATCACCCTCTCGGCAAATAAGGCGCGCTTTGCGCTTTACCTGCTCTTTCAGATTGTGATAGGAATAGTCGTAGGGGCGATCATCGGGATCGGCTTCTGCGTGGGACTCTGCCTCTGCTGCGCGAGCTGCCTGCTGCTTATACCTTACATCGGCACCGTCATCCTGTTGCCGCTATGGGTTTTCGAGCGGGCCTATTCCCTCTACTACCTGCAGCAGTTCGGCCCGCGGCTGGATGTATTCGCAGTTGAAGCGCAAGTCGTCCAACCGGCTTGATACGCTGTGATTGGCCGGTATCACGTGACTTTAAATCTGCCTGGCGGCATGGGGCTCAAGTGCACCTCAGGGTGTCAGGTTTAATCGGCGGATTTTGTCGAGGCTCTCGACGAATTGCGCCTGCGCTTTATCCAGATACGCATTTACCTCATCGACATAGCCATCTGCTGAGGCTGACCAGACGCGGTTGAGGTAACGTTCCCCCGCGGCAAAGCTGCTCATCACGTCGGCGTATGCGGCCAGGCCGTGACTATGTGCGATGCTCTCTCTGGCTTCGACAAACACTGTCAGGTCCTCGGGAAAAAGCTCATCGATCCGATGGCGAACATCGTAGGCATTGATTGAAGACTTCTCTGCGTTCAGGCGGGTTATATTTTCGACGACGCGTTTGAGACTCGCTTCGATGGACTGACTGTCCGAAGCCAGTTTTCCTTCGACGCGGCTTTCACGCCGCCTGCCCAGACGGGCCATCGCCACGCCGGCCACACCCACTGCAAGCGATGGGACGAAATATCCCCACAGCACGTTTTCTTTATCAACCGTGGCCGCCACGGCGCCGGCAAGGAATCCGACGGTTATCATCAGGTAGCCGATTTTTCTCATATCCGTTTACCTCGTTGGTTCTCACGTACGCATGGTCCCGGCGACGACGAAGTATAACGCGAAGCCCACACCCACGAGGGCCTCTCCGACAATCAGGCCCGCGGCGATGGGGATACCCACCTCTTCACTGAAACGCGGCCCTTTGCGCCAGTCCACCAGCAGCCGCAGCAGCGTTCCGATGCTGTAGGTCAGGACGATATCGAAGGGCAGATAGAAGCCCAGGCCGACGAGAATCCCCAGCCCGCCGACGCCGCTGGAGCTAAGCAACGCGCCCAGGCCGGTCCCGGCTATATACTTCGCAACGGGAACTTCTCCACCCAGAACGCCTTGTATCATTTGCGCCAATGCCGACGCCTGCGGCGCCGGAAGCCTGTCACTGCCAAGTTGGTAGGCCTTGTGAAGAACAAAGAGCAGGGCCATAATCAGGATCGGTCCGAGCCAGGTGGAGATGAGCTCACCGATTTGCTGTTTCCTGGGGGTGGCTCCAACAAGAAAGCCCGCCTTGAGGTCCAGCATCACGTCCGTGGCGTTGGCCATAGCGACACAGGCAGCGGCTCCGACGATCACCGATGAGACTGTCGCCGCTGTGTCGCCGAGACCGCTGCTGATGACAATCAGGATGGTGACGGCAATGAGCGTCATGCCGCTCATGGGCGACCAGTTTGTTCGTCCGATACATTCAGATAGAATTACTCCTGCAATCCAAATCCAGACGGTTCCCAAGAGCGCCATGAGTCCGCCCCGCAATATGCCCATCTCCTTGACGGACATGATTGAAACAACAAAAAGCAGGACAGCAGCACCGGCTATTCCAATATACAAAAGACGTATAGGCATCTCATCTTTCGATAAAGCGCTCTTGGATTTAGCGGCATGGTGCATGCTGCGAATCGCGCTTATCAATAACGGCAGCGCCAGGACAATGCCCGCCAACGCTCCTCCGATGAGCATCCCGATGCCGACGGGCCTGAATAAAGTCAGCCGCAGGTATTCCGGCATGGTTTCGTGAGCAGCCTGAAGTGTCTGCGACACCGGCAGAAGGTTCATGGCCGCCAGGAAAGGGGCCAAAAACCAGTAGCAGACAAAACCCCCGACAATGAAGTACACACCGCCCCTGCCTGCAATAAAGCCAACTCCTATCGTCATCAGAGAAATATACCAGATGCCGTTCATGTAATCCGGCAATCCCATTAGCCGGCCCAAATCCCACTGCTCGAATCCATAGAACTGGCTGACGAAATGAATGATGCCGCTCAATGCCATGCCGCAAAGAAGCAGCAAGGCTTTGTGCACGCCCGCGCCCGGGGATTTTAGAATCGTCGCCACGGCCACGCCGCCGGGAAACGCCAGCCTTTCAAAGTCAATCATCTGCTTTCGCAGGGGTATGATAAACGCGATGCCAAGAATGCCGCCGGCGATACACGCGAAGACTAATAGAACCGCACTAAAGTCGGTTTTGCCCAGAATGAACAAGGCCGGCACAGTAAACATCATCCCGGCCGAGGCGGCATTAACGGAGCTGGCGATGGTCTGGTTGATGTTGTTTTCGATGATGCTGCTTCGCCGCATGATGCCGCGGAGAACTCCGAATCCCAGAATAGCGGCCAGCTCCGAGCCTTCGATGGAGAATCCGAGAATCAAGCTGGCGTATCCGATGCTTATGGTGATAAGGACCCCCAACCCGTAGCCAACCAGAACCGCCGTCAGCGTCAGCTCCGGATAAGGCCCCCGGCGGATTACCCTCTCTGCGCTGCGTTCGCTTTGTGCCAAGATGAATGCTCCTTTGCGAATAAGGCTGCTGCAAATGACTATTGAATATTGACGATTGACGGGAACCTATGCGTTGACTTTCCGCTCTGTACGAAATAGTCAATTGTCATTAGTCAATCTCGTATGAAATAATTGATATCATCTTGTAGCCGGCTATTTTTTCTCGTCCACCCAGGCCCTTCAGCTCCACGAGAAATGCGACGGCTGCAACGTGTCCGCCGATTTTCTCGATGAGTCTGCACGCGGCCGCCATCGTCCCGCCCGTCGCCAGTAAGTCGTCAACCATCAAGACCTTCGCTCCGCTCTTGACGGCATCCCGGTGGACCTCCAGCGTGTCGGTGCCGTATTCCAAATCGTAGGTGATGTTCTCGGTCCGGGCGGGCAGTTTGCCCTTCTTGCGTATAGGGACAAAGCCCGCTCCGAGTTTCTCCGCGACGGCAGCGCCAAAGATAAACCCTCTGGCCTCGACTGCGGCGATGTAGTCGAGGTCGCCTTTCGAGAAGCCGGCGCAAAGCGCCTTGACCGCAGCGGCAAAAGCCTGGGGGTCGGCCAGGAGGGGGGTGATGTCGCGGAACAAGATTCCCTTTTTCGGCCAGTCGGGGATGTTGCGAATGTAGCTTTTCAGGTCAATTCCCTTGCCGGTCATGCGAGTGCCTTCCATTGCATCCGGTAACAACATCATCTCTCAGCGGAACAATCTGTACGCATACGATTGCTTATTGTTAATGGATTGTTGAAGAAATGTCAACTAAAGTGAGCTAAAGCGGATTTTCGATTTACGAATTTCGATTTTGAATTATTGCCACAAAGGCACAAAGGCACTAAGGATTTACGATTTTCGATTTAAATCGACAATCGGCAATCGAAAATCATAAATCCATATTCATGCACTCATACAGTTTGGTGAGCGCATCACGCCGAATCTGCCGAATTCGCTCTCGCGTGAGTCCGAGCTTCTTGCCGATCTCCTTGAGGGACATGGGCTTCTTTCCGCCCAGGCCATAATGCAGTCTCAGGACGTCGGCTTCTCTCGGATCGATTTCGTTGAGCAGCCTGATGGCTTTAGCCTTTTCCTCGGTGGCAACGAGCGGGTCCTCCGGCCGGCTGCCGCTTGGGTCCTCCAGCACCGCCTCGAGCATTTGGTCCTCGTCCATCTCGTCGCCGACGCAGGACTCGCCCACGGAGCTGAGAATCTCGACGACACGATGGATGATTTTGGCCTTGCGCGGGGGCAGGTGCATAATCTCGGCCATCTCTTCGAGGGCCGGCGCTCTGCCAAGCGTGCTTTCCAGCTCTGCGGTGATGTGTCGCCACTGATTGATCAACGCGACCATGTAGGTCGGGATATGCACGGGTTGGATGTTCTCCAGCAGCGCGCGCTTGATGCTCTGCTTAATCCACCACGCGGCGTACGTGCTGAAGCGGACCCCGCGGTCGGCGTCGAAATAATCGACGGCGCGTATCAGACCGAGGTTGCCCTCTTCAATCAGATCGCCCAGGCTCATCCCGCGGTCGGCGTATTTCTTGGCGATGTTGACGACGAGCCGCAGATTGCTTCGCACCAACTGGTCCCGGGCCCACTCGTCGTTCTCCTCGGCGATCAGTTTACCCAGCTCGTGCTCCTGCTCCATCGTCAGCAGCGAGACCTCGTCGATCTCTTTGAGATATTCTTTTAGGGTAGCGTCGAATGCGATAGCTCACTCCCGCCCGGCCCGCAAGCCTCTCGGCCCCGGCCATCATGGGCAAAATCGAATCTTAGCCGCACCTCCTGCTTATAGGACGATCACCTCCCTGCCACCAAAAAAACCTAATGGAGCTATCGGTCAAATGCGCCCGGGGGTTTACCGCCGTCGCAGATTTTCCACGCTTGGTTTTGGCATGTCTTTTCCGTGAGAATCTGAGGGGCAAGTTCTGTTTTTGGAGAATGTGCTTTTTTCGTGCCTCAGTGGGCATTTTCCGCAAAAAACTACGGTCACCACAATTGCCCGCCTCCTGTGATTTGTGTATAATGCTGGTGGTGGCTTCTGAGGGCTCGGGTTGGGTCGATGTATATGCGTGCCTTAACGATGCCTGGTCCGATGCAAGCATAACTTTCGCCGCGAAAGGAGGATTGGATGAATGCGAGAATGAACCTGAACAATAGCCTGCTGATGTCGATATTACTGCCGGCCATGATGGCGGGGCAAGCTCTGATGGCGCAGGATACGATCGTTCCAGCCGGTTCGGCGTGGAGATATCTGGATGACGGCTCAAATCAGGGCACCCAGTGGCGTGAAACACTCTTTGACGATTCTCGCTGGCCCTCCGGACGGGCCGAGCTGGGGTACGGTGACGGCGGCGAAGCCACGGTGGTACGGTATGGCCCAAACCCAACAAACAAGTACATAACGACCTACTTTCGCCGCGCATTCAGTGTTTCCGACCCTTCAAAGTATCAGAATCTGATTCTCAATGTCCTCATGGACGACGGGGCTGTCGTTTATCTCAATGGCAGCGAAGTTTTCAGGACCAACATGCCCTCTGGAACAATAACCTACCGGACTCTTGCAGTGAGTGGCCTTGCAGTCCCGGCGGAGCAAGAATGGCATACGACAATAGTCCAACCGGTCCATCTGGTAGCCGGCACGAATGTGCTTGCCGTTGAGGTTCACCAGAACAGGTCAAACAGTTCGGACATGAGTTTTAATCTGAGTTTGACCGGTACGCAGGGCGACATTCCCGTCAGCGTACAGAAAGGCCCCTATCTGATTTATCCCGGCGACAATACGACGATGATGGTTCTGTGGCAACTGGACGCTCTGGAGTCCCATACGCTCAGATGGGGTCAGGACGCCAACTACATCGACGGCAGCGCTACGCCAATCGTGTACGGCGACTTCCAATACAGCCATACGATTGCCGGCCTTACGCCGGGAACAAGGTATTACTATGAGGTCGAAGGTGTGGGCGGCGGCTCATTCCTTGCGGCTCCACCGCATGATGCTCCGGACGTTAAGTTCCTGGTGTATGGTGACACGCGCAGCAATCCGGGCGTGCACAATAGCGTGAACAAAGCAATGATAGACGCTTTCACCGCCGATCCGAATTACCAGACCTTTACGATGCTGACGGGGGACTGGGTCAACAGCGGGAACAATGAATCCGACTGGACGGGCCAGTTTTTCAATCGTTCGCAATCGCACACAGTGGAAATGCAGGCCAACCTGCCCATCAATGGGTGCATCGGAAATCACGAAGGGTCTGGAACGCTGTACGACAAGTATTGGCCGTATCCTTATGAAGGTGACGGGCGGTACTGGTCCTTCGACTACGGCCCCGTTCATGTTGCGGTGATTGAACTTACGTCGGAGAATGACAGCCTCGGCCAGGCGCAGGCAACGTGGCTGGAGGCTGACTTAGCCCAAAACACGAAAGACTGGAAGTTCCTGCAATTCCATTCGCCCGTGTACTCGGCCGGTGGCGGTCATGCGAACAATATGATTGAACAGGCCTACATCCAGTTGTTGTGCGAGATGCACGGGGTGGCCATTGTCTTTGTCGGGCACAACCATTACTATGCCCGCGCCATGGTGAACGGGGTCGCGCACGTCACGTCCGGTGGCGGTGGGGCACCGTTACGTGAGCCTGAAGGCGGGTATCCAAGCATTGTCGCGCACGAGCGATCGAATCATTTCTGCAAGATCGAGATCGAGGGGGGCATGCTCACATTCGAGGCCATCAGGCTGGATGGTAGCGTCATAGACACCTTCACGATTAGCCGTTCAGTGGGACCCGTTGATTCCGGCCTCGAGGATTTTGAGACGGGTGATTTCAGCAATTTCTCATGGGAGCATTTCGGAGAAAGAAGCTGGGCCGTTACATCGCAGCAGATGAATTCCGGAACCTACAGCGCCAAAGCCGGCACGATTGAGCACGATCAAAGTAGTACTCTGCGGGTTACGCTTGACTGTGCATCGGGAAATATCAGTTTCCATCGCAAAGTCTCTTCTGAGGCTGGTTTTGACTATTTGAAGTTCTACGTTGATGGAACTGAGGAAGGCAAGTGGTCGGGCGACGAAGATTGGGCGGAGGTATCCTTCCCTGTGACGCCGGGCACAAGAACCTTCGAGTGGACCTATTCCAAAGACGGTTCGGCCTCCGAAGGTGACGATACTGCGTGGATAGATGATATAGGGTTTCCAATTAACTGAAGGCCTGAGCAGTTCCACGAGAAACAGGGGGAAGGACAACATCCTAATTGATGTTGGGAGTAAGAGAAGAATCCTTCGGCGGGCATGAATTGCTTCCGCCTGATCGAAATAGGTGTGCCCTCGCGGGCTGTTCCTGTCACACCGCCGGGCATACGGGTCAGTACCACGGCGGTTCGGCTGGTTAAGCGGTTAACTATCCGGCCAATAGCGCACGACCTAAAAACGCTCCCAACTAGCGAACTTGGGCTAACACTTCACCTCCATCAGGTTGTGCAGAGGACCCCGTACATCCGCTCGGCGGCATTCGTGGCCACACCTCGGAACCACAGCGATAGTCCTCCAACACCTTCACGTGTCCGGTCGCGCCCGGCCGTCAGCGTCAGCGTCGCCTCGGCGGCACTCAGTGCCCGGCTGTAGATGCGAACCTCGTCCATCAAACCCTGAAAGTAGCCGCATGCCTAATCCCACCAATGAATCGACGCTGAGACCACCCCTCTCGGAGACCGCAGGCCTGTATGAACGGCCCGACCATTGAGGTAGATCGTTGGCCGTTTGTCCCGATGGACAACCCTTTGCCAGCGGTAGAGAACAAGGGCAGGATGTCCTCGCTACGGCGCAAATCGCAAATCCACTTTGGCTCGCTGTTGTTCACGGGCTGGAAGCCCGTGCCACCGAGCTATTCTTTCGAGAGCCGCAGCAGCGCCAGGAACGTGGAGTTGTCACGCTGGACGAACAGCAGGGCAGTGCCTTTCTCCTTGGCCTTTTCTATCGCGTCGCGGAATTCTTTAACGCTGCTGACTTGCCGCCGATTGACTTCTTTGATCAGCACGCCCGGTTCCAGGCCGGCCTGAGCGGCTTGCGACTGAGGATCGACCTCTGTGACAACAACGCCGCGCTGGCCTTCATAACCGAGACTCTCAGCCATGTCCCTCGTAAGGGTATCCACGGAAAAGCCCAATTCCTCGAACATATCTGTCGGCCCGCCGGCGGCAAGCTCTTCTCTCAACGGGCGCGTGCCCAGCTCGAGGTTGAATGTCTTTCGTTTGCCATCTCGCAGGGCGACCAGCTTGATTTTGGTGCCTGGCTCCAGCATCGACACGCGGTTGATAAACTCGTTCCTCTTGTCAACGGCCTGACCTTCAAACTCGACGATCACATCGTATGGCTTCAGACCGGCTTTCTCGCCGGGGGAACCCTCAACGACGCTCTCGACGGTGACCCCCTTCGTGTCTTCGGGCAGCTCGAGCGAAGCCGCCATCTCGGGGGTCAGTTCCCCCAATTGAACGCCGATGAAACCTCTTTCGACAGATTTGCCCTCGCGAAGCTGTTTGTAGGCGTGTTTGGCCATGTTGATGGGGATGGCAAAGCCGATTCCGATGTTGCCGGTAGCGCCGACGATGGCGGTGTTGATCCCCACCACCTTTCCGTCAAGATTGATCAGGGGTCCGCCCGAATTGCCGCGGTTGATAGCGGCGTCAGTCTGAATGAAGTTCTCGATGTCAGCCAGACCGACACTGCGGCCCTTGGCGCTGACGATGCCGGCGGTGACGGTGTGGCTCAGGCCCAGCGGATTGCCGATAGCCAGGACCCATTCGCCCACTTCAAGCGCGTCCGAGTCGCCCAGCTCAAGATAGGGCAGGTTCTCGGCATCGATTTTGACGACGGCGACATCGGAAACCGGGTCAGTGCCGACAATCTTCGCGGTGAACTTCCGGTCGTCCGTCAGCTCGATCTCGACCTTTTCGGCGTCCCCGACCATGTGGTTGTTCGTGAGGATATAGCCGTCGGACGAGATGATGAAGCCGGAACCCAACGCCGTGACCGGCTGCTCCCGGTATCTGCGCTGTTGCGGCGAGCGCTCACGAGGGCTCGGGCTCGGCTGACGAAACCAGAAATCGAACATATCCTCGTCGAACGGCCAGTTGTGATAGGTCGAGGAATCCCGTGTGGCGGTCCTCTCGGACTTCAGTGAGACCACGGCCGGGGAGGCCTTTTCCGCGATGGAGGTAAAAGCCTTACCCATCTGCCGCAGTGCAGCAATGCTCTGCTGGTCCTCAGCGCCGGCCGACAGCGGTGCAATAACGAAAAACACGACAATCGCTGAAATCGCAAAACAACGGGCCGTAGCCTTCGTCTTCTTGAAACTGCCAATGTACATTTTGAACTCCTGTCAATCTTGAGTTTTATAAGACGCCAACCGCGGTTGGCGATTCCACACGGACGACGCTTCCCATACGATTCTATCGCACGAAAGTTCAAGACGCCAGTTTTTTTCACACGGCGGTCCTGGGACACGAACCACTTCAATGGCGGCAAAGCGTCGGATAATTATGTTTGTTGCTACTGTCTTTGAGGCACGGTATAATGCCGCAGGTTGAGAGAACGGAACTATGCACTAAGTGGGAGGTTTGTAACTATGAAACTGCTATGGGTTTTCAGAGCCATTTTCCTCGTCGTTGTAATCGGCGTTCTTTTCGTCAATATAAGCACGATAGAGATAACCAAGGAAAAGAATTCGTCCAGTTTCTGGACCGTTTCATTCAGCGGTTTGGGTATGGCTATATTCGTTTTTATTGTGGATGTGTTCACACCTAAGAAGAAGCTGGCTTCTTTGGCCGGTGTTTTCTTCGGCCTGTTGGTCGGCGTTCTCATCAGCGGTGCCTTGGCGCCCATAGTCGATATGATGGCTCAATCGTATAACATGGAGTTAATCCCCGAAGCCGTTTACGGCATCAAATGGCTGATGGGAATATGTATCTGTTACTTAGTCATCAGTGTCGTGATGCGGACCAAAGACGACGTGCGTTTCGTGATCCCCTACGTGGAATTCGCCAAGCAGACCAAGGGCGCTCGCCCGCTCATTCTGGACACCTCGGCCATCATTGACGGACGGATCGTGGATTTGTGCCAGAGCAAGCTGTTTGACGCGCCGCTGGTTGTTCCGCGTTTTGTGCTCAATGAATTGCAGCTCATTGCCGATTCGGCCGACAAGCTCAAACGCAACCGGGGCCGGCGGGGTCTGGACATCCTCAACAAGATGCAGACCGATCCCGCCATCGAGGTGGAAATCGACGACACCGTCCTGCCGGAGGTCGAGGAGGTCAAGGGTGTTGACCAGAAACTGATGATGTTCTCCAAGGCCTGCAACGGGCGCCTGGCGACGACCGATTACAATCTCAGCAAAGTCGCGCGGGTGCGCGAGGTGGACGTGGTCAACATCAACGACCTGGCCAATTCGCTCAAGGTGGTGGCCCTGCCCGGCGAGAGTATGCAGGTGCGAATCATCAAGCCGGGCGAGGAAGCCGAGCAGGGCATCGGCTATCTCGACGACGGAACGATGGTCGTCGTCGAGGGCGGCCGAAATAAAATCGGGCGCGACCTGCTCATCAGCGTCACCAGCTCGCTTCAGACCTCGGCCGGCAAGATGATTTTCGGTAAGTTCGAGGGATTCGCCCAGGAAACCGGCGTGGACAACCGCCGGCGGCCCTACAGAAAGCCGACCCGAACGGGTGCACCGGGAAACAACAGGACCGAAAACTCGGAGCACTAAGGCGCCGCGCGGACGCGCCGCCGGAGGCTTTGTCGCTCGTTCTCGGTGCAACTACGTTCTCGGCCGGGACCTTAGCAGGCATTTCACGAAGACCGTCAGGCAGAGCAGGGCGCCGGCGGCAAACAAAGGCCGATAGAAGTGCGATTCGAAATCCTGTTCGGCGGCGTGAACGCCGGCAAGACAAAAACAGACCACCACGATAAGGCCCGAGGCAAAAAATCCAATCCCATCCGGCAACGTCACCTTGAAAGGCCCGGCGCCGGGGGGCCGCAAAAGCAGGACCACGGCAAAGACAAGCATCATGACCGACAGCAGCACCGGATACAGCAGGGGCGAAGCCCACACCACCGGGATCAGAAACAGGATATCCCAGTCCATGATCGAAGCGGGCCAGTCGATCAGAACTTTCAGCCAGACGTAGTAGAAGATGTCCCAAACGGCGAAGATTGTCAGAAAATACGCCACCCGCTGGCGGCGATTTCGTCCGAACAGCCAAGCCCCGGCAGAGATCAGAACGATGGTCGCCGCCTCTCTGCCCATCTCGGTCAGCAGTAACCGTTTTGCCAAAGGACCGAGACCGAACACCTTCATGGGGAAGGTGAACCCGTCCGGATGGAAGATTTCTCGCAGATAAACTACCACGGCCGCCTCAATGTAGCCGAACGCGACCCCGAAGGCGACCACGATAAGGAGATTCTTGAGCGTTGTTTTCAGCGGCTCGGATAAGTTGTCGGGCGATTCCCTGTCTACATTCATCGCGTCAGATTCTCTGCAATTCTTCCATCAGGGCCGGGATGATTTTGTCTTCCGGGACGGTCGCCACCTTTCGGCCCCCGCGGTAGATGAAGGCCTTGTTCTTGGCGGCACAGACGGCCACATCCGCGTCGGCGGCCTCGCCCGGGCCGTTGACGACGCATCCCATGACGGCGACGCGCAGCGGTTTATCGAAACCGCGTATGGCCTTCTGTACCCGGCGGGCCAGCTTGATGACGTCGATTTCGGTCCGCCCGCAGGTCGGACAGACGATCAATTCGGGGCCGCTTCGCTCGTGCAGGCCCAGCGCAAGGAGAATCTGTTTGGCAATCTGGGCCTCTTCGACGGGATTGCCGGCGGCGCTTACCCGGATGGTGTCACCGATGCCCTCGGCAAGCAGCGTGCCCAAAGTGACGGCAGAAGGTATCCGCGCATCCTCCGGCAGGCCCGCGTGGGTCAGGCCCAGGTGTATCGGGTAATCGAACGCCTCTGCAATCCGGCGATTGATTTCAATCGTCCTGGCCACATCGCTGCTTTTGGCGCTGAGCACCAACTGGGTGAAATCGCGTTTCTCGAACAGCCGGACGTATCCTTTCATCTCGGCAAGCATCAAAGCGATGCGTTTCTCAGGCGGCACCGCCTCGGCCTTGAGGTCCCTGATACTGGCCTCATTGACCCCGATGCGGATTGCCGTCTTGTGCATCTTGGCGGCGTCGATAATCCGCAAGATGTCTTTTCGATTCTTGATGTTGCCGGGATTGAGCCGTATCTTGGCGGCTCCGGCTTCAATGGCCTCGATCGCCCTGTCGGGGCTGAAGTGGACGTCGGCAATCAGAGGCACATCGACCCTCTGGACGATTTTCGCAAACGCTTCGGTGTCGGCCCGCCTGGGTACGGCGATCCGCACCAGCCGGCAGCCGGCCTCGACGAGCCGCTTGACCTGCCGCACACAGCGCGCGACATCCGTTGTCGGGACCTTCGTCATCGACTGGATAACGAAGGGGACCGCCGAGCCGATCTCTACCGACCCGACCTTCACGGTTCTGGTTTTTCTTCGCGTAGCCATTTGGCACTTTATAGACTTAGAACCTGCCACGAAGACACCAAGACACGAAAGAAAGAATATCGAATATCGAACAAGCAATGTCGAATGATGAAGTAAGGCAGCGCAAAGGCTTTCCTTCGACATTCATTATTCGATGTTCATTATTCATTATTCTGGTGCCTTTGTGCCTTCGTGGCCAAAAAATGTCTCAGTTTCTCTTGCTCCAGGTCAATCGGGCGATGCGGATGCCGTCTAAGGCGCCCTCGTTGAGCGCCGCGACGTAATACTGTCCTTCGTGGCGGATGATTTCCGGTGCCGCCACCGGCAGGGTACAGACGAAATACCGCTGGTCCTGGTTGATTCCGAACATCATCGGGTCATTGGAATAGTAGATGCTGGTTTGGGGGGCTCCTCTCTGGCGGATGTTACTGCCCTTTTGCCCGCCGTAAGTCTGCGTTTTGAAAAGGTAAAACTCGTGCGGTCCCAACTGCACGACGTGGGGACATTCGGACTGGGTGGCGCCGGTTCCGGCCTGCCCGCCGAAGGAGACGACCGTCGATGGGCTCCAGGTCTTGAAGTCTTCCGTCGTTCGGACAAACACCATGCCCTGGCGGTTCGGATAGGCGGTATAGTAGGCGAACCATTTGCCGGCATGAGGCAGCGCCGTAAGGTGTCCCTCACGGGAGAGCATCACGTCGCGCGTATTATTGCCGGCGCCCTCGGTAAACATGCCGGTCGCTAAGGCGGTCTGACCCGTCGGACCGGTCCGACCTGTCGGACGGGCCGCTATGACGCGGGTGAAGCTCTTGCCGTCTTTGCTCGTGGCGTGGCAGATGTTGACCCAGTCGCCGTAGAACAGATGATAGGTATCACCCACCTTGATCACATGGGGAGCCTGCAGCCCGCCGGGTGTTTCGCCCAGCGAAGGATCGGCCTCCATGACAATGCCCTTGGGCTTCCAATCGGCGTCGGTCAGGTTCTTTCCTTCCCAGCCGTAGAAGAATCGCGTTTTGCCCTCTTTGCCGCCAGCGGTCGTGTTGCGAATGCAGGACCAGAGCTGCCAGGTTCCGTCCGCCGCCTGCCAGACGGCAAAGTCCACCGGCTCCTGCCTTTCGGTGGCGTACTTGTGGTCCATCGGATTGCCCGCCACCTGCCACCACGGACCTTCGATTTGCGGCACCAAAGCCTGCTCTGACAGTTGCCCGCCATACGCCACTGCACCCTGCACGAATGCCGAAACAACGACCAGTCGCCCAAACATGCCTTTCATAACTGTACTCTCCAAAAAACGTTATTCTACTCGACACTTCACAAAAAAACACCCCCAAAATAACCTTGGGGGTGTCCCTCTTGTTTCTTCTGTGATGCAGAGCCGCGTAACTTTCAGAACCTGACCGCTATTGGTGGGGGGTTTCCGAGGCGGAAATGCCGCCAAGATTCCTGCTCTGCCCGGCGACGTCTTTTGCCGAAGGCTGGTTCTGCATCTGATACTTTCGGTTGAGCACTCCGCGGATTATCCACGCGATGCCGACCCCGAGAAGGATTGAAGCGATAGTCATAACGAAGCCATCGTTTCCCATCGGTCCCATCAAGCAGCCCAGACCGATGATGAATAGCGCGATTCCGACGGTGAGGTTCTTGATCCATAGCGTACCGTTCTGTTTGGCAGGCCGAAGCTCCGACAAGGGCGTTCCTTTCTCAATGGCCGCCATAATCTGCTTGTGCTCGAGCCGCTTCTTGAGATAGTAGATGACGCCTACGACGATAATGGGGCCTGCACAACCGAGCAGTACGAGAAATACTCCAAATGCTTCTTCCGGTGACATGTTTTGGTCCTTTCAGTTTCAAGTTATTTACGGGTCGTCGATTTTTCTATTTCAGGTTGATCGAGCCGCTGCTGGTTTGCAGAGACAGTTTTCCATTTCCCTGGCCGATGGTTCCCTGGAGTCTCTTTTTGCTGAGCTGCCCGCTTGTCGTGATAGGCCGGTCGGTTCTAACCGAGCCATAGCTGGTGGATAGATCGACCTGGCCGGCGAAACCGGGCGGCGGGGTGAAGTCGATGCTTCCATAAGAGGTCACCAGATTCGCCGTGATATCAGGCGGCGCTGCGTCCGAACAGGTGACATCGAGATTGCCGCTGCCGGACCTGGCGGTCAGCTCGTTGGTCGTGATTTGCCGGCACGTAATGCGCCCGTAGGAGGTGGACATATCGGCGGCCTCCACCGAGGCGTTTGTCACGCCAATGCTGCCGCTGTCCGAATGCAGCTTTATCGAGTCGCCTTTGAGCTCTTCGGCGTCGATGGAACCGTAAGAGGTGTGGGCGTCGCAATCGCCGAACGAGGCGTTCGTGAGCCTGATGGTTCCGCTACTGCTCCTGAGCTTGATGTCGCCGGCTGAGAAACCGTTGCAGGTGACCGAGCCATACGAGGTAGTCAACTGTGCCGGTCCTTTGATGTCCTCTGCGGTGATCGTTCCGCTGCTGGTTTTGACGGCGAGATTGTCACCCGATATGTTCCTGCATTTGACCGCGCCGTAGGACGTGTCCAGGCCGGCGGAGCCTTCGATGTTCTCGGCGGCAATCGAACCGCTGCTGGTCTTGGCGCTCACGTTGCCGCTGATGTCGCCCAGCGAGATTGCGCCGTAGGAGCTAGTGCACTCGACGTGCGTCTGCTTCGGAACGGTGATGGTATAGCTGATGCTGATCGAGCGATTGTGTCTCGTCGAGGGCTTGTCGGCCTTGACGGTCATCGTATTACCGACCGTCTCCAGCGTTATTTCGACCTGCTCGGCCAGTTCCTGTGCTTCCTCTTCCGTAGGGGCCCGGCCGGTAATCTCGGCGAGAACGTTGCAATCGGTCACGTCGGCGCCGGTAACTGTGATCGAGCCTAAGCTTGTCCCGGCTACAAGGCGCGAGCCGGCGGGCAGAGGGGCCTTGCGTTCGACCGTTCTCTCGTACTTCGCCTGCGACCAATCACCGATTTGAATGTCGCAGCCGGCCGGAAGCGTAAGCAGACACAGCAAACAGCCCAGAGAGAACTTTGTAAGATGACGGGTTTTCATTTTCAAATCCTTTCAACTGGAAATTGCGTTGCCTGGTTGCCTTGTTAGTCGCACGCCGGGCCGGATGGGTTTCAGAAAAATCATCATCCCGAAGGTTGGGGGGCCGTCAGCCCTCCGGGCTGACGCATTGACTTGCGGAATAGCCACTGGCGTTTATCGCTTTCAGCTACCAGCAGAATCACAATTCCATACGCCCAATACACCGGCTGGCTCCTGGCCCATACTTATTCCACTATCTCCATGCCGGCACGGAGGTTAGGGCGACGTGGGCATGCGACCTGAGCGCCGTGTCGGAGCTACAGACCAGAATGGCCCTGAGAAACTCTCGAAGCCGTTTTACTACCTGCTGTCAGCCACAAGGCGATAGACGCTTTCTTCTCCGAATAATGTTTTCCCCACAAATCTTGGGAGGATGAGACAAAATCAGCTTCTTTTCCGCTCTTGAGGTTGGAGGGGTGTTTTGTTCCTCGGCCGGCGTTGTTGTATAATAGATCAGCAAAAAGTCTGAAACTTGGTGAGTCCCGTCCGCGACTAATGAAGAAAGAAGGGAGACTTTGGTTGGCAGAAACGGCATGGGAACGTCAACAGCAGGACAATTGGTTGCAACTCCTGAGGAGCGGCGATCATCAGGCGTTTACTGTGTTCGTTGATAAGTATAAAGAAACGGTTTTTTTGTGCTGCCGAAAGCTGGGGCTGGCCGAGCACGAAGTTGACGACGTGGCCGGCGAGACGTTCCTGGCCGCCTATAAAGGATTGAGCCGCTATAGCGGCCGGGCCGAGCTGAGCACGTGGCTGTGGGGTATAGCGTACCGACAGGCGGTCAGTTTCCTGCGGAGAAATCGCCGGGGCCGGCAGCTCGAGGCCGAGCCGGATGGGCAGATTGCCGATGACAGTCAAGAGGGGCCGGCGGCGGCCATCCAAGGCAGAGAAACCGAGAGAATCGTTTGGCAGGCCGTGGGCCGGCTGCCCAAGCTGTGGGCCATGGCCGTGATATTGTTTTACCGCGAACAAAAGAGTGTCGCCGATATCGCAAAAATCATGCAGGCCAAAGAAAACACCATAAAAACGTACTTGTTTCGGGCGCGGGAGAGATTGAAAACTACCCTCGCCCCGGTCTTTGGAGAAGAGATTCTCCATGAGGAGTCCCCAGGACATGCCGACAGACGGGTTGAGCGAACGCGATTTTGACAGATTGTTGCAGTGGACCTTGCGCTCGTCTTCGGAGCCGGTTCCGGCGGATTTTACCCCGAGGATGCTAAAGCAAATCAAGGAATCACAGGAACGTAAGATTCTGGCTCGGATCGTCCTGCAGCAAAGGCTGGCTCTGGCCGGCTGCATTGCCCTTGTTGCCGTTGCCGTTCTGGGCCCGATGCTCTTGACGGACACTTTCACCGGGGTTCTGCAAGGTAAGGCCGCGGGTTTCACCGACCAGTGGAGAATTTTTCTTGACAAGATACCAATGGCCATAGAAGCTGTTTGGGGCCAGTGGCAACTCTATACGATCCTGGCGGGCGTTCTTGGCTTTGCCGCCTACAGCCTCGCGGGTCTGTTTCTCGGCGACAGAAGCGAGCCTTTGCTGATTCTCGATTCCTGATACTCGACTCTCCAGCGGCACCCGCCTCATGGATGCCGCTTGTTGCGATACCCACTTCTGACCTCAAATCAGCCCTGCGGGGCAAATATACCCCAGTATTTTTGCAGATTCTTCTGTCAATCGGCTCACCAGGTACTTGACACCGATAGGAGAAATCTGGTAAAAATAAGATAGATAGGGTTTACAGCTCATTCACCAGTTACTATTCACCAGTCACCTGGTGAAAGGAAGGAGGTCCTGTCAAAGGGCAAAACGTGTCCTGGGCAGACATATAGCACAGTCAAGGCAAGAATCTTTATCGGTCGTTCCAATTTGGGCTTTCTTTACTCTATGGAGGACTATTCTTATGTGTAAGAAATTGATTTATCTAATGTTCTTCGTGTCGGTGTTAGGGCTGGGTCAGGGGCAGGCCCGGGGAGCGTATCGCGCTGCCTACTGGGATCAGAACTATGCGACGCACTGGTCTGATCTGGCCATCACGATAGAGATCCGAGACTTTTTCGCGGCCGCTGGCTACGAGATCCTCGATGCGACCCAGCTCAAAACGTGGATGGATGCGCGTATCGCCGACGGCAAGCCGAGCGTAGTCATATTTTGTCCGGACCTCGTGCCGGACACCGTTGCAGAAACAATGTCGGCTACTTGCACAATTCGAAGATACCTTAATGCGGGTGGAAAGGTTGTGTTTCACGGCGACATTCCCTTCTACAATCAGGGCAACCGGGGTGGGGGCGAGACCAATTGGGCAGATGGCGGAGCGCCCGCCATATTGGGATTCGATACCGCCGGCGCGCCCAGGGACAGCGGCAACACAGTGAAAATCACGGCTGCCGGAACCGAATGGGGACTCACCGAAACGTGGGTATCACAGCGGCCGGCGGCTACCAGCGTGATAACAAGTGAGAATCTTACGGTCTTGGCGGCAGATAACGCTGGCAATGCTGCGGCCTGGGTGAAGCACTATGTGCCCGGCGATACGTCCGCAGGCTTTGTCCGGCTTTTCGACGCCGATGACAATTCCAGCTCCAAGCCCAACATCGAAGATATGCTACGGGTGGCGGAGTACGGCCTGGTTGATGTGGGAATTGCCCTTGACCCAAATCCTGATGATGGTGCGACGGATGTATCCCGAGACGTGGTCCTGAGTTGGACGCCGGGAGAATTTGCAGCGGCGGTCAATGGGCACGTTGTTTACTTTAGTGAGAGTTTCGGCGACGTCAACGACGGCGTCGGCGGCGTCACCGTCAGCGCCGGCAGCTATGCGCCGGGACGCCTTGCGTTCGATACGACGTACTACTGGCGCGTCGATGAGGTCAACGCCCCGCCGGACTCTACTGTGTACAAGGGCAATGTCTGGAGTTTTACCACCGAACCGATTGGCTATCCTATCGACGGTGCGAAGATCACCGCGACGGCCTCCAGCGTAGGCGAGGCAAATCTGGGTCCTGAAAACACCGTCAACGGCTCGGGGCTGGACAATAACGACTTGCACTCGACAAAAGCAACGGATATGTGGCTCAGCGGCATGGAACCAGCCGGCGCCTGGATCCAGTATGAGTTCGACAAGCCATACAAACTGCACGAGATGTGGGTTTGGAACTCCAATCAGGTCTTTGAGTCTCTCTTCGGTTTCGGATTGAAGAACGTGACCGTCGAGTATTCGAGCAACGGCACCGATTGGACGGCCCTGGCCGGCGTACCTCCATTTACTAAAGCGCCCGGCGCGGCTGGGTATGCACACGATACCACAGTTGGCTTTGGCGGCGTGGCGGTGAAGTACGTCAAGCTGACTGCGAGCAGCAACTGGGGAGGCATGCTGCCCCAGTATAGTCTCAGCGAGGTCCGCTTCTATTACATCCCTGTGAATCCAACAACGCCCTCGCCGACTTCCGGCGCCACCGCTGTGGACGTAGTGGGGGCAACCGTCAGTTGGCGGCCGGGCAGAGAGGCCGCGACGCATAAGGTGTCCTTCAGCGCCGATGAGCAGGCCGTCATAAACGGTACCGCTCCCGTGGTCAGCGCAGCGACCGCAAGCTACAGCCCCCCAGCCCTCAATTTGAGCACGAGTTACTACTGGAAGGTCGCTGAAGCCAACGAGGCTGAAACGCCAAGTACATGGGAAAGCAGCGTCTGGAGTTTCACGACAAGCGACTTCATCGTCGTGGACGACTTTGAGAGCTACACCGACTATTCGCCCAACGAGATTTACACGACGTGGCCGGACGGATACTCGGACCCGTTGAACGGCTCCCAGGTCGGCAATCTGAATCCTCCTTTTGCCGAGCAGACTGTTGTTCACGGCGGCAAACAGTCCATGTCGCTGCTGTACAGCAACACCGCCGGCGCCACGTATTCAGAAGGCAAACGCACCTTCACGGCTCCGCAGAACTGGACAAACCACGGCGTCAAGGCGCTGGTGATATGGTTCCGGGGCACTGCGGGCAACACCGGGCAGATGTACGTCAAGATCAACAACTCCAAGATTCCATACAGCGGCGCAGCCGGTAACATAGCCCTTCCAGGCTGGCAGCAATGGAACATCGACCTGACAGCGCCAGGGCTGAGCTTGCAGAGTGTCAACAGCCTGGCCATTGGGATTGACGGCAACGCCGCCGCCGGCACATTGTACTTCGACGATATCAGGCTGTATGCAGTGGCTCCTGCGCCTTTGGTCGAGGCGACGATCGCTGCTGAGATTGACGACGTCGAAGAGCGGATTGGCCCCAACAACGGCGCTATCGATAGCACCAGCAGCGACCTCGAGATGCCCTATGAAGACCCAGGCAAAGTCGATCCCCAGATAATCGGCCTGCGATTTGTGGGGTTAGCCATTCCCAAGGGCGCGACCATTACCAACGCCTGGGTGCAGTTCTC